>OLPQ01002582.1_pt1 | contig 10162 bp, 11 predicted proteins | sample 1672451 | NCBI WGS metagenome assembly OLPQ01 (sample SAMEA3136687, study PRJEB25190) | human gut metagenome | biome: human gut; feature: human-associated habitat; material: faeces | place: Austria | collected 2013 | reverse complement strand
AGATGAAAAAAGACTTTACACAAGACAAAATGTAAAAAATAAAAATAAATATTTATTTAATACTGCAAAATTAGCTGGGGTTAAAAATTATGGAAAATTCAATAATTATGGATATAGAGGATTATATAATGGAGAAACAGCCAAAGATATAGCTAAACGAAAAGGAATATCTGATAAGGAAGATATATTGGATTACATGAGCAGCACAGAATTAGCAGCAAATTTATTCCGAATAACACAAACAGATGAAGTATTAAAAAACAAAAACATTAACAATGAAGATGATGCTTGTAAAACTCATCATAATGTAGGACAAGCAGTTAGACAAACTATAAAAAGAATTGGTGGTACTATGCCAGAAGATTTACCAACACCAAGCAAAAGTACACAACAAATTGAAAAAGAGAAAAATAAACAATTAAAAGAGAACGAAATAGGTTGAAAGATAGTATAAAATAGATATAGAATAATTAAGGAAAATAGTAACATAGAGGAAATTAAAGTTTCAGAAGATTTCGAAGAAATTAATTTATAAAATAATCAATATAACAGGAGTAAGATATATGAAAATAGGTATAGACATAGATAATGTAATTTCAAATTTTAATGATACAATAGTGGAAGCATATTTACAACATGATAAACAATTAAGAAATACAGGAATTATAAATGATAAAGCGAAAGTATTTAGACGAGGAATGTTTGACTGGTCAGAGGAAGAGGAAAAAGATTTTTACTATAGCAATATAGAAAAATGGGCGAATGATTTTAAGCCAATTAAAGATGCTGAATATTATATAAAAAAATTAAAGCAAGATGGAAATGAAATATATATAATATCGGGAAGAGAGAATGGAGAATATAGAAATCCATACAAATTAACTAAAGAATGGCTAGAAAAATATGATATTATATATGATAAACTAATATTAACAAATGCGTATAACAAACATGAAAAAGCAGAGATATGCCTAAAAAACAATATAGATATAATGATTGAAGATAGTATCGAAACATGTATTAACTTAATTAATGATGGAATAGAAACATATACTATGAATACTAGATTTAATCAAAATGATTTACCATTAAATAGAGTTTCAACATGGAAAGAAATATATTATAAAATTTCTAGTAAGTATCCAAAACAAGAAGAACAAAAAATAAATGTGATTCTAGATACAGATACATATAATGAATGTGATGACCAATTTGCACTTGCATATCTTTTAAAATCACAAGATAGATTTAATATAGAAGCAATTACTGTTGCACCATATCACCATGACAATGGTATATCAATACAAGAAGGATTAGATAAAAGCTATAATGAAATAATTAAAATTTGTAATTGGTTAAACTTTAATTCAAAAAACAAAGTTTTCAAAGGTTCAACAGGTTATATTGAAGATGGATATAGTGGAAATAATGATGCGGTAAATAAAATTATAGAAATTGCAAGCAAAAATACAAAAACTTATATATTAGCTATTGGAGCAATTACAAATGTAGCTATTGCACTAAAGAAAGTACCTAATATAGTAGATAAAATAGAAGTAATATGGCTAGGTGGCAACAGTTTGCTAAGTAAAGATAACAAAGAGTTTAATTTTAAGCAAGATATACAAGCCGTAAGGACTGTCTTGGAATCTAAAGTAAATTTAACAATAATACCTTGTAAAAATGTTGCATCAAATTTAATGACTTCAATATATGAACTGGAACATTTCCTAAAAGGAAAAAGTGAATTGTGTGATTATCTATGCCAAAGATTTTATAATGATGGTATACATGGAATCAAAGAAAGAAGAGTAATTTGGGATATAAGTGTTATAGCTTATATGATAAATAAGAAATGGTTTGAAACTGAAGAAATTAGTTGCCCTAATATTAAGGATGATACATCATATGAATTAACAGAAAGTAAACATAAAATAAGAGTGGTTAATTATTTGAATGTTGATAAAATATACAAAGATTTATTTGAAAAATTAGGAAGAAATTAATATGCATACAAAAAATTCATGAATAAAGGAGCATAAAATATGAAACTGACAAGTAATGAAGCAAAAAATATATTAGAAAGTTTTAGAGGAAAGACTGAAAGTGATAGATGGATAGAGCATTGTATAAGTGTTGGCAATAGTGCAGGAAAGATAGCAAAAGCATTAAATGAAAAAGATTATAATGTAAATATAGATAAAACAATAACTCTAGGATATTTACATGATATTGGTAAATACAACGGAGAGCCTCATGGACATGAGATGACAGGTTATAATTATTTAAAAGATAAAGGGTATGAAGAGGAATATTGCGATATATGTATAACACATTCATATTTGAATAATGATATTATTTGCACTGCTGGAGGAGTTCCAAATCCAAAAGATAAACCTTTCATAGCTAGATTTGTAAAAAAACATAAATATACAATAGAGGAAAAATTAATAAATTTATGTGATTTAATGTGTCCTCAAGGTGGAGGAGTATTTACAATTGATAAAAGATTGATAGATATTATGATTAGAAGAGGAGCATATTCAAATACACAGTATCATATTAAAGAAACTTATAAATTAAAGAAATATTTTGATGAATTGTTAGGATATAATTTATATGACTTATTCCCAGAAATAAAAGATAATTTATGAATGTTGAATATTATGTAAAATTGTGCTATAATAATAAAAGATAATTTTTAGAAACCAAAAATAATGGTTTCAAAACTCCAAAAAATTTTAAGGAGGACGCAGGTATGTAACCAATGAACCAAGTCAAGATGCAAATTAATTATACTTAAGGAGGATTACAACATGGCGAAAGTAAAATTTAATCGGAATGAGAAGTGCAACGTTGGAAGTATCAATGTAAAAGTCAGCAAAAATGAAAATCCGACAGAAAAAATTAAAGGACTTTGGGAGAGAGCTAGAGAAACTCATCCTGAAAGACCAGTTTCTGAGAATTGGCCTGATTACGAAAATTTGGACGCAAGACCTGAAAACAAGTAAATAAAGCAAAGAGTTGAGATAATTTAAAGTCTCAACTTTTTGCTTTATTTATTTTTAATACTTTCTTTTTGATTTGCTTTATGGTAGAATTAAAAATAATTGTAAAAATAGCAAAATTTAATATTTTTCAAAGCAATAAAGAAACATGAACTATAAAATTAAAAATAATAAAAAAGGAACAAGAAATGAACAGATTATTAAGGATAGGCTTTGATACATTAGTAACTTCTGTTACTCCAATTTTAGGTTGGTTTTTACTTGGAATATTAGTTGATAAAAACCTAATTAATATATTTTCATTAATATATCCAACGCAATTCATTATAACTGCTATACAAAGTGTTTTTGGAACAGGTGCGAATATAAGTGCGATTAAGGATAAAAATAAGAATAGCATTTTTTCAGGAGTAGTATTAGGAGCAGGTACAGGATTAATAATATTAGGAAGTATTGCAATAAATATAGATAAATACATATCATTTATGAATATGGATATTGACACATATAAAATATTTGGAGTATATGCCGTTATACAAATGTTTTTCCAGTTACTATTAAAATTATCTTTATGCAAATTATATTTTGAAAAAGAAAACAAAAGAGCGAATAAATATAGTTTATTATTCAATTTGATAAACTTTTTATCATTAATTGTAATGAGTATAATAACAAAAGAACAAATGAAGATTGTTATGGTTTCATTAATATGTACAAGTATTTTTGTTATTATTATGATGTCTAGAACAATAGAAAAAACGAAATTTGGAATAAATATTATTAACTGTATAAAATATGATTCTGTGGATTTATTTGCAGAAATCAGCATGTTTATAATTTATTTATTTGGACTTAAAAATTCATTTGATTTTGGTGAAAAATACATTTTGGCAATATCATTTGGAACATTAATAACAGACACGCAATGGGATATTTCAGATGCAATAAAAACAGTGGCACAAATTGATATTGCAAAAAAAGAATTTTCCTATAAAGAGCATATGAAAAATAGCAGAAAATTAGTATGGCTATTGATTATATCAAGTATTATAATGTGGATTATACTATATCCATTTTATAAAGTTGATATAATAGTAACGTTAATTATAGTAGGTATAGAATTGATATGCATGTATTTATATCCATTTTATATAACTAAATTAACATTTGTACAGATGGAATATTCTGCAATGAAAGCAACAATAAGTAAGCAAATTGCAAATACTTTAAGAATATTTTGTTCATTTATTGCATCTCCATTTTGTACATCAATTGGACTAGCGGTATCTGCAATATACCAATTAGTATCAATGCAGTATATAATTAGTAAAAATAAACTTAATATGGAGATGAAATTATAGAATGGATACTATAAAAAAACAACGAAATATAATTTTAATTTACATACATACATTTTTATCCACTTTCATTTTGTATTATATTTGTGATACATTATTTTACATAGAAAGAGGATTGACATCAAGTCAATATATTAGTTTTGTAGGAATAGCATTTGGGATTAGATTATTACTAGAAATTCCATTTGGAATTATTGCAGACAAATATAATAAAAAGATGTTGTTACTAATTAGTAATATATTATTTATTACATCAACTATTGTTTTTATCAATTCATATAGTTATTATTCATTCTTAATAGCAATAGTAATAAATGCAATGAATAATTCGCTAAATTCAGGAATTGTAAATTCAATATTGTATGAAAGTCTTAGTGATAAACATAAGTTTAAGAAATTGTTATTTTATAATTCATTTTTTTATAATGTTTCATATATGATCGCAATGATAATTGGAGGATATATCGGTCAAAAGTTTGGTTTAGTATATACATATTATATTACCATAATTCCTTTTGTTATTGATTTTTTAATCTTGCTTATGATAAAAACAAATGAAACCATAAAAAATATAAATATTGAAAATAATGTTTCGATTTTAAAAAATGGAATTAAAGAAGTAGTAAATAATAAATATTTATTAAAATTAATGTTAATAAATGCAGTTTTATTCTCAGGGATAAAATTAATGGAAGAAAGCCATCCTGAATATTCTGCTAATATTGGTATATCAGTATTTATAATTGGAATTTATACTTCTCTTATACTATTATTTTGCATTATAGGAAGTTATATTGGTAGTAAAGTTAATAGAGAAAAATATCAATTTGTATTAAATATAAATCCTATTATATCGGGAATTTGTATATTATTAGTTGGATTATTAAATAACTACATAGGAATAGTATTTATATTGTTAATTTATATTTTTTCAGAAAGTTTTGAAAACATTATGATGTCTGAACTGCATAACAATATTTCATCAAAGTCAAGAGTTACAGTTGAATCAATTAATCAATTTGTTTTAAATTTATTTGGTGTTATATTTAGTTTTTTAATGACCATTTTATTAAAATTTATAAGTATTAGTTTTATGTATATAATAATTGGAGTTATGATAATTTTATTTGGAATATTGAATTTAATAGAAAGGAGAAAAATATGAATGTGTATATAGTAAGACATGGACAAGTTCCTCACAATGCTTTAGGACAATACAATAGTAATGATGAAGATTTAACTATTTTGGGAGTGCAACAAGCTGAAAATTTAAGAAAACAAATAGACAGTATTAAATTTGATGTAATTATATGTTCACCACTTAAAAGAGCGAAACACACTGCAGATATAATAAATGTAAACAATCAAAAGATTATATATGATGAAAGAATTAAAGAAAGAGGATGCGGAGATTTAAGTGGACAACCTTTAGCTGTAACAAACAGAGAAGAATATTGGAACTACAACACTACAATAAAATATGGAACTTCAGAAAATATAAAATCATTTTTTGATAGAGTATATAATTTTTTAGATGAATTAAAAACAAAGGATTATGAAAATGTTTTGATAGTTGCTCATAGTGGAGTATCAAAGGCATTTAATGGATACTTTGAAGGAATAAAAGATGGTAAATTTTTAAATAGAGGACTAAAAAACTGTGAAATAAAGAAGTATGAACTATAAGAATGTAGAAAAAGCTTTTATAAAAGAACTTTTATAGAATTATAAAATACACATAGTATAATTATTAGAGATGATAATTGCACTATGTGTATTTGATTAAAAAATTTAAAGAATGGGCAAATTTTATAATATAGCTAAAATAAACACACATATAGTTATTCCAAATATCATAATATATTTTTGCCAACTTAATTTTTCTTTTAAAATAAATCTAGCAGCTATAAGAGTAATTACAATAGAGCTAGAATTTATTACAGAAGTTATTGAAACATTTCCATCTAACAAAGAAAATCTATTAAATATAGATGATGATACATCCAATAAAGACTGTAATATAAAATATTTTTTGTTATTTATCTTTCGTATATCTATATAATTCCATTGTTTAGTTAGCAAACAATATATTAATACTCCTATAACAGTTGCTACTGCAAAAGTGAAAACAACATATAAAGGGTTTTGATAATCTGCAACATATATTTTATTTAAAAAGCTAGATGTACCATTAAAAAATACAAAACCCCAAGAATATAAAACAGCTTTTCTTTCTGAGTTTTTATTATTAATGCTCTTATTGTTTTCACTCTTGACTATAATTATTGAAAGAATTATTAATATAATAGAAAATATTAATTGTAATATTGTACAATTTTCTTTTAATATAATAATTCCTAACAAAAATGTTATAACAACTCTAGCTCTTTTTATGGATGATGTTATTGAAATTTTTCCATATTTTACAGAAGCAATAGCACAATAAAATCCTGCTGATTGTAGTAAAATTCCGGGTAACATTTTTACAAAATCAATAATATTTAATTGTGTTAAAAATTTAGGGTAAGCAATTAAACTAACTATAATCATAAGCAAATGATATAATAATAGTCCTGCTATTGCAATTTGTTTTGAATCATTATTTGAACATTTCTTTAATGCTATTGAGGTAAAACCACTAATAATTGTTGATAATAAGCACCAATATAACCACATATATTTTTTCTCCTATTTTTCTGTATATTATAATTATGGTTTATATTATCATAAGAGTCGAAAAATGACAATAGATAAGTGCTTTTTTTGGTAATTTCTAGCTACTATTGAAAAATCTTTATTAATTTGGTATACTGAAAAATATAAAATAATTTAATCGTTGTCATAATTAGAATAACGGAAGGAGGATAGTATAGTTACACATAAAAATATTAGGAATAGGAGAAAACATTATGAAAGAAGTAGTAGCAAAAAAAGAAATGGATGACCCGCAAAGAAAAATTTTAGGTTTTATGAAGAAACATAAAGGACAATATTTTGACTTAGGAGAACTTGCTTATTATACTAAATATACGAAATCTAAATTAAAAACAATACTCAAAAGTCTGAAAGAAAGGGATCTAATTAAAACAATCAAATTTAGAAATGGATTCACATATTTTTATATACCCAAAGATTAAACTATTATAATATGTAACTGTATATTAAATTCGCCTAGATACTGTAGTATTTAGGCGAAACTCTTTTTTCTTGCTATTAATAATTCAAGCTAATTTATAAAAAGGAAAGAAATAGTACAGAAAAATTAATGAGAAACAAAATGTAATAAATCCTACTGAATTATAAAGAAATGAAATTGACAAGATTAACATAATGTGATATGATAAAAATATGATAATTGATTTATCGCATTTGAAACAATTCATTTTTATGCTTGACAGGAGGAAAAAATATGAAGATCAAGAGTAAAGAATTACTATTAAAAAACCTTGGAAATGATGACAGTATTCCTGACAATCCTTTTACTTCGTTAGAAAAACTAAGAAAATATTTAAGGAGGGTAAATCCAACGACTCCAGTGTTTTATGTAGATACTATAAATTATTTTGGAGAAGGTTTGATTGAAAAGGATAAGTCAGAAGAAATACTTATAATGGAAATGGATAATAGAAAATTATATGCATATTTGCAAAATGAAAATGGATTGATTGATCACTGGATATTAACAGTTTAGTCGTAAAAAAATAATACTAGTTATTATAAATTTGATAACTAGTATTATTTTTTTATATATTGTTATAAATAGATACAATGAGATTGGCATTATATGAAGTCAATCAAATTAGTATAAAAAATTCTAACAATGTACCAAAATGCAAGAATAATATGTAAAAGATAGATTACAATTTGATGATTTTATAATTAAATTTCTTGATATTATTAAAATAGTATGGTATGATAAAACAAATAAAAAATATAGAATTACTAAGAGGTAAAATAATGATGAAAATAGGAATTGATATAGATGGAGTTTTAACTGATATAGAACAATGGCAGTTAGATTATGGGAGCAAATTTTATTATGAAAACTATGGTTTAGGAATAAAAAATTATAAAGGATATGAAACCAATGAAATATTTGATGTAGATATCAAATTAGATGATGAATTTTGGAATGAATATTTTAGAGAGTATTCAATTAATGTAGAAACAAGAAAGTTTGCCAATGAAGTAATTGATAAATTAAAAGAAGAAAATGAAATTTATATTATTACAGCAAGAGGTTCATTTTTATCTCATTCAACAGGTGTAATGAGTATAGAAGAAAATAGAACTATTGTATTAAAATGGTTAGAGAAAAATCAAATACATTATGATAATATAATTTTTAGTCCAGAAGATAAATTGGACATATGTAAACAAAATAAAATTAATTTAATGATTGAAGATAAGCCTGAAAATATAAATACAATATCTAAGGAAATACCTGTAATTTGTTATAATGCAAACTATAATGAACAATGTAATGGAAAAAATATTTATAGATGTTATAGTTGGTATGATATTTATGATAAAATATAAAGATATAAAATAAAACAAAATAAAATAAAAGGAATAAAAATATGAAACGATTATTAAGAATAACTTTCAATTCAGCCATTTTTTCGTTTATTCCAATATTATCATGGTTTGCATTAGGATTAATTGTAGATAAAAATTTAATAAATGTTTTTACATTAACATATCCAATACAATTTATTTGGGCAATGATGAAATCAATATTTGGAACAGGTGCAAATATAAGCAAAGAAAAGGATAAAAATGAAAATGCAGTGTTAAGTGGGATGACATTAGGAATTATCATTGGTTTTATAGTTTTTGGATTTATAGCCTTAAATATAGAAAAATATATAAAATTTATGAATATGGATGTAGCAATATATAAAGAATTTGCATTATATTCTGTAATTCAACTTTACATCCAATTAATATTTTCTTATGTTTTAGAAAAATTATATTTTGAAAACAAAAATAAATTAGCAAATAAATACTGCATTATATTAAATATTTTAAATTTTATTATTTTAATAGTTTCAGCTTTAATTTTTGATAATAAAATGAGTATTGTAATAACTACATTATTAATAATATTTATTTATGTATTAGTAGTAACAATGAAACAATATAAAAAATTCAAATTCAGGTGTAATGTTTTAAATTTTATAAAATATGATTCAGTTGAGATATTTAATAGTTTGGCATTTTTTATTATATATTTATTTGGATTGAGTAATGCATCAGAATATGGAGAAAAATATATGATAGCATTAAACTTTGTAGCATTAATTACAGACACTCAATGGGATGCTTTTGAATCTATATCAACAGTAGCTAAAATTGATATTAGTCAAAATAATTTTAACTATAAAAAACATAGAAAAAATGCTTATATATTATTAGGAATACTTTTAACCACTATATTATTGATGTTTATTGCTTTATATGGAGCATATGAATTGAATTTATATATTACATTAATATTTTTAAGTTTTGAATTGATTAATTTTATTATATATCCAATTTACAAAATAAAAACTTGTTATTTACAATTGGAATATTCGGCAATAAAAGCAACAACAAATAAAATAGTATCAAATGGTTTAAGAATGATAATGTCATTTATGAAAACACCATTTTGCACTGGATTAGGACAAGTATGTTCTTCCATATATCAACTTATTTCAATAAATGTAATGTTTAATAGAAATTATGAAATAAAAGTAAATGGTACTATTGATAAAAAATAAATTAAATAGAGGTCACAGTGCGGCCTCTGTT
>OLPQ01002581.1_pt1 | contig 10170 bp, 8 predicted proteins | sample 1672451 | NCBI WGS metagenome assembly OLPQ01 (sample SAMEA3136687, study PRJEB25190) | human gut metagenome | biome: human gut; feature: human-associated habitat; material: faeces | place: Austria | collected 2013 | reverse complement strand
GGATAGTGGGTGAACTACTCGCAAATGTTATTTGCTATCATCATGGAGGACTCCCAGATGCAGAAGATTTTAATGGAGACAGCCCATTGTTGATGAGACTTCAGGGTGAAAACAGACTTGCTGATTATGAACAGGTAAAAGTAACTTTTTTTAAGGATTTACAGATTACGGAACAGGAGATAGAACAGCTTTTTAAGGAATCTATTGAAGAGATAAAACTGCTTATTCTGAAATCTTCTACAGGAAGTGAAGAAAAAAATAAGAGAAAAAATGATGCCAACTTTATGCCCAATCTCTTTATAAAGCTAATTTACAGTATGTTGATAGATGCCGATCGATTAAGCAGTATGTGCTATGAGACTGGTGAGGATTTTGCTTCTTATGAAAAGGCGCAAGACGAAATTCAAATGACCTGGAAAGTATATAAGCAAAAGTTTGAAGAGTACCTTTCTGGATTGCAAAAGAAGTCAGAGATTTTAGAAGATACAGGTAAAAAAAGAGTGAATGCAATCCGTCAGAGAATATCGGATGAATGTTTTGAAGCAGGTAGGAAGGAGAGTGGCATTTATACATTAACTGTTCCGACAGGTGGAGGAAAGACCTTATCGAGTATGCGATATGCGTTAGAACATAGTGAGAGAACAAATAAGGAAAGAATTATTTTTGTTCTTCCTTATACAACGATTATTGAACAAAATGCAAAGGTTATAAGAGAGGTTTTAGGAGAAAATTGTGATTTGCTTGAACATCACTCTAATGCAACAGAAGATGATAAAAGAATGTTGGATAGTTTGGGAGAGGAGCGGGACTATAGACTGCTTACAGAACGATGGGAAAACCGCATTGTATTTACAACAATGGTGCAGTTTTTAAATACCTTTTATGGGAAAGGAACGAGAGATATGCGAAGAATGCATCATCTGTTGAATGCAGTGATTATATTTGATGAGATTCAGACAGTTCCTGTCAAATGTATGGCTTTATTTAACGGGGCAATTAATTTTTTGAATCGGGTGGGGAATACCACAACGATTTTATGTACGGCAACACAGCCAGATTTCAGTAATATTTCTAAAGATATAAGTCTGGAAAATGTAAAAGGGGAACTGATACATGCGGTAGAGGGAAATTTCGCGCAGTTAAAAAGAGTTGAAATAAAGAATTGCTGTGCCATGAAACCATATACAATTGAAAATGCAGCGACTTTTATATGGGAAAAGAAAGCACAAGTAAACAGTCTTTTAGTTGTCGTAAATAAAATAAAGACAGCGAAAGATTTATTCCGATATTTACAGAAGAATGAGGAGGATGTTGAAACTCAAAATATAGAAAGTACAAAAGGTGTTTTAGCCCAGGATACCCGATTATTCCTTTTAACAGGAGACCAGTGTCCGGAACACAAAAAAGATGTTTTAGACGAATTATTGAAAGCTTTAAAGAAAGAAGAGCAGGTGCTCTGTATCAGTACTTCTTTAATTGAGGCAGGGGTAGATATCAGTTTTCAAGCGGCAATCAGAAATATGACCAAATTAGATTCTATTGTACAGACCGCAGGACGTGTCAATCGAAATGGAGAAAGAAACATGGGCTATTGTTATGTCATTAATTTAGAAGAGGGTAGCTACGAACATATGTCAGAAATCCGGCTTGGTCAAAAGTGGAGTAATGTTATTTTTTATAAGGCAGAACAGGAGAAAAAGGACATTTTATTACCAGAACTTATGAAAGAATATTTTGATGATTACTATAATGATAGTGAATGTAGCGGAAATTTTAAATATCCAATAGATGGTGGCAGAAGAAGTATCTATGAGATATTGACACTTAAGAGGAATCAAACAGGTCCGAAACTAAACTGGAAGATTCAATTTAAAAGAGCGGCAGAAAACTTTAAAGTCATTGACGAGGATATGACAACAGTTCTTGTTCCATATCTCGAAGAAGGACAGGAGTTAATGAGGCAGATAGAAGATGTGACGGTATATACGAGTATGGCGGAAAGAAAGGAGCTGTTAGAAAAAGCAAAAAAATATTCTTTAAATATTAATCGGTATAAGTTTAGACAAATTTATGATGCTGGTGGAATTACATTTAAAGAAGATATGGGAGTGTACCTCCTTAATTATGCTTTTTATGATGAAAAAGAAATGGGAATTTTATTGGAAGCAGATCATGATAAATATATTATGTAGAAAGAATTATTTATTTTAGAGTAGAATTTTGATAAATGTATTTTTGTGAAAAGATATTTATTTGGAATTCTGATAAATGTGTATTGTAAAAAAGGGATATTATTTAAGAGTGAATCTTCATGAATATTTATATAGAAAGAGACGGCGTTTTATATAACATAAATCGCCGCATCTAAGATAAAAAGATAATTTCAATCCACATCTATAAAGATGACCTGTTTACTATAACATAAATAAAAAAATTTTTCAAAAGACTTTACAAAATAGATAACCAGGTGTATTATAAATTTAACATAAATAGATAGAAGATAAATTTGAAAGGAGGAAGTATGAAACCAAATAGAATTGTTATGAAAGTCTATGGGAAATACGCATTATTTACAGACCCTATGACAAAGATAGGTGGAGAAAAAAGCAGCATGATGATTCCAAGTTATGAGACATTGAAAGGAATTGTTTCATCGATGTACTGGAAGCCTTCGTTCAATTGGGTCATAGAATCTGTTAAGGTTTTAAATCCAATTCGTACAGAAAGAAAAGGAATCCGACCGATTAAGTATAATGGAGGAAATGACCTTGCTTATTATACATACTTGTCTGATGTTGCCTATATTATTTCTGCACATTTTGAGTTTAATAAGAGAAGACCTGATTTACAGGAAGATTGGAATGAAAACAAGCATTATTACGTGGCAAAGCGTGCTCTTGAAAAAGGAGGAAGAAGAGATATATTTTTAGGGGCAAGAGAATGTCCCGCCTATATTGAACCAGGAGATATGTCTGAGCCGGGATACTATGATGATAAAGGAACTCTTTCTTTTGGATTAATGTATCATTCTTTATGCTATCCTAATCAGAATGACGAGGGAAATTTATATTCAAGATTCTGGCATCCACAGATGGAGAACGGTATTATTCATTTTTGCCGCCCAGAAGAATGTGAAAATACCATTTTCTTAAGAAAAGGTACGAAAAAAGAACTTAGTAATATTCCAATCTTAGGAGTGGACAAGGAGGAACTTCTTTCTGGATATCAGGAAGGTGGTGAGCTACAATGAGCTGGATGAGAGCGTTGTATGATACTTATGATAATCTGGAATTACAGGAAAAAGAGGGACTGTTAAAGATAGCACATTCCACACAAAAAGCACATCTTGAAGTGCAGTTGTCAAAAGAAGGAAAAATAATTAATGTAAGCTTTCTTCCGGTAAAAGATTCAGACACAGTAATTCCTGTAACGGAAGAATCAGCAAGCCGTAGTTCTGGAGCGGCTCCGCATCCTCTTTTTGATAAGATAAAGTATCTTGCTGGTGATTACGAATTATATACGGGAGAAAGGAATGAGGAGCATCATCAAAAATACATGGAGAATTTAAAAAAGTGGTGTGACTCGGAATATGGCGATTATAAGATAGAAGTTCTTTATAAATATTTGCAAGAAAATCGACTAATACATGATCTTATAGAAAGAGGAATCTTTTCTCTGGATGAAAAACAGTATTTGACTAAAAAATGGGACAATGCAAGCGAGAAATTAACAGTAGGTGATCAAAAAGATGCCTTTATCCGTTTTCAGGTTGATGCAGTTAACTTATGGGAAGATACTAAGCTGCAGGAAAATTATATCCATTACTATCTGAGTAATGGAGGAGAGATTGGCTTTTGTCAGGTAACAGGAAGGGAAGAAAGGTTATGTGTAAATCACCCTTCTAAAATAAGAAACAGCGGCGATAAAGCAAAGATGATATCTTCTAATGATAAGACAAACTTTACTTATCGTGGACGTTTTCATGATGTCGGAGAAGCATATACTATCAGTTATGAAGCTTCGCAGAAAGTTCATAATGCGTTAAAGTGGCTTATAGAAAGGCAAGGAGTTAAAGTAGGAGATAAAGAGTTTGTTCTGTGGGGAGTGAAATCAGAGAATGTACCATCTATTCTGGAAAGTACAGAGGGTGTTGCATCTGCTTATGAAGAAGAGGAAGATATTTTTGCAACTTTTTATGGAGAAGAAGAGGATAAGACAGTATCAATACAGGAAGATGTAGCCGAACGATTTAACAGAGCAATCAGAGGATATCATGGAAATGTGCGGGCAGACAGCCATTTTGTATTGTTAGGAGTAGATGCAGCAACGACAGGAAGATTATCTGTGATATTTAGCAGAGAGTACTTTGGAGCAGATGGAAATGAACTGATTGAACGAATTGAGCAGTGGCACAGAGACTGTGCATGGAATGTTTCTTCTTATAATAAGAAACTGCAGAAACGAGTTTATTTTACAGGAGCACCTTCTCCATATGAAATCGCATTATGTACTTATGGAAGAGAGCAGGGAAATTCTATAAAAGGAACAGATAAAGTGATTGCGAATGCGGTAGAAAGAATTCTGCCATGCATTGTTGATGGGAAAAGAGTGCCGGTAGATATTATGAGAGAGGTTGTGCATCGGGCACAGCATCCGCAAAATTATAAAAGTAAAACTTTATGGCAACAGGTATTATCAGTAGCTTGTGCGTTGACAAGAAAGCATTTGATAGAAAAAGGAGAGGAGTGTTTGGTTATGAAATCACCAGAGAGTTTAGATGCAAAGTGCGGAAGAATGTTAGCTATCGCAGATGCGATTGAAGCGTGGGTATTGCGTGAGGAGAAGATAGACAGAACCACAACGGCAATGCGTTACTACACAAAGTTTTGTGAAAATCCATGTGATACATGGGTGATTATTCAGAAAAATTTAAAACCATATGAAATGAAGTTAAGAGGGAGAGCCCGAAACCTTCAGACATTACTTGGAGAAATTTCAGCAGCTATTTCTGAAGAAGAATTCCAGCAAAAACGAAATTTAGATGGTACATTTTGTTTGGGATTTGACAGTCAGAGATATGAAATTATTGAGGAAGCAAAGCGAATCAAAAAAGAGAATGATGAGAAAAAAATGAAAAAGTTAGAAGAGGAGGAAAAGTAAATGGGTGTATTACAGAACAAGATTGATTTTGAAGGAATTATCGTAGTAGAGAATGCTAATTGTAATGGGGATCCTTTAAACGGGAACATGCCGCGAGTTACCTATGAAGGATACGGAGAAATGTCCGATGTCTGCATTAAAAGAAAGATACGAAACCGTCTTTTAGATGCAGGAGAAAATATTTTTGTTCAGTCCGATGATAAAAATACAGATGGATACAAGAGCTTAAAAGCAAGAGCAGAAGCGAATGAAGCTTTTGGAGCAGAACTTAAAAAAGGAAAGAAAGCAGATGCACAAAGAGGATATGAAATTGCCTGTAAAGAGTGGATGGATGTCAGAAGTTTTGGACAGGTATTTGCATTTAAAGGTTCTGACTTATCTTTAGGTATCCGTGGTCCGGTATCTGTTCAGCCAGCTTTCAGTGTAGATCCAATAGATATCACAAGCATGCAGATTACAAAAAGTGTAAATAGTGAAGATAAAGAAGGAAAATCCTCTGATACAATGGGCATGAAGCATCGAGTAGACTTTGGTGTTTACATATTAAAGGGAAGTATTAATGTACAGCTTTCTGAAAAGACAGGTTTTACCGAAGAAGATGCGGAAAAAATTAAAGAAGCTATCCGCACTTTGTTTGTAAATGACAGTTCCTCTGCAAGACCAGACGGAAGCATGGTAATGCATAAGTTATACTGGTGGAAGCACAACTGCAAGATTGGACAGTATTCTTCTCACAAAGTGCATAACAGTATTGAGATTAAGAAGAAAGAAGGTGTTCGTAATCCAAGAAAGATAGAAGATTATGAGATTATCTGCCACGAGTTACCTGGACTGGCGGTGGAAGAATATGAAGGTTTATAATGAAGAAGATTATCTGATGCTTTCTGGAATCCAGCATTTTGCATTTTGTCCAAGACAGTGGGCGTTAATCCATATCGAGAATCAATGGGAAGAGAATGTACGGACAGTAGAGGGAAACATTATGCACAAGCGGGCACATGATGGCCCGCAGATAGAAACGAGAAAGAATCTGGTTGTTTCCCGTCAGATGAAAGTATATTCTAAATATCTTGGGATTAGTGGAATCTGTGATGTGGTAGAATTTAATAAATGCAAAAAAGGAGAAGAAGGCGTACGTCTATATGGAAGAGAAGGACTCTATAAAGTACATCCGGTAGAATACAAAAAGGGAGAGCCAAAAGAAAATAATGCTGACCGATTACAGCTTGTGGCGCAGGCAATATGCCTTGAAGAAATGATGTGTACAAGAATAGAAGAAGGTAACTTATATTACGGGACAACAAAACGGAGAGAACATGTGGAAATAACAGATTCTCTTCGTCAAGAAGTGGAAAATATATGTCTACAGATGCATCAGTATTTTGACAGGCAGTATACACCAAACATTAAAAGAACAAAGTCCTGCAATGCCTGTTCACTGAAAAATATATGTCTGCCACAGCTTTCAAAGAAAAAGTCAGTACACAATTACATTTTAAAAACGATAAAAGATGGGGAGTTATGAGAAAATTATTAAATACACTATATGTAACAACTCCAGAACGTTATCTTGCATTAGATGGAGAAAATGTGCTGGTTCTGGAGGAAAAGGAGATACTTATCCGGCTTCCACTACATAATCTCGAAGGAATTGTGACCTTTGGCTACACTGGAGCAAGTCCTGCATTAATGGGAGCCTGTGCGAAAAGAGGAATTTCCCTAAGCTTTATGAATCAAAATGGACAGTTTTTAGCATCCGTAAGTGGGGAGAACAGGGGCAATGTTATTTTAAGAAAACAGCAGTATAGAATTTCAGATTCGCTAGAAGATAGTATCCCTATTGCCAGAAATATGATTATTGGTAAAATATACAATAGCAAATGGGTCTTAGAAAGAGCAACAAGAGACCATGCCCTGCAGGTTGATGTGGATGCTATCAAAAAAGTGACCGCCAATCTGGATGAGCACATTCGGCAGTTATTAGAATGTGATTCAATGGATAGCATTCGAGGAATTGAGGGCAATGCGGCAAGTCAGTATTTTTCTGTATTCGACCAATTGATTCTGCAAAATAAAGAAGAATTTTTCTTTGAAAACAGAAATCGACGTCCGCCATTAGATAATGCCAATGCCATGTTATCATTTGCATACACATTATTGGCAAATGAATGTGCCGCAGCTTTAACTGCAGTCGGTTTAGATGCTTATGTCGGTTTTCTTCATACAGACCGACCAGGAAGAACCTCTTTAGCATTAGATTTAATGGAAGAATTAAGAGCTGTATATGCAGACCGTTTTGTATTAACATTAATTAATAAAAAGACGATTAAACCGGAGCATTTTGTAAAAAAGGAAAATGGAGCGGTCTTGATGAACGACACAGGACGCAAAACAATGATTAGTGCATGGCAGGGCAGAAAACGCGATAAAATCAAACATCCATTTCTCGGTGATAAAATAGAATGGGGTCTCATACCTCATGTTCAGGCGTTATTGTTAGCCAGACTTATTCGTGGGGATTTGGATGAATATCCAGTTTTTTTGTGGAAATAAGAGGTGAGAAATGCTTGTATTAATAACATATGATGTAAATACAGAGACAGCTTCAGGAAAAAAACGTTTAAGAAAAGTAGCAAAAGAATGTCAGAATTACGGGCAAAGAGTTCAAAATTCTGTTTTTGAATGCATTATGGATAATGCAAAAACAAAGGTGGTAAAAGCAAAACTACTCGAAATAATTGATATGGATAAAGATAGCCTAAGATTCTATTATCTAGGCAATGCTTACAAAAATAAAGTAGAACACTACGGAACAAGAACAAGCATTGACTTAGAAGGAACCTTAATTATCTGATTCCAGGGCACAAATTCAAGTCGAGCCGCTGCGAGACTTGGCGCGTGATTCTGGTCAGCGTAAGCTGACATATTCTTTACAGAATCACTGCGCATCCTCGCGGAGCGTTTATCTCAGTCGGAGATTGGACTCCCACTGAGACAAATTTGCTGTCACTCACCACCTGAAAGAGGTGGGAGTCTTCTCGACTGAGATAAACAATCGCATCTGCGACAAAATCCCTTTTTCAAAAATCTTTCTAAATTTAGATATAGTCAAATGTAGAAAGAAAAAGTTTCTTATCATCTTTGTTAAAAAGGAATACCTTGAAATAAAATATAGAAAATATTAAAAATTAAACAGAGTGCGAATCATAAGCTACGCAAAAAACGCAGGGTATTCGCACTTAAAAAAGAAAGAATAGTACAACATATTGCGATATAAAGCTAAAAAAAGTGGACAAAAAAGTTGTTGAGACTAGATATGTACATGATAGCTGAGGTATCACAATATGTTGCGGTCGCCTCCTTCGCGGAGGCGTGGATTGAAATAAAGCTCTATCTGTTCGGACTGGTTTTCTAATCGTCGCCTCCTTCGCGGAGGCGTGGATTGAAATCAACAAAGGCGATATGAGCGCCGGGGATTTGGAGTCGCCTCCTTCGCGGAGGCGTGGATTGAAATAAAAGAGAATGATGAAGATGCAGATTATCCTTCGACAAGTCGCCTCCTTCGCGGAGGCGTGGATTGAAATTCCTTTGAAGTGTCTGTATATACAACCAACCATTGTCGCCTCCTTCGCGGAGGCGTGGATTGAAATCCAGATATGACAAGTGTATTAGCATATGAAGCGAGGTCGCCTCCTTCGCGGAGGCGTGGATTGAAATCTTTGCCCTGACGAGTAAAGACAATCTGTCCATTGTCGCCTCCTTCGCGGAGGCGTGGATTGAAATATACTTAACAATTTGTCCAGAGCTATCATAGACGTCGCCTCCTTCGCGGAGGCGTGGATTGAAATCCTTAAATCTGACGTGCTGTCCCGGTCAATACGTCGCCTCCTTCGCGGAGGCGTGGATTGAAATCGTTTCCCCATCCACAGAAGATAAAGAGGAAAAGTCGCCTCCTTCGCGGAGGCGTGGATTGAAATGGTTATCCACAATATCCACAACAATATCCACAGTACGTCGCCTCCTTCGCGGAGGCGTGGATTGAAATATCGCTTGTTAGGAGGAAATAAGATGTCAATTTTGTCGCCTCCTTCGCGGAGGCGTGGATTGAAATTGACAATGCAAGAATTTCCGACAATGCAGATTATGTCGCCTCCTTCGCGGAGGCGTGGATTGAAATCAATGCACATCCTTGCTTTTTAGTACCCTACGCGGGTCGCCTCCTTCGCGGAGGCGTGGATTGAAATAAAGAAGACGGTGAGCCGATGTTTACACTTACTGGGTCGCCTCCTTCGCGGAGGCGTGGATTGAAATTCAAAAGATTCGCCAACCTTTACACTGTCTTTCTCGTCGCCTCCTTCGCGGAGGCGTGGATTGAAATGTACAGTACAACCTTAAACGGTTTCTGCTCGTCTAACGTCGCCTCCTTCGCGGAGGCGTGGATTGAAATCTGCACTGTAGGTTGTGTAGCCATCCACCTCGTGTCGCCTCCTTCGCGGAGGCGTGGATTGAAATGAGGGCGAATTGTTGAGAAGTTTGGCTCACAAGAGTCGCCTCCTTCGCGGAGGCGTGGATTGAAATTGCAAAACGACTAGAAATCTACATAGACATCACGTCGCCTCCTTCGCGGAGGCGTGGATTGAAATCATGATTTCTTTCTTGGTCATTTTCCCCGGTTCTCGTCGCCTCCTTCGCGGAGGCGTGGATTGAAATAGGTAATCCGCACTACAGTTCTCGTTGTTGTTACATCGTCTCTTCGCAGAGATAACAATTACAATTCCTTACAAAATAACAAATATATTGATGAAAAATTCTACAAACATTTTATGATGGCAGTGCTATTTGACTGCTTTGCCTTTGTATATTAATTTTAAGCATGTCGTTCTTATAATAAGCATCTTCTTTAATTTTTCTTTCTCAAAAAGAGCATAAAAATAACACGTCCGATATATCGAGCGTGCTAGAGCGTGTTTGAAAAACATTTTAAGTTGTTCATTTTAACCAAATTAATAT
>OLPQ01002579.1_pt1 | contig 10177 bp, 10 predicted proteins | sample 1672451 | NCBI WGS metagenome assembly OLPQ01 (sample SAMEA3136687, study PRJEB25190) | human gut metagenome | biome: human gut; feature: human-associated habitat; material: faeces | place: Austria | collected 2013 | reverse complement strand
ATCAGGCGGTAAGGACTCATTTCTCCTTGCAAAATGCTTTCAGGAAATAAAACGACACAACAAATTCCCATTTGAAGTGGTATTTTTAGCCATGGATCCGGGCTACACTGAAGCCAACAGAAAGAAAATAGAAGAAAATGCCGAACTTCTCGGAATTCCAATTCAGATATTTGATTCGGAAATATTTGGTGCGGTTTATACAATAGAGCAGTCACCATGCTATTTATGCGCAAGAATGAGAAGAGGCCATCTCTATGCAAAGGCTAAAGAGCTTGGCTGCAACAAGATAGCACTCGGACATCACTACGACGATGTAATAGAGACAACTCTTATGGGAATGCTCTACGGCTCACAGATTCAGACAATGATGCCTAAGCTTCACAGCACAAACTTCGAGGGAATGGAACTTATAAGACCGCTTTACCTTGTCAGGGAAGAAGATATCATCCACTGGAGAGATTATAACGAGCTTACATTCTTAAACTGTGCATGTAAGTTTACAGAGGCCTGCACCGGAGTTAAGAGCCAGAGCGAATTCAGCTTAAATACTACAATTGGAGATATTGCGGATACATCCAAGAGAGCTGAAGTAAAGAATCTCATTAAAGCCATGAAGGTAATTAATCCATATGTGGATAGCAACATTTTCAAGAGTACGGAAAATGTAAATATTGACACTTTAGTGGCTTACAAAAAGAACGGGGAGTACCATTCTTTCTTAGATGAATATGACAAAAAAGGATAAAATATGACATTACAACAATTAAAATATGTTGCAGCGGTTGCTGACAACAAATCCATAAATAAGGCTGCCACATCTCTGTTTATTACTCAGCCCAGTCTTTCAGGTGCAATAAAAGAGCTGGAAAATGAAATCGGCATCCAGATATTTATCCGCTCTAGCCGTGGAATTATCCTTACAGCTGAGGGTGAAGAGTTTTTAGGTTATGCAAGACAGATGCTTGAGTACAGCAAGCTTATTGATGACAGATATATTGAAAACAGACAGCTCAGAAAGAAATTTAGTGTGTCTACACAGCATTATTCATTTGCGGTTGAGGCATTTATGCACATCGTAAAGAACTTCGGTATGGATGAATATGAATTTGCCATCAGAGAGACAAAGACATATGAAGTTATAGAAGATGTTAAAATGTTAAAGAGTGAAGTTGGTGTTATTTACATGAACGACTTTAACAGAGATGTTATCGGCAAGATTTTAAGAAGAGAAGGTATTGAATTTACACCACTCTTTGACTGTTCAATATTTGCTTATATTTCAGCAGATCACCCACTTGCGGGCAGAGAAAAAGTAAGTCTTGAGGATCTTGCAGATTACCCTTGTCTCTCATTTGAACAGGGAAATCAGAATTCATTTTACTTTGCGGAAGAGGTTCTCAGTACCCTTGATTACAGACAGGTGATTAAGGCTAACGACAGAGCAACAATGCTTAACTTAATGCAGGGACTTCACGGATATACATTATGTTCAGGTATCATCTGTAACGAGTTAAATGGTGACGGTTACACTGCTGTACCATTTAAAACAGATGAAATAATGACCATAGGATATATTAAGCGTGCAGACGTACTTCTTAATGAGCTTGGAAAAATGTATGTAGATGAGTTAAAGACATATAAGGACAGGGTTTACAAGGTATGACAATGAATAATAAAAAATATGCTGTGCTTATAGACGGAGATAATGTGTCTTCTGAATATATGAGTACAATTCAGAGGGAAATCATAAGAAAATATGGTGATCCCACATATAAAAGGGTATATGGTGACTGGACATCCCCAAGATTTAAGGGCTGGAGAGAGACCATAGCAGAATATCCAATCGTTCCAATCCAGCAGTTTAATAACTCAAAGGGTAAGAATTCCACTGACATTACTTTAATAATTGATGCCATGGACATTTTATATACAGGAAATGTTGACGGCTTCTGTATAGTGTCAAATGATGGAGATTTTACAAAGCTTGCCACAAGACTTAAGGAAGCAGGCAAGGAAGTTATCGGAATGGGGCTCAGTAATGCCCAGGAATTATTTAAAAGAACATGTACAAGATTCGTTAATCTTGAAGTGGCAAAGAAAAATAATGAAAATATCCCTGAGCTGGACGATGATAACGATATATCATCAGGAGTTGCAGAAGAATCTGCAGAACATGAATATATTCACGATGATAGTGTGAATTATCATGAAAGCCATACAGCAGATAATTCAGATGGAAATTCTGAGTATGTCTATGAACATGAGTCTGTGGAACCGGTTAAGGCGCATGAAAAAAAGCCGAAAATTATGCCTAAGGAAAAGATTATTAAGGCTATCATCGGCATAATCATAGAAAATGACAATCAGGGAAGGGATACATATCTCGGTGAAGTCGGCAGTAAGCTTATAATGTTATATCCTGACTTTGACGTGCGCAATTACGGATATTCAAAGCTTGCAACTATGATAAAGGAGACAAATGTATTAGAATTGGTTAGGGCTCACAGTGAATGCAGAGTCATAATTAAGAGAGATAAATATCTTGAAACAAGTATTAACAACTCAATCATTAAGTTTGTAAAAGAGTCTGGTCCGGAAAATGTGGATTTATCAGCGATAGGTAAGAAAATCCGAGAGATTTATCCTGACTTTAATGTTAAGAGATTTGGATATGCCACATTGAGAAAGTACCTTTCAAATATTAAGGGACTTGAAGTTTCAGAAGATGGCAAGAGCGTAAGACTTGTGAGATAAGACAGCTTAAGCAGTGAGTTGCTGAATCAGTCTGACGCATGAAAACAGATAATAAAGCAATTAATATCCGGTAATCAGATAATAAAGTCAGATCATATAGATAATAAAGGTCGATTATATGGACAACACAGGAGGCACATATGAAAAAAATAGCAAGCTTTACAGTAAACCATTTAGATTTACTTCCGGGCATTTATGTATCAAGAAAGGATCACGTTGGTGACAACGTAATTACAACATTTGATTTAAGAGTAACAAGACCAAATGTTGAGCCACCTATGGATACAGCAGGAATCCACACAGTAGAGCATATTTTTGCAACATTTTTAAGAAATAATAAGGAATGGGCAGATAAGACAATCTACTTCGGACCTATGGGATGCAGAACAGGATTCTATGTTATTTTCGCAGGCGACATTGAATCTAAGGACATCGTGGATGTAATCAGAGAGGGTGCTGAATTCGTAATTAACTTCGAGGGAGAAATTCCAGGAGCTACTGCAAGAGACTGTGGTAACTACCTTGATAACAACCTTGAGTGGGCAAAATGCTACATGAGAAAGTACATGAAAGAAGTTCTCGCAGATCCAAAGCCTGAGAACCTTGTATATCCTGTATAATCAGAAGATTTCATAAGACGAATATTAAACCATACAATGCTATAGTATTATATGGTTTAGCATATTATGGTTAGGCATTATATTGATACATAACTAATAAAAATAAAAGACAACACAAAAAAAGAATGTCCTTCGTTAAACGAGGGACATTCTTTTTTATTGTATTGTAACGGCGCTTCCGTTTACAGGAGTTTCATTTACCAAAGCTCCCTGTATAACAAGACGTTCATTATAATCTGTCTCTTCACAGCTTGAAAGAGTTACGATCTGTGTTGTATTGGAAATATCAACTCCCGTATCGTAAAGACTTTCTTTCTGCCAGCGGCTGGCAAATTCCAGCATATAAGAATCGCTAGAGAAGTTAAATGTATATATATCACTGTCTGAAGCTGTGTTATGTACACTGAAAATCTTATATGTCTTTACGGAATCTTCTGTGTAGATATAAAATGTGTCGTTATTACCCGTTTTGTAGAAATCCTCACTCTTATATTCCTTGTGAGATCCAAACATGGAACCGTTTCTCATGTAATGACCGTAAAGGATTATGTGACCTGCATCCATGCCGTCCTTAATTCCTGCTTCTTCAAAAACGGTTCCGCCGATACTCTCACTTCCGTCAAATGCATGATGGAGGTAATAGTAATTATCGCGGCCACTTACAATAGGAAGCTTGGAATCAAGTGACGGCATATAGAGAAGTCCTAAAGTGTCAGGATTAATCTGTTTAGCGGCTTCGAAATCAAATGTAAATGATTCAGGCTCATCTTCCTCAGTTTTTACGATAGTGTTCATAACCTGATTATTCACGTCATCCACGTGTTTATATTCAAGAGAGGACTTAACAAGCATAAATATGGAATATGAGGCAACCGCAATACATGCAATTATAATAATAATTAATATTACATTACTTTTCTTTTTTGATTTAGCCATTAAAAATCCTTTAATTAAGCCTTGTTATCTGAACCGAAGAGCTTAATCTTTTCGCAAACCTTTTCTACGATTGCTTCACAGCCAGGCTTAAGAAGCTTTCTTGGGTCAAATCCCTTACCTTCTAAGTCCTTACCTGCTTCAATGTAACCACGAACGCCTTCAGCAAATGCAATCTGACACTCTGTATTAACATTGATCTTAGCAACTCCGAGAGAGATTGCTTTCTTAATCATATCTGCAGGAATACCTGTACCGCCGTGAAGAACGAGTGGTAATGTACCTGTCTTAGCCTTAACATTTTCAAGAACGTCAAAGCGGAGACCAGGCCAGTTTTCAGGATACTTACCGTGGATGTTACCGATACCTGCTGCAAGCATATCAACGCCAAGAGCTGCAATAGAAGCACACTCTTCAGGATCTGCACATTCACCCATACCTACAACACCGTCTTCTTCACCACCGATTGCACCTACCTCCGCTTCAAGGCTCATGCCCTTTTCAGCACAGATACGTACAAGCTCTTTTGTCTTTTCAACATTTTCTTCGATTGAATATGATGAACCGTCGAACATGATTGAAGAGAAGCCTGCTTCGATACAAGCAAGACATCCTTCATATGTACCGTGGTCAAGGTGAAGAGCAACAGGTACTGTTATGCCCATATCTTCAACCATGGCATCTACCATTCTTGCAACTGTCTTGAAGCCTGTCATGTACTTGGCTGCACCTTCAGATACACCAAGGATAACAGGTGACTTCATCTGCTCAGCTGCCTGGAGGATAGACTTAGTCCACTCTAAGTTGTTGATATTGAAATGGCCGATAGCATATTTGCCCTCTACAGCCTTATTCATCATCTCTTTTGCATTTGATAACATAACAATATTCCTTTCTTAACAAGCTAAATTACATCTTTTCTGGTTCTGGGTAATCTACACCAAATGTTTCAACTGTAACTTCTTCCATAACCTGATCTTCTCTAGGTCTGTCCATTGGGTTTGTTGAAACACCTGCAATCTTGTCAAGTACGTCTTCGCCTTCGATAAGCTTTCCGAATGCAGCATACTTTCCGTCAAGGTATGGCTGATCCTTGTGCATGATGAAGAACTGTGAACCGGCTGAGTTGTATGAAGATGATCTTGCCATTGAAAGAACACCTCTCTCATGCTTAAGGTCGTTCATTACATTGTTGTCTGTGAACTCACCCTTGATTGAGTATCCAGGACCGCCTGTGCCGTTACCCTTTGGACATCCGCCCTGAATCATGAAATCCTTGATTACTCTGTGGAATGTAAGGCCGTTGTAGAAGCCCTGCTTGATAAGGCTGATGAAGTTGTTAACTGCGATAGGAGCCTTGTCTGGGTAAAGCTCTAACTTCATAACGTCTCCGTCTGCCATTTTGATTGTAACTATAGGATTGTTTGCCATAATAAAAATCTCCTTAAAATATATTTGGACATATAGTCCTTAATGCAAATGCTTATCTGCATAATTATTTCCATTATATCATTATTTTTATGTAATGTGTGATTCATACACATATATATTAGTAAAAATATTATTAATATTTTGAAATATATTGAAAAGAAATGTGAACTGAATTATCATAAAATGGTAGTTCTGTAACTAAAATATTTTTAGTATTCATGATTGTTTTTGAATACCGTATTAATGTTAATTTTAAGGAGAAATTTATCATGTTTGATCAGCTTGAGATTGTAGATGTCATAGGTAGAGAGATTATAGACTCAAGAGGTAATCCTACAGTAGAGGCAGAGGTAATCCTTGCAGACGGAACAGTTGGAAGAGGTGCTTCTCCAAGTGGTGCTTCTACAGGTGAATTCGAAGCACTTGAACTTAGAGATAAGGATCCTAACAGATACCTTGGTAAGGGTGTTCTTAAGGCTGTAGAAAACATCAATACAGTTATTGCAGATGCACTTGTTGGTATGGATGCATCTGATACATACGCTGTAGATAAGGTTATGATCGACCTTGACGGAACAAAGGATAAGTCAAAGCTTGGCGCTAACGCTATCCTTGCAGTTTCAATCGCAGCAGCAAGAGCTGCTTCTATTTCACTTGGAATTCCGCTTTACAAGTTCCTTGGCGGATCTAACGGTAACAGACTTCCTGTTCCAATGATGAACATCTTAAACGGTGGTGCTCATGCAGCTAACACTGTTGACGTTCAGGAATTCATGATCATGCCTGTTGGAGCTGAGAGCTTCAGAGAAGGCCTCAGATGGTGTTGTGAAGTTTACCACAAGCTTGGCGCTATCATTAAGTCAAGAGGACTTTCAACATCTGTAGGTGATGAGGGTGGTTTCGCTCCTGATATGAACAGTGATGAAGAAACAATCGAACTCATCTTAGATGCTATTAAGGAATCAGGCTTTGAGCCATATAAGGATTTCGTTATTGCGCTTGACGCAGCATCAAGTGAATGGAAGACAGGTAAGGTTGGCGAGTATAAGCTTCCTAAATCAGGAAAGACATTTACATCTGCTGAACTTGTTGAGCATTGGGCAAGCCTTTGCGACAAGTATCCTATCTACTCAATTGAAGACGGTCTTGATGAAGAAGACTGGGAAGGCTGGAAGATTTACACAAGCAAGCTTGGCGACAAGGTTCAGCTTGTAGGTGACGACTTATTCGTTACTAACACAGAGAGATTAGCAAAGGGTATCGAACTCGGTTGCGGTAACTCAATTCTTATCAAGCCTAACCAGATCGGTAGCGTTTCAGAGACTCTTGAAGCTATCAAGATGGCTCATGCTAACGGATACACAGCAATTTCTTCACACCGTTCAGGTGAGACAGCAGATACAACAATCGCTGACTTAGCAGTAGCACTTAACACATGCCAGATTAAGACAGGTGCACCTGCAAGAGGTGAGAGAACAGCTAAGTACAACCAGCTTCTCCGTATAGAGGAAGAGCTCGGTGATGCAGCTGTTTATCCTGGAATTAAAGCATTCAACATCAAGAGATAATCCATTCGCTAAGTGCCATCATTTAATAAGGGATTTTTAAAGGGGGTTAGTACCTAGGGACTAACCCCCATTTTTTGGTAAGTTTTAAACTTAGTGCAAATAGATAAGCAAATACAATTGTTATCTGTTTGTGCTGAAAAATAAATATGCGTTACACATTTTTTCTAAAAATGTATGGATATGCCACCTGTTCTATTTTGTTTTCAGAGTTAAAACAATAAGGGTTGAAAAGGAAGAAGCAGGGGCAGAACCGGAAGCCTGAGCACAATCCTGAATCTGAAACATAAATATAAGTATAGGGTTAAGCATAAGCATAAGCTTAAGTGCAAGCCTGAACATACAAAAACACCTCCTAAATATAGGAGGTGTTTTTGTATTTAAAGTAAGGATTTTCTTTTAACGGAGATGGAGGGATTTGAACCCCCGCACGCCTTGCGACGCCTATCGGATTTCGAATCCGAACCCTTCAGCCTCTTGGGTACATCTCCATAAAAACATATATAGAACAGAAAACCACAGCCGTCGGCTGTGGTTTTAAGAGCTGGGCTTGAGGGATTCGAACCCCCGAATGCTGGAATCAGAATCCAGTGCCTTACCGCTTGGCGAAAGCCCAATATATAAGCTAATCTCGTTAGCAACAAATGGAATTATATAATAAGATAAAATTAAATGCAATACCTAATTTTATATTTTTAAATTATTAAATAAATACAAACACGTAAAAAACAATGTATTTAAATTCATATTAATATATAATGGTTAAATATGGGTTATTACGGGTGTGATATTTCCATATTAATAGAGTGATAAAGGATTTAAAATGATAGAGTTATGTAAAAGACAAAAACTGCCTGCATTTAAAAGAATGGAGCAGGGTTTGTATGTGGGAAATGAAGCGGACAAGGTTCTCTTACCTAATAAGGAAGTCCCTGAGGACGTGGAAATAGGCGATCTTGTAGACGTGTATATTTACCTTGATTCAAAGGACAGATACACAGCTACCCTTAAATCACCTAGGATCGAATTAGACAGCGTTGCAATGCTTCAGGTAACTGATGTTACAGATATCGGAGCATTTCTTGACTGGGGACTTGATAAGGATCTCTTTCTTCCGTTTAAGGAGCAGATTTATAAGGTTAAAAAGGGTGAAGTAATCCCTGTTATGCTTTATTTAGATAAGTCATATCGTCCTGCAGCAACCATGTATGTTTATAACAACTTAAAGACAGGCGGCGGGTATGTAAAAGATTCTGCAGTTTCCGGAACGGTCATAAGAATTAATCCGGAAATCGGAGTGTTCGTTGCCGTTGATGATAAGTATTATGGAATGATACCTATCAGAGAGGCAGGAAGCGATTTAAAGATTGGTGATAAAGTTCACGGAAGAGTTGCATTTGTCAGAGATGACGGAAAGTACACAGTCTCACTCAGACAGAAGGCATACATCCAGATAGATGATGACTCAGCCAAGATTCTTGAAAAATTAAAGGAATACGGTTCTATGCCATATGGCGATAAGTCAGATGCAGATGATATTAAAAGAGTGTTTAATATGAGCAAGGGTGCATTTAAAAGAGCCATTGGTCACTTATACAAGAATGGAACAATAGAACTTGGACCTGAAATGATCAAATTAAAGGAGGCATAATTATGCAGAGAGTAATTAAGACAGACAGAGCACCTGGTGCAATCGGACCATATTCACAGGCTATTGAAGTTAACGGAATGTTATATACATCAGGTGTAATTCCGATTAACCCTGCAACAGGTGAAATTGCTGATACTATTGAGCAGCAGGCAGAGCAGGCATTTACAAATATCTGCAACCTTGTTGAGGATGCAGGATCTGCAGTAGATAAGATTATCAAGACAACTGTATTTATTAAAAATATGGATGACTTCGGTAAGATTAACGAAATCTACATGAAGCATTTCAAGGAGCCATTCCCGGCACGTTCATGTGTTGAGGTTGCAAGATTACCTAAGGATGTATTATTAGAGATCGAATGCATTGCAGTTATGTAATTGTAGCGCTCTAAAGCATGGCAACGTAGTGTATGCGCTGCGTTGCGCTGTCATGCACTGTGTTGTCATGCGCTGTGTTGTACATTACATTGAATGTGGTATAGCGCACGCTTTTTACACTTTCTTAACATTAATTAACCTGTTAAAAGTGTTTTTACTTTATTTTATGGCTGTTATGCTTTAAAATATATTAGGTCGTTTTTTATGAGGGAATGTGAGTTATGTTATCTAAGTATTTATTACAGACAACATTGGAAATGGCTAAGAGAGTCAATGACATTGATGCAGCCATTTTAGAAGATGGCGGAGTAATATCAGCCAACACTTTCATACCCGATAAGGATGTTTTATCGAAAGCGACAGAAGAATTCAGCAGCTTCACATCGGATATGACAGATTATTCCGATGGCGATGTGAAGATATACCCCATTGAATCGCCCAACGGTTTTAAAAGGGCACTTTTTATAAAGGGGGATGTTCCGGAGAATCTTTCCATGACTCTTCTGGAATACATTAAACAGCTCTGCGTATTATATGAATGTACTGACGGCAGGGATACATTTGCAAAGGAATTGTTAAATAATACTATTCTTTCACAAAATATTTCTGCAGAGTATGAAAAATACGGATTTAATCCTTTATCTAAAAAAGGTATCGCCATAATTTATATGGATGCTTCCGAAATAGACGGTATGTATCATATTTTCAAAAAGCTCTGGTGCACATCAGAGGACAGATACATCTGCTCTATAGAGGATTCCCTTGTCATTATGGGAGATGCTGAGGAAGATGAGGCTTTTTATAGAGATGTTGAATTCTTTTTATTTGCCATAGAAGACGAATATG
>OLPQ01002577.1_pt1 | contig 10181 bp, 9 predicted proteins | sample 1672451 | NCBI WGS metagenome assembly OLPQ01 (sample SAMEA3136687, study PRJEB25190) | human gut metagenome | biome: human gut; feature: human-associated habitat; material: faeces | place: Austria | collected 2013 | reverse complement strand
GGCAGAGCTTTTGTATCTCGGTTTGCGCATCGGTGCAGATGTGCCGTTCTGCATTTTAAACGGCACATATCGCTGCCTTGGCATTGGTGAGCAGTTGCTGCCGCTGGCAGAGATACCGAAGTGTTACCTTGTCGTTGTGAAGCCGGACGTGGGCGTGAGCACGCCGGAAGCGTACCGTGTGTGCGATAACGTGCCGGACGGCGGCATGCGCTACACGCCGGGTATGGTGCGCGCGGTAGAGCATCGCTCGATTGAGGAAATTGCAAACGCGCTCGGAAATCGGTTTGACGACGCGCTGCAAATCTTCGTTGTGCAGGAGATAAAAAAATATCTGTGCGAAAACGGGGCGTTAAATGCGTTGATGACCGGCAGCGGCTCCGCGGTTTTTGGAATTTTTTCTGAAAAAAGCTTGGCGGAAAATGCCGCAAAGCGTATGCCGAAGGCATTCGGCGCGTGTTTTTTGGCAGAGCCCGTAAACGGCTGAAAAGGCAAAAAAACCGCATAATTCCGCGCTTTTTTGCGCGTTTTAATTCTCACTCGAAAAATAAATTTCAAATTTTTAAAGTTTTTTTGAAAAAAGGGTTGACTTTTCTCGAATATCTGCTATAATAGACTACGTTGTCCGACGGAAACAAACGAAACGAAAGAAAGACAGCGAAACAGATAGCGGTATTGTGTAATGGTAGCACAGCAGACTCTGACTCTGTTTGTCTGGGTTCAAATCCTGGTACCGCTGCCAAATGGCCTTGAGCATTCAAGGCTTATATCGAGGTGTGGCTCAGCTTGGTAGAGCGCTACGTTCGGGACGTAGAAGCCGGAGGTTCAAATCCTCTCACCTCGACCATGAAAGACTTTGCAGAAATGTGGAGTCTTTTTGTTTTATTCACAAAATAGCGGGTCATTGTAACGGGGAGGAAAAGGTATGCGTTATTTTGAAAAAGTGTTTGACGGACAGGTGCTCAAGTGGTGCGTGAACGGCGCGGAGCTGGGCGGCGGGAAGCCGACGCTGCTGTGTCTTGTCTCGAATGAGACGGAGGCGGAAAGCTGTTTAAGTAAACTCGAGCCGCATTGCGGAGAAGCACAGGTAACCGCGTTGATTTTACCGGGCGGTATATTGCCCGAAACAGCGGTGCAGAGCTTGGTTTTTGAATGGCAGACGACGGGCATCATCGACAAATGTAAATTGTCGCTCACGGCATCGCAAAGCTGCGCGGACGCGGCGTGGCGGCTGATTTCGCATTTGTCGCATTGCTTCAGCGCGGCGGCGATTCTCGGCGGGCATGCAGACCCCTATGAAGTACGCGCGGCAAAATTCATGCCGCTGAAGGTGTATACTTTCGCGGGTGAGGGCAATGTGCTCGCAGACGGCAAGGTGCTTGCAGACGCGGAAAAGCTTGTGATGAGCCTGCGCGTAACAGGCTCCGAAACGGTGGAGCGCACGGAGATCAACCCTGAAAACGCATGGGAAAATGTCTTTGCGGACGGGGAAATTGTTCGTTGGCTGCTAAAGCAGGATAGACGCACGCAGCTTGAAGTGACGTGGATAAAGCCCGGTTTTTGGCGGATAGATGACTACTTTACGGCGACGTGCTACCTCATTGAGGGCAGGGACAAGGCGCTTTTGATTGACACGGGCATGGGCGAGGGCGACCTGCTCGACACCGTGAAGAAGCTGACGCGGCTGCCGGTCGAGGTTGCGATTACGCACCCGCACCGCGACCACATGTTCCGCATCGACCGATTTGAAAAAGTATATCTGCACAAAAACGATGTGGAGAAGATCCGCGAAGACGAAAACTGCTTTGCGGCGGCGCTTTCCGACGGCGGCAAATACCCGCAGCTTGTACCTATTGACGAGGGCAGCGTGATCGACCTCGGCGGCGGTGTGACGGTGGATGTGCTGAATCTCGGCGGGCACACGGAAAACTCCGTGGTGTTCGCGTGCGCACACTACAAGGCGCTTTTTACCGGCGACGCCATCGGCTCCGGGTATATCGTTTTGATGATCTGCCCGGAAAAAGACATGTATAAGGTCTTGGAGAGCTACAAAAAGAACCTTGAGTGCTTCCTGCCGCGTGCGGAGGCGCTGCGCGATTATGCGTGGTTCGGCGGGCATTCCATTCAGGAAAACGGCTGCGACGAGCAGCACCAGCAGGATTACCTTGCGGGCAGGTCGGTCTACTATAACCCGCTGCGGCTCGAGATCGTGCAGGATATGGTAGTGCTGTGCGAAAAACTGATCACGGGAGAGATCAGCAAGGCTGATGTCATGTCGACGGACGAGCACTACTGCAATTATGGCAGTGCAGGCATGTATTTCAGATTCATTTAACACCCTAAAACAAGAAAAAGGCTTTGTCGGCATCAAATCGGTGCGCGGCAGAGCCTTTTAATTTTTTTGCGTTACTTTTTGTTTTGGATGGGCTGCGCGTTGAGGTTCTCGATGAAGCCGTCCGGCACGATCACCGCCTTTTTGCTCGATTTGTTTGCGGTACTGCCCGTTGAAGCCGAAGCAGAAGACGTGCCCGAAGAAGCCGCGCCGCTTGACAACTAAGACAATAATGCCGATATATAAATCTTTAAAACAGTATAAATTGCGTATGTTCTGCGTGCTGTCATCATAGCACATGAAAGTTTGATTGTTAATACGCTTTATTGAAAATAGGTGTTGACTTGTAATTCAATTTGCTGTAGGCTATTATTCGATAGGGGGTATCTCCACTATGGCTATCGATACCATGAAAAAAGGCTCCATAGAAATGCTCACGCTGTTTTTGCTGTGTGAAGAAGACGCATACGGCTACCAGCTTGTGCAGAAAATCAAGGAGCGAAGCAAAGGTTTCATTACAGTGCAGGAGGGGTCTTTTTACCCGCTTCTGTACCGCTTGGCGGATGATGGGTACATCACCGGCGAGGAGGTCGTAACGCGCATGAGCACGGGACGTTCCCGCATGCGTGTGATCTATCATATTGAAAACGCCGGTCGGGAACGGTTGGCGTCTTTAAAAAAAGACTATGAAACCGTTCAGCAGGGTATCCATAATATTCTTGATTCTTAATTTGCTTACAAGTTTTCACTCAAATCCCATAGAAAAGCAGCTGCTCCTTGTTAAAAAGAGCAGCTGCTTTTTTGTGGGGCAAGACCACTACGAAATCAACCGCATAATGGCGGCGTAGGTTTCGGAAATGTGGGCGCGCACGGCGGCTTCTCGTTTACACTGGAAAATGAAACGGGAATATGGTAAAATAGCGATACAGTCAAAATGAAGATAGGGAAACAAAAATGACAAAAATCTTATTTATTTGCCACGGCAATATCTGCCGCAGCCCGATGGCGGAGTTTGTGATGAAAGACCTTGTGACGAAAGCGGGGAAAAGAGGTGCATTTGAGATTGCTTCGGCGGCGGTGAGCCGAGAGGAACTCGGCAACCCGGTGTATCCGCCCGCAAAGCGCAAGCTTTTGGGACACGGCATTCGTTGCGATGGCCATGCGGCGCGCCAGATGACGCGTGCGGATTATGATAAATTCGACTACATCATCGGCATGGACAGTTCCAATCTGCGCGGCATGCAGCGTATTTGCGGAGGTGACCCGGAGCATAAATTCTCTTTGCTGATGGAGCACACCAATCGTCCCGGCGACGTGGCTGACCCGTGGTACACCAGCGACTTTGAAGCGACCTGGCGCGATATTTATGAAGGCTGCACCGCGCTTTTGAAGGAAATTTCGGGATGAACGGAAAAACACAAGGAAGCGGAGTATTGAAGTAAACGGCAGAATTTTCACAGCTGACGCGATGTGACCTCCGTGAGGAAGAACTGCTTTTTAGTTTGTATAATTCTATCTTGTCCAATATTTGCGGTCGAGCGTGCGGTAGCGCACGGCCTCGGCGGCATGGCGCGCTTCGATGTCGCGGCTGTTATCGAGGTCGGCGATGGTGCGCGAAACCTTTAGCACACGGTCGTAGGCGCGGGCGGAAAGCCCGAATTTTTCAAATGCGTTTTTCAGCAGGGCATCGGCAGCAGGCGCGGTGCGGCAGACTTCATGCAGCATTTCCGGCGGAATCTGTGCATTGCAGGTGATGCCGGTGTTCGCAAAACGCTTGTTTTGAATATCCCGTGCGGCATCTACACGCGCTTTGATGGACGCGGAGCTTTCCTCCTTTGCGGTGTTCGAGAGGTCGCGAAAATCGACCGGCGGCACTTCAATGTGCAGGTCGATACGGTCGAGCAGTGGCCCGGAAACGCGGCCGAGGTACCGCGCCACGGCGGTCTCCGAGCAGGTGCACGGGCGTGTGGGGTGACCGTAATAGCCGCATGGGCAGGGGTTCATGGCGGCGACGAGCATAAATTTACACGGGAAAGAGACCGTGCCGTTCACGCGCGAGACGGTCACAACGCCGTCCTCAAGCGGCTGGCGCAGCGTCTCCATGGAGCTGCGCGAAAACTCCGGCAGCTCATCCAAAAACAGCACGCCGTTGTGTGCGAGGGAGATCTCGCCGGGGCGGGGGATAGACCCGCCGCCCGAAAGCCCCGGGCCGGAGATGGTATGGTGCGGCGAGCGGAAGGGGCGCGTTTCAATGAGCGCGGTGTTGCTCGGCAGAAGTCCCGCAACGGAGTGAATTTCGGTCGTTTCGATCATTTCCTCAAAGCACATTTGCGGCAGAATGGACGGCAGCCGCTTTGCAAGCATGCTTTTGCCGGAACCGGGCGAGCCGATGAGCAACACGTTGTGCCCGCCGCTTGCGGCAATCTCTAAAGCGCGCTTTGCCTGTGCCTGCCCTTTTACATCGGCGAAGTCCGGCAGCGGCGGCTGATTTTTCGGATCGCTGTGGTACGGCGCGGCGGGCAGGATCGGCTTTGTACCGCGCAGATGGTCGATGAGTGTGAACACGTCCGGCACAGGGTAGACCGAAAGCCCGGTCACAACGGCGGCTTCATAGGCGTTTTCCGCAGGCACAAACATGCGCGTGTAGCCGAGCTTTCCGGCTTCTATCGCCATGGAGAGCACACCGCGCACAGGATGCAGCGCACCGGAAAGCGAAAGCTCGCCCGCAAAAATGCAGTCGTCCGTGTTGACATTCAGCTGGCCGGTGGCTTTCAATAAAGCGATGAGCAGCGGCAGGTCGTAAACGGGGCCCTCTTTGCGCACGTCGGCAGGGGCAAGGTTCATCGTGATGCGGCTGACGGGGAAATCGAACCCGCAGTTTTTCAGTGCGGCGCGCACGCGATTGCGCGATTCCTTTACGGCGGCGTCCGGCAGGCCGACAAGGTCAAAGGCAGGCAGACCGGCAGAAAGGTCACATTCCACTTCCACTTTGAACGCGTGCATGCCGAAAAGTCCCATGCTGAATGCTTTTGATACCATATTTTTACCGCCTTTCGCAGTTCTTGTCTGCATTATATACTTTTTGTCGAATTTTGGCAATAGAAGTTTAAGCTTGCAGGATAGATATAAATGTAAAAATTCGGTCGAGCATTTTTGTACAGTATAGGAAGATTTGTCTTGACTTCTGTAAGGGTTTGGAGTATGATAAAGAAACAGTAGTCATTTGGAGCGTTCTCATGCAGGAAACCGGGCAGAAAAATAGTATACCGCTCAGCGATGAGGCGCTGGCACTTCGTTTTCAAAACGGAGATGACGCGGCGTTTTCGGAGCTTGCGGCGCGCTACCTGAAGGTCATCCGCATCAAGGCGTGCAGTTTTCGCGAGATTTTTTCCCTTGAGCGGGAAGACCTGTACCAGGAGGGGCTTTTGGGGCTTTTAGATGCGGCGAATTCCTATAAGCCGAGCGAAAGGACGTCGTTTGAAACGTATGCCGGGCGGTGCATCAACAATCGAATCGTCAGCGCCGTGCGGCGCAGCTCCAGTCTGAAAAATTCTTTCCTCAATAACGCTGTGCCCATTGAGGAGATGGAAGACCTTGGGGCAGACCGCCTTTCCGACCCGCAAACGCTTTTGGAGAGCCGTGACGAGATGGACCGGCTGCTTTCTGTTATCCATATTTCACTTTCCGATTTTGAGCTGCGTGTGCTTTCTTTGTATCTTGGCGGCTATAAGCGGCAGGAAGCAGAGAGAAAACTCGGCATTTCGGCGCGTGCGTTCGATAACGCGATGGCGCGTGTACGCAAAAAGCTGCGGCAGAAAAACAATGACGCCAAAGGATGACTTTCGCGCGGATACCTTTTCTATATATTTGTATGTATATGCCCTTCCACAGTTGATGGCGTTGTTTTTCAATGAAGCGGTGCAAATCCGCCGGGGGCAAAACTCATTCTATTCTATTATGACCAAAGCGAGGTAAAAACACATGTACGAAGACAAGACCCTGATCTGCAAGGAATGCGGCAAATAATTTGAATTCACAGCCGGCGAGCAGGAATTTTACGCATCCAAGGGCTTCGAGAACGAGCCGCAGAGATGCAAGGCATGCCGCCAGAACCGCAAGAATGCAGCAAAGCCGGAACGTGAGATGTACACGGCTGTCTGCGCCGCCTGCGGCAAGGAAGCAACCGTTCCCTTCAAGCCGCGTGAGGACCGTCCGGTCTACTGCAGCGAGTGCTTTGCACGCATGAAGGAAGAAAGATAAGCTTTAAAACGCATATCGGTGCCCGGCGGGAGACTGCCGGGCATTTTGCAGTTCAAAGACAAATATTGTTTTATAAATATTTACGATATTTACGCGGAAAGCCGTGATATACCTTGCAAAACAAACTTATGCATCGTATAATTAAATTGGTTAAATATCTTTAAAGGGGGACGTTTTATGCACATTACGGTCGATACCATCATCGGCGATATTCTGCGGCGGGAGACGGAGGCCGCAGCGTTTTTCAGGGAAGCGGGCATGCATTGCATTGAATGTCCCGCCGCACGCGGCGAAACAATCGCAGAGGCCTGTGCAGTGCATGGTATGGATGCAGAGCAGTTCGCAGCAGCATTTAACGCGCGCTTCGCCGCAAAATAAGCAAATTCGCCGATCCGGCAATTCGGAGGAACTCATGGAACAAAACAGAATAGAACGAGCACCCACCCTTGGCGCGCGTCTGCAAAAATGTGCAGATTTTGTGCGGGAAGGCAAAAAACTTGCCGATATCGGCACAGACCACGGCTATGTGCCGGTCTGTTTGCTGCAAAGCGGCAAGATACCGTTTGCCGTTGCGGTTGATGTTCACAAAGGGCCGCTGGAAAGCGCCATGAACAATGCTTCGCGCTGCGGTGTGGCGGACAAAATGCACTTTGTGTGTGGAGACGGCCTGCACGGGGTGCTGCCGGATGAGGCGGAGGACATTGTCATCGCCGGCATGGGCGGTGAACTTATTTTGCGTATCATCTCGGAGGCGCCATGGCTGTGCGCGATGGATAAGCACCTTGTTTTGCAGCCGATGACGACCGCCATGCAGCTTAGAGAGGGACTTGCCGCGCTGGGCTTTACGATTGACCGCGAAGAAGCGGTAGTAGATAGTGATAAAATTTACTCCGTGATGTCCGTGTACTATACCGATCAAAAGCGGGATAATTTAAAGCTGATTGATTTATATATGGGACAGATCAAACCCGGCAGTCCGTTCAGCGCACGTTATGCCAAAAGCGTGCGGCACAACATTGAAAATAAGATCAAGGGCATGCGGCACGGCGGCGCAGACAGCAGCGCGCTGGAAATTTTGCTGCAAATGCTTTTAGACCTGTACGGCGAGGAGGAGAACGCATGACCGTTCGAGAGATCTATGACGCCATAGACCGTATTGCACCGTTTCAAACGGCAATGGATTTTGATAACGTCGGCATTCTGGTCGGTGATGAAAATGTCGACGTCACAAAGACGTTGCTTTGCTTGGATGTCACGCCGTGCGTTCTGCGTGAGGCGAAAAGCATCGGCGTGGAGCTCATCATCAGCCACCACCCGGTGATCTTTAACCCGCTGCGTACCGTGCAGCCGCAGAACATCATCTATGCGCTTGTGCAGAGCGGCATTGCGGTCATCAGTGCGCACACGAATCTCGATATGGCATATCCCTACGGCGTGAACGATGCGCTTTGCCGCAAACTGGGGCTGCAAAACGTCCGCGGCATTTTAAAAGAGGGCGAAACGGACATTGCCTACATGGGCGAGTTGTCGGAAGAAATGACAACGGAGGACTTTGCTCTGCACATTAAGGAAGCGCTAGGGCTTTCGGCGGTGCGCTGCACGGCGGTCAGCAAAATGCTCCGCACAGTCGCGGTCGTCGGCGGTGCCGGGGGAGACTATGCCCTTGCAGCGCAGGCAAAGGGCGCGGACGCGTTCGTCACCGGCGAAGTGAAGCACCACGAGGCCATCGCGGCGCAGCAGGCGGGACTGGCTTTGTATGAAGCCGGGCACTACCACACGGAGCTGCCGTACCGCGAGCGGCTGAAAGCTTATCTTGACACAGCCTGCCCGGGTGTGGAATTTATCGTTTCCGAAAGCGAACGCCCGTCGATGGAAACGCTTTGAAACAGAACAGAAAGGCGCTTTTTAAAAGCGATGGTTTTATAAAATGGCACTGGATGGTGTATTTTTACGACATTTAAAAGAGGAAATCGGCACGTCCTTGCTCGGCACGCGCGTAGACCGTGTGTTTCAGCCGAACCGCGATGAGCTGATTCTCGCATTTCGCGGCTTCAGCGCCGCATATAAGCTGCTCATTTCCGCCCGTGCAAACAGTGCGCGCGTCAATCTGACGACGATTCCGGTGGAAAACCCGCAACAGCCGCCGATGCTGTGCATGCTTTTGCGCAAGAAATTGCAGGGTGCAAAGCTTTTGGAGATCACGCAGCCCGACTTGGAGCGCGCGCTCATGCTGAAATTCGACAGCGTGAACGAGCTCGGCGACCACGTGGAGCTGACGCTTGCCGTGGAGATCATGGGCCGGTACAGCAATATCATTTTGGTTGATGAAAACGGCAAAATCATCGATGCACTAAAACGCGTGGATGCCGAGATGTCTTCGGAGCGTCTTGTGTTGCCTGGGCTTTTATACCGCCTGCCGCCCCCGCAGGATAAGCTTTCCATGCTTACCTGCACAGTGGAGGAGATCATGGCGCGCATCGATGCTTTACCGCGTGATATGGAGCTTTCCAAAGCGTTGATGTCCGTTTTACAGGGCATTTCGCCGATCATCGCGCGCGAAGTCGAAAACAGCGCGGGGCTGGGGCATGAGGTGTATGTGAAAAGCATGACGCCCCCGCAGCGCCGCCGTACGGAGATGTACGTGACGACGCTGATGGAGACGGCGAAAAACGTTTCCGGCACGCCGCATATTGTCATCGACCCGCAGAATAAACCGAAAGATTTCGCGTTTATGGACATTCGTCAGTACGGCAGCGCGATGACGGTCAGTGAAAAAAAGAGCTTTTCCGAAATGCTCGACGCGTTCTACGCCGAGCGCGACCAGATTGAGCGTATGCGCGTAAAAAGTCAGGATCTTCTGCGTCTGCTTGCGAATCACGCCGACCGTTTGATCCGCAAGATCGCGAACCAGCAGGCAGAGCTTTCCGCATGCGCCGAGCGCGACACACTGCGCATCAAGGGCGACCTGCTCAGTGCGAATATGTATGCGATTCAAAAGGGTGAAACATCCGTAAAGATGCAAAATTTCTATGATGAGAATTTGGCGGAGCTTGAGATTGCGCTCGACCCGGCGCTCACGCCGCAGCAGAACGCGCAGAAATACTATAAAAACTACCGCAAGGCGAAAACGGCGGAGGAAAAGCTGACTGAGCAGATCGGCCTTGCGCAGACGGAACTGACGTATATCGACAGCGTGTTCGAATCGCTTGCCCTCGCCGAAAACGAACGTGATTTAAATGAGATTCGCGCCGAGCTTGCCGAACAGGGCTACGTGCGCCGCAGGGCGGGCAAAAAGAACCAGAAGCAGCCTGCGCTTTCCGCACCGCTCAAGTTCAAGACGAGCGACGGCTTCACGGTGCTTGTCTACACCAGCGACGATCCGGTGGCGGCCCGCCGACTCGAGGACGCGGGGGCCTCGGCCGTGATGCCGCTGGGTTCGCCGATCGGCACCGGCATGGGCATCCTCAACCCCTACAACATCCGCACCATCTGCGAGAGCCTGTCGGTGCCGGTGATCCTGGACGCCGGCATCGGCACTGCCTCGGACGCCGCCCTGGCGATGGAACTCGGCTGCGACGGCGTGCTGCTGGCC
>OLPQ01002573.1_pt1 | contig 10195 bp, 7 predicted proteins | sample 1672451 | NCBI WGS metagenome assembly OLPQ01 (sample SAMEA3136687, study PRJEB25190) | human gut metagenome | biome: human gut; feature: human-associated habitat; material: faeces | place: Austria | collected 2013 | reverse complement strand
GCGGAAAGGGCTATTCTCCCCCTTCGGGGGGAGAATAGCTTTTTGTCTACGGTCTGAACCGCCCTCGAAAAAGAGGGAGGCAAAGGGCACGAAGGTCAGCCCTTCACGCCGCCGAGGGCGACGCCCGCGACGATGAACTTGCTCAGGAACAGATAGATGATGATGACCGGCATGATCGCGATGGCGATCAGCATGTACACCTGACCCATATCGAATTTGAGGAAGTCCGCGCTGCGAAGCTGGGCGATCAAAATCGGGAGGGTCTTTTTCTTGTTGCTGGTCAGGATCAGGGCGGGGACGAAGTAGTTATTCCACGAGGCGACGAAGGTGAAAATCGCCTGCACGGCGAGCGCCGGTTTCATAATCGGCAGAACGACGTAGTTGAAGGTGTGGAATTCGCCGGAGCCGTCGATGCGCGCGGCCTCCACAATTTCCATCGGCAGGTTGCTCTTCATGTAGGAAACCATGAAGTAATACACCGTCGGCGCGGCGATGCTCGGCAGGAACAGCGGAATCAGCGTGTCGGTGAGCTTCATGTTCGTCATCAGGCGGAGGAAGCCCAGCGCGGAAACCTGCGTCGGCATCGTCATAATGAGGATGATGAACGCCGAAGCGATCTTCTTGAGCTTAAAGTCATAGGCGTGCACGCCGTAGGCCGTCAGCGCGGAGAAGTAGATCGAGAGCGCCGCGGAGAGAGCGGCGACGAGCAGGCTGTTCTTGATGCCCGAAAGAATCGGGATGTTCGCGTCCGCCAGCACGTTTTTCAGGTTCGTCGTGAACGACTTGCCGGGCAGGAAGGAGAAGCCGCGCTGAATCTGGTAATGGTTGCGCGTGGCGTTGATGAGGAGCACATAGAAGAAGAACAGGCAGAGAAAGCAGAGAATCGCCAGCACCAGATAGCTCACGATGCGGCGCGTCAGCAGCTCGTGCCTGCTCTGCTCGGCGCCCTTATCCCTTACGGCTTGCGTAGTCATTTCTTTTTCCTCCCCTCGTCTTCATTGGTCGAGCGATAAATCACGACGCACAGAACGGCGCAGATGATGAACAGAATGACGGAAACCGCACCGGCCATGCCGTAGTTCTTACTGAACATGTGGTTGTTGAGGTACATAATCATGGTCGTCGCGCAGCGATCCGGGTTGCCCTTGCCGTTGGTCAAAATCTGCGGCACGTCGAACATCTGGAGGCCGCCGATCAGCGAGGTAATCATCACGTAGACCAGAATGGGGCGGATGAGCGGCATGGTGATCTTCCAGAAGATCTGGCTGGGCGTGCAGCCGTCGATCTCCGCCGCTTCGAACAGGCTCAGGTCGATGCCCATGACGGCGGCCATCAGCAGGATGGTCGTGTTGCCGAACCACATCAGGAAGTTCATCAGCGCGACCAGACCGCGTGTGCCCGCGATGCTGGAGAGGAAGCGGAACGGCTCCTTGAGGATGCCCGCGGAAACCAGCGCGGCGTTGACCGGGCCGTTATCCGAGAAGAGGGCGAAGAAGAGCATGGCGAACGCGGAGGCCATAATCAGATTGGGCATGTAGATCACGGTTTTGAAGAACGGCTGGCAGCGGATGCGCAGGCGGTTATCCGTAAACCAGACGGCCAGCAGCAGCGAAACGATGATCTGCGGCACAAAGCCGAGAATCCAGAGGAGCAGGGTGTTGCCCAGATACTTGGGCAGATCCAGACTGAGCAGTTTGATGTAATTGCTAAGGCCCGTAAAGTTGGGGCCGATAACCTTCAAGCCGCTGCGATAATACTCAAAGAAGCTGTAATAGATGGTCGAAGCGAGCGGAATCAGCTGGAAAATCGCAAAGGCGATGAAGAACGGCGCGATGAAAATATAGCCCCATTTCGCGTAGCTGATTGAGCGGCGCTTGGTTCCTTTTGCGGGCGCTTGCATGCGAATCACCTTTCTTTTTTAGATTGCAGACGAGGGACTTTATCGCCACGCGATAAAGGGGATAAGAGCGGTTAGAGGATAAGAGGATAAGAAAATGGGACGGGCAGAGCGCCCGCCCCATTGGCTGTATGGGTTGGATGATTCCGGGGATTATTCCGGCCAGACAACCTCGGTCAGCTCCGGATAGAGCTCCATGATCGCGGTCTCGAAGTTCTTCTTCGCGGCGTCGATGTCGATGGTGCCGTCGAAGTAGTCGCGGAACGCATTCTGCATCTGCTCGTTGCAGCCCTGATCGTACGGGCCGACGTTGCTCATGTCGATCTTCTCAGCGGACTTGGCGAACAGCGCGATGTGGTTCTGGCCGCCGAGGAACGCGGACTGATAATCGCTGCCCGCGATTTCGTTCATGGCTTCGATGTTGTTGGTGTAATCCTGCGTGTCGAGGGTGATCTGCTTGTCGATGGCCTTGTCGCAGGTCAGCTTCAGCATGACGTTCTTGATGGTCTCGGCGTTATCCGTGCCGGCCGCGGCGCACATCCAGGTGCCGCCCCAGTAATAGGACTGCGGGCCTTCGCAAACCGCGTAATCGCCGAAGATGCCGTTGCCGACTTCTTCCTTGCCGCCCTCAGAGACCGGAACGGCCAGAGAGTTGCCCAGCAGGGTGAAGTTGATGCCCCAAGTGGAGTAGAAGAAGCCGAAGACCTTGCCTTCCGGACCCTGATCGGCCGCCCAGGTGTTATCCCAGAGCCTGGACTTGTTGTTGTAGCCCTTGTCGGTGAATTCCTTGGTCTGCTCGACCCACTTCATCAGGTTCGCGTCAACCTTGACGGTCGTGCCGTCCACCCACGGAGCGGAAACGTTGTTGGAGAAGGTGCGGTAGCTGTCGTCGTAGCCGGAGAGCATCTTGTAGCCCTTTTCGGCGGCCTTCGCGGCGACCTCGTTGAACTTATCCCAATCGCTCAGGTAGGTCTGCACCTCGGCGGGATCGTCCGTGCCGAGCACATCCTTAGCGATGGAGCGGCGATAGGCGAACAGACCCGGAGTCGCCTGCCAAGTCACGCCCTTGAGCACGCCGTCGGCCGTCGCGATATCCTGCGTGTACTTATACTGGCCGTCCAGATCGCCGTCGGTCAGGCCGATGTCGGCGCGGACATCCAGCGTGTACGGAGAATCCACATATTTGAGCGCGTAGTCGGCCTCGATGAGGAACATGTCGATCTTGTCGTCATCGGCGGCGGATTCCTGCGCGAGGAGCGCTTCGTCCAGCTTATTCTGGTAGTTGTTGTCGGCGTTCGGGTTGATCGTCCACTTGACGATCGTGCCGTCGTTCAGGGTCGTGGTGGACTTATCTTCCGCAACTTCCTTGACTTCCGGATAGTAGGCGTTGAAGCGGGACTGGAATTCGTCATTCCAGCACCAGACGTTCAGCACGCTGCCTTCGGCGAGAGAGACGCTGGCCAGAGAGCTCATCGCAAGCGTAAGAGCCAAAGCCTTAGACAAATGTTTCCTCATGGTAAGAACCTCCTTTTTATTGTTCACCCTCGTTCCTGCGGAGGGGGAATCGCGTGTTAACCCAGTTTCGCGACGGTTTTGCCGACGATCAGGCGGCAGGGGACGGAGATGATTTCCGGCAGCGTGGTGCGCGGCTGCTCAATCAGGTGAACGAGCTTGCGCGCGGCCTCGCGGCCGATCCGGGAGACGTCCTGCTCCACGGTGGTGAGCTGCGGCTGGCACATCTGAATCATGGCCACGCCGTCGTATCCGGTGATGGAAATATCCTCCGGAATCCTCAGACCCGCGGCGCGAATGGCGTCCATGCCGCCCAGCGCGGAGTAGTCATCCGGCATCAGGATGCAGGTCGGGCGATCCGCCAGCGCAAGGAGCTGCGCCGTCGCCTCTCTCGTGGAGGCGGGATCGTGATACGGAGAGGCGACGAGGTAATCATCCGGAACGGAGAGCCCCGCCTCGTTCATCGTCCGCAGAAAGGTGGTCAGGCGGATGTCGCTGACCGTGTCCTCCGCGCCGTAGACGAACGCGATTTTCTTGTGCCCCATCGAGAGAACGTGCCGGGTGAGCGCCTCGACGCCCTGCCTGTTTTCGGATTGGATGCACGCCCTGTTGTTGAAAACGTGATCGATGGTGACCAGCGGAAGCGAGCTGGAGACGAGCTGGAGCACTTCGCCGTCGTCGAAGTGGGAACAGACGATGCAAACGCCGTCCACATTGCGATAGCGGCAATGCTCGAGGTAGGTCATCTTGGAGTGCCCCATGTTGTGGGTGATGAAGGTGATATCGTAGCCCCGGCGCTCGGCCTCCTGCTTGAAGGATTGCAGCACGGGGGAGAAATAGCTGTGGGTGAAGCCGCTCTCGGTGTCGTCCGAATAGAGCACGCCGAGGTTGAACGTGCGCCCGATCTTGAGGCTCCGCGCGATGGCGTTGGGGCGGTAGCCCATTTCGTGGGCCACGGCGCGAACCTGCTGGCGGGTTTCCTCGCTGACGTCAGGATAATCGTTCAAGGCTTTACTGACGGTCGAGACGGACAGGCCGCACCGAGCGGACAGCTCTTTGATTGTTACGGCCATGTTTCCATCCTCCTGTTTGTTGAATTTGGTGGATTCGAAATGTTCTAAATCGTTTTCGCAGTTTCATTATACGACGGGTCTTCCAAAATTGCAAGCACTTTTTTCGAAGAAATAGAATTTTTTTCTGAAAGCAAGCGGCTTGAATGGTCAAAATGCTCAAATCCGTTGACATTTTCACAAGGGTATATATAGGAAGCAAGCGAATTCGTTTTCAAAAAAAGGCGGGCACGCCGAAGGCGGCTCAAAAATCAAAAGACGAAAAATCACTGAAAATGCTTGATTTTTAGGCATAAATGGGATATAGTTGTCATAGAATCCATCGGAAAGAAATGAAACGTTACGAAATCGATTTCGCATCGGCGGAGCTCACGCCGTTTCGATGCATCCATAAAAAAGGAGGAAACCTCATGCAGTACGGCTATTTTGACGACGCGGCGCGGGAATACGTCATCCCCGAGCCGCAAACGCCGTCGCCCTGGATCAACTATCTGGGCAGCGAAGCGTTCTTCACCCTGATGAGCAACACGAGCGGCGGCTACAGCTTCTACAAGGACGCGCGCATGCTGCGCCTGACCCGCTACCGCTACAACAATGTGCCGACCGACGCAGGCGGGCAGTATTTCTACATCAACGACGGCGGCGTGGTCTGGACGCCGGGGTTCATGCCGGTCAAAACGCCGCTGGATCGCTACGAGTGCCGCCACGGCCTCGGCTATACCCGCATCACGGGCGAAAAGAACGGCCTTGAGGCGGTGGAAACCGCGATGGTGCCGCGCGGTGTGAACGCGCTGGTCACCAAGGTCGAGCTGACCAACCGCTCCGACGCGGCGAAGGAGGTTTCGCTGTTCAGCTTCGTCGAGTTCTGCCTGTGGAACGCGCAGGACGACGCGACCAACTTCCAGCGCAACTTCTCCACCGGCGAGGTCGAGATCGAGGGCAGCGCGATCTATCACAAGACGGAATACCGCGAGCGCCGCAACCATTTTGCCGTGTACGCGGTCAACGCGCCGGTGGACGGCTTCGACACCGACCGCGAGCGCTTCCTCGGCGCGTACAACGGCTTTGGCGAGCCGCGCGCCGTGTTTGAAAACAGGAGCGGCAACAGCGTCGCCAGCGGCTGGGCGCCCGTCGGCAGCCACCACCTGCGCGTCGCGCTGAAACCGGGTGAGCGCGCGAGGTTCATCTTTGTGCTGGGCTATTGCGAAAACCCGGAGGCGGAAAAGTTTTCCGCGCCGAACGTCGTCAACAAAGCGCCCGCCTATACGCTGCTGAAAGCGTTTGAAAGCGAAGCGCAGTTTGACGCGGCGTTTGACGCGCTGGCGAAATACTGGGACGAGCTGCTCTCCATCTACCGGGTGGACAGCGGCGAGGCGCGGCTCAACCGCATGGTCAACGTCTGGAACCAGTATCAGTGCATGGTGACCTTCAACATGTCGCGCTCGGCCAGCTATTATGAATCCGGCATCGGCCGCGGCATGGGCTTCCGCGATTCCACGCAGGATCTGCTCGGCTTTGTGCACCTGATTCCCGCGCGCGCCCGCGAGCGGATTCTGGATATCGCGGCGACGCAGTTCCCGGATGGCAGCGCCTATCATCAGTATCAGCCGCTGACCAAGCGCGGCAATTTCGACGTGGGTTCCGGCTTCAACGACGATCCGCTCTGGTTGATTTTCGGCGTGGCGGCCTACGTCAAGGAGACGGGCGATATCGGGATTCTCTCGGAGAAGGTGCCGTTTGACAACGACGAGAGCAAGGCCGAGCCGCTGATGGAGCACCTGCGCCGCAGCTTCCATTATACGGTGGAGCACCTCGGCCCGCACGGACTGCCGCTGATCGGCCGCGCGGACTGGAACGACTGCCTCAACCTCAACTGCTTCTCCAAGACGCCGGGCGAGAGCTTCCAGACGACGGCGAATTTTGAATCCGGCGTGGCGGAATCGCTCTTCATCGCGGGCATGTTTGTCGGCGTATGCCCGGATTACGCCGAGCTTTGCCGCCGCTTCGGCTGGAACGAGGAGGCGGAAGCCGTCGCGGGACACAAGGCTGCGATGGAAAAGGCTGTGCTCGAGCATGGATGGGACGGCGCGTGGTTCCTGCGCGCGTATGATGCGTTCGGCCACAAGGTCGGCTCGCACGAGTGCGACGAGGGGCAGATTTACATCGAGCCGCAGGGCTTCCTGGTCATGGCGGGCGTAGGCGTGAAGGAAGGGCTGGCGCAGCGCGCGTTGGATTCCGTCCGCGAAAAGCTGCTCAGCGAGCACGGCGTAGCGATTCTCATGCCGCCGTACACGCGCTATCACGTCGAGCTGGGCGAAATCAGCTCCTATCCGCCGGGATATAAGGAGAACGGCGGCATCTTCTGCCACAACAACCCGTGGATTGCGCTGGCGGAGGCGGCGCTTGGCCACGGCGGCCGCGCCTATGACGTCTACCGCCGCACCTGCCCGGCCTATATCGAGGATCAGAAGCTGCACCACACCGAGCCGTATGTATACAGCCAGATGGTCGCGGGGCCTTACGCGCCGCGTTTCGGCGAGGCGAAGAACAGCTGGCTGACCGGCACGGCGGCGTGGAGCTTCTACACCGCGTCGCAGGGGATTCTGGGCGTTAAGCCGGATTACGACGGCTTGAGGATCGACCCGTGCCTGCCCAAGGAGCTCGGGGAGCTGACCGTGACGCGCAAATTCCGCGGCAGCGAATACGAGGTGCACATCCTCAACCAGGCGGGGGACGAAAAGGGCGAGATTCAGCTCACCGTGGACGGCAAGCCGATTGACGGCTGCGTGATTCCGGCGGACGCCGCTCCGTGCAGGCATCGCGTGGAAGCCGTGATTCGGTAAACGGATCGGGCGAGACCGCCGCGCGATATTCAGGCGCGCAAAACGACATAAAAGGGGATTGCCCGGCGAAAGAAAACGCGGCGATCCCCTTCATTTGTATCTTGCATTTCATGCAGAATTGTGATATCCTCATGCCGTAATCCGATTAAATCGATGGCCAAACAAGATTAACTTGCAAAACGGGAGGATGAAGCACCATGATGATTTGCGATACGCATTGCGATACCCTGTATATGCGCGCGCTCCAGCCGCAGAAAACGCCCTGCGTGACGATGGAGGCCATGAAAAAAGGCGGCATGAGCCTGCAAACCTGTACGCTGTACGCGGGCAACGCGGGCATGGCGGGGCACCCGTATGACAAGGCGATGGCCGAATACCGCGCCTTTGAGCACCTGCGCGATACCGAGGGCTGGACGCGCGTGGATTCGCCGCTGGAGGCGGAGGACGGCAAGGTGAAGATTTTGCTGAGCGTCGAGGGCGGCGAAATCTTCGAGGGCAAGGTCGAGCGGGTGCACGAGTTTTACGGCTATGGCGTGCGCATGGCTGCGCTGACGTGGAACAACGAAAACGAGATCGGCCATTCCGCGAAGAGCGGCTCCAAAGAGGGCATCAAGCCGGTCGGCTGGGAGATTCTGCGCGCGATGGCAGAGCTTAAAATGGCGGCGGATACGAGCCACCTGAACGAAGCGGGCTTCTGGGATTTGATCGACAGGCACAGCCAGCCGCCGATGGCCTCCCATTCCTGCGCGATGGCGCTGTGCAGCCACTTCCGCAACCTGACCGACGAGCAGATTCGCGCGATGGTGAAGCGCGGCGGCTGGATCGGCGTGAATTTCTATCCGTCCTTCCTGTCGCCGGACGGAAAGGCGAGCGTTTCCACGATCTGCGACCACATTGATTACATGTGCCAGCTCGGCGCGGAGAAGAACGTCGGCTTCGGCAGTGATTTTGACGGCATTGAAACCACGCCGGTGGACTGCAAGAGCCCGGCCGATGTGCCGAAGATCCTCGACGAGCTGCGCCGCCGCGGGTACAGCGAGGAAGCGCTGGCCGATATCGCGGGCAACAACTTCCTGAATTATTACCGCAGACTGGGCTGGTAAGCGCGAAAAGGCCATGAAAGAAAGCTATCTTGTGCCGGATTATTTTCCGAAATTCGCCTGCAAAATGGGCGAATGCCGCCATCCCTGCTGCAAGGGCTGGCCGGTTTCGATCTCCACCGACGATTATTTCCGCCTGCTGAGCGTGTCGTGCGGCCCGGCCATGCGGGAGCGGCTGGATAATGCCGTCCGCGTTTCGCTGCACCCCACGCCGGAGGCTTACGCGCAGATTGCGCCGACGTGGGCGGGCGACTGCCCGCTGCATCTGCCGGACGGACGCTGTTCGGTGCATGCGATGCTGGGCGCGGACGCGCTGCCGGCCATCTGCCGGCTCTATCCGCGCGGGATTCGCGTGGAGGACGGAAACGAGTGCTCCTGTGCGAATAGCTGCGAGGCCGTGATCGAGCTGATGATGGGGCAGAAAGAGCCGATTCGGTTTGTGCGCGCCGATTTGGAGCTGAATCCGCCGAAGGCCGCAGAGCGGTCGTTCTTCTTTGAAACCGTCGGCAAGGCGCAGCGGATTCGGCTGTATTTCATCGAGATCATGCAGCGGCGGGCGTTCACGCTGCCGCAAAGGCTGATGACGCTCGGCGAGGCGCTCAGGCAGATGGATGCGGCGCTCAGGCGGAAGGACGAGGCGCGCGTCGAGGCGCTGCTTGCGGGCGCGCCGCTGGCGGCGTATCTGCTGCCGAATCAGCCGGATCAGGGGCGCGCGCTGGAGGCGGCCTGCGCCATGCTCCGGCAGGTTGACGAGCGGAGCGGCAGCATCCGTTCGCATGGCGAGGCGGCGCTGGCGCTGCTCGGCGGCGCGGACGGGCGCGAGGAACGATATGCGCGCGCGGCCGGTCATCTGGACGAGGTCGCGCCGGATTGGCCGATTTTCTTTGAGCATGCGTTGGTCAACCACATGTTTTTTGAGCAATTCCCGTTTCAGGATCGCGACGAGGGGCTTCTGGATGAATTTGTCGCGATTTGCGCGGTGTATGCGGTGCTGCGCGTGCTTTGCGTCTGCACGATGGCGAATCACGCGGAGCGGACGACGCTTGCGGATGTGATGGCCGCGGCGTTCCGTTTTATCAATCATACCGCGTCTGATCGGTATGCGTCGCATATGCTGAGGGAGATTGGCTGCGCGGATGACGCGGGGCTGGCGGAGCTGATAACGCTGTAAGCCGCGAGGGAAGAACCCAAATGTCAAGATAACGAAGGAGCGCTGGGGGCAGATTGCCCGACAGCGCTCCTTTGCTATGCAAAATTATAGTTCCTGATGCAGAACGGAAAGAGCCTTTTCTGTGAGCGTCAAGGGCGCAATGAAGGTAAAACGAGCGGTTTGTGATTCCTCTAGATAATCATACCGAAAATTACTTCCCTGTATATTGGCCTGGTTCCAAAGATCGCAAAGCGTCTTGCCCATCTTTTTTGCGTGTGCTTTAGAGCAGGAGACATCCGCAACTGTGCAGACGGAAACGGATTCTGAAAAAGGGGTATATTGTTCATTGAGAAAGTCTTTGACGATACGTTTGCTGGTTTCACGAACATCCGAAGACATATTTTCCTGATTTAGCATATTCATCACATCCTCTTGGCGAAAGCGCCACTGGCCTCCGATTTTTGTGCCTGTTAAAATGCCGTTGCGAAGATAGTTGCGAATCGTTCGAGTTGTTACAGATGTCATTTCGGCAATTTCTTCCACCGAATAAAGTTTTTCAAACGCCATAGTTTGCAACGGTGTACAAAGGGAACATAATAAAAAACTTAATAATGGACTGCCAA
>OLPQ01002568.1_pt1 | contig 10214 bp, 9 predicted proteins | sample 1672451 | NCBI WGS metagenome assembly OLPQ01 (sample SAMEA3136687, study PRJEB25190) | human gut metagenome | biome: human gut; feature: human-associated habitat; material: faeces | place: Austria | collected 2013 | reverse complement strand
TGGAAGGAGCATACGATATCATCGTTTCCAATCCACCGTATATCCGGAGTGCCGTAATCGAAGAGCTTGCCGATGAAGTAAAATTACATGATCCGTATATTGCGCTTGATGGGAAAGAAGACGGACTGTATTTTTACCGGAAGATTATTGCTCAGGCAGGAAAATACCTGAAACCGGGCGGATGGATCTTATTCGAGATCGGGCACGATCAGGCAGAAGAGGTATCCGCGCTTCTTGCGCGAGCGGGATACGACAAAATTGATGTGAAAAAGGATCTGGCAGGACTTGACCGTGTTGTCAGTGCAATGTACAATAAAGGGTAGCCTTGAAACAGGTGTGAAGAGAAGAAACAGGAGGAGAAAATATGTTTGACAAATTAGAAGATTTGCTCATTCGATTTGAAGAAATATTAAGCGAGCTTCAGGAGCCAGATGTTGCAAATGATCAGAACCGTTTCCGTAAACTGATGAAAGAGCAGAATGATTTGACCCCGATCGTTGAGGCTTATAAAGAATATAAAGCCTGCAAGCAGGCAATTGCAGATAGTCTTGAGATGTTAGATGAAGAGTCTGATGAAGAACTGAAAGAACTTGCAAAAGAGGAACTAGGTGAGTCCAAGAAGAGAGTGGAAGAATTAGAGCATGAGCTGAAGATCCTTCTTCTGCCTAAGGATCCGAACGATGACAAGAACGTTATAGTCGAGATCCGTGCAGGAGCAGGGGGAGATGAAGCTGCTTTATTTGCTGCTGAGATTTACCGTATGTATTTGCATTATGCAGAAGGACGCCGTTGGAAAGTTGAGATGATTTCATTAAATGAGAATGGAATCGGTGGATTCAAAGAGTGTGTATTTATGATCACAGGACAGGGCGCATATTCCCGTTTGAAATACGAAAGCGGTGTACATCGTGTACAGCGTGTGCCGGAGACAGAGAGCGGCGGGCGTATCCATACATCCACGATCACGGTAGCGATCATGCCGGAGGCAGAAGATGTAGACGTAGTGATTGATGACAAAGATATCCGTATTGACGTTATGCGTGCATCCGGTAACGGTGGACAGTGTGTCAATACAACAGACTCTGCGGTACGTCTGACTCACTACCCGACAGGAATCGTGATTTACAGCCAGACAGAGAAATCCCAGTTACAGAATAAGGAAAAAGCTTTCCGTTTGTTACGCTCCAAATTATACGATTTGGAGATGGAGAAGAAACAGGCATCTGAAGCAGAAGCAAGAAGAAGCCAGATCGGTACAGGAGACCGTTCTGAAAAGATCCGTACTTACAACTTCCCACAGGGACGAGTAACAGATCACCGTATCAAGCTGACACTGCATAAACTGGACTCTATTCTGAATGGAGATCTGGACGAGATCATCGACAGCCTTACAGCAGCAGACCAGGCAGCAAAGCTTGCGAATATGAACGAAGAGTAAAAATTATACGAATTGTTTATAACGAGATAAATGAACCAAATATAGAAGGAAGATTATGGAAGAATATCAGTTTAAAAAGGCAGCACTGGAAGACAAAGAGATCATTGATCACTATTTCAGGCATCATACCAGCCGGAGCTGCGAGAGAACTTTTGTAAATCTGTATCTCTGGTCAAGACAGTATCCGGTAAAATGGGCAGTCATAGAGAATACACTTGTATTCAAAAGTGAGGACGAGAATCACATTGCCTTTGCTTTTCCGGCAGGAAAAGATGAGGATGTGAAGAATGTGATCCCGGTTCTGGAAAGATACTGCGAAGACCGGGGACGTACATTTTCCATGTATAATGTGACACCGGATAATTTTGAACGTTTGCAGGAATGGTTCCCGGACAGATACCAGATCGAGTATGACCGTGACCAGGCGGATTATGTTTATGAGACTGAGAAGCTGGCAACCTTATCCGGTAAAAAATTACATGGCAAGCGGAACCATATTAATAAATTTAAAATTATGTATGAAGACCGTTGGAGCTACGAACCGATGACAAAGGATAATGTGGAAGACTGTTTCCAGATGGCATTAAAATGGAGAAATGAAAACGGTTGTGAGGAAGATCTGGAGAAGAATGCAGAGATCTGTGTGACACTGAATTCACTCAGATTGTTTGAAGAACTGGGTCTGAAAGGCGGTGTACTCCGTATTGATGGAGAAGTAGCAGCCTTTACGGTAGGAGAACCAATCTGTTCAGATACTTTTGGTGTGCATATTGAGAAAGCATATGCAGAAGTACAGGGGGCATATCCTATGATCAACCAGCAGTTTGTATCACATGAGTGCATGGATTACAAATATGTAAACAGAGAAGAAGATACCGGGGCAGAAGGCTTAAGAAAGGCAAAGATGTCCTACCGTCCGGTGTTCATGGTGGAAAAAGGCACTGTGACAAGAAAATAAATAATAAAAAGGAGTGTGTAACATGATTGCAGAGAAGATGAAAGGAATGGTAGCAAACAGTTCTGCCATTCGTGCGATGTTCGAAGAAGGTAACAGACTGGCAGAGATATACGGGGCAGAGAACGTTTTTGATTTCAGCCTTGGCAATCCGAATGTGCCGGCTCCGGAAGCAGTAAAAAAAGCGATTATCGAGCTTGTAAGTGAGAGTGATCCGATCGTACTGCATGGCTACACAAACAGCAACAGCGGTTATGCAGATGTAAGAGAGACAATTGCAAATTCGCTGAATGAGAGATTTGGAACTTCTTTTGAAGGAAAGAATATCATCATGACAGTAGGGGCAGCAGGTGGCTTAAATGTTATTTTGAAGACACTGTTAAATCCGAGAGATGAAGTAATTGCATTTGCACCATATTTCGGAGAATACCGTTCTTATACGAACAACTTTGACGGAGTACTGGTTGAAATTTCACCAGATAAAGAGACGTTCCAGCCGAAGCTTGATGAGTTCGAGCAGAAGATCACAGCAAAAACAAAAGCAGTCATTGTGAACACACCGAACAACCCGACAGGTGTTGTATATTCAGAAGATACAATTAAAAAAATGGCAGCGATCATGGAAGCAAAACAGAAGGAATTCGGAACAGAGATTTATCTGATTTCTGACGAACCATATCGTGAACTTGCATACGATGGAGTGGAAGTGCCATATCTGACGAAGTATTATGACAATACGATCGTAGGATATTCCTACAGTAAGTCGTTATCACTTCCTGGAGAACGCATTGGATATCTTGTGATTCCAGACGAAGTAACAGATAGTGAAACGGTATTGTCAGCAGCTAATGTAGCAAACCGTATTCTCGGATTTGTAAATGCACCGACATTGCAGCAGAAAGTCGTTGCAAAATGCATTAACGAGAAGACAGATCTGTCTTTCTATGACAAAAACAGAGAGACTTTATACAATGGACTTCTGGAGTGCGGATTTGAGTGTATCAAACCACAGGGAGCATTTTATCTGTTTGTAAAATCCCCAATTGCAGATGAGAAGGAATTTTGCAGCATTGCGAAGAAATACAATCTGCTCCTCGTTCCGGGAAGCTCTTTCGCATGCCCTGGATATGTAAGACTTGCATACTGTGTATCTTATGAAACAATTGTAAATTCTCTTCCGAAGTTCAAAGAGCTTGCAAAAGAGATGAAATGTATCTAGGCAGTTGTTAATGATGTACAGATAAAGGAGAGTCTATGTATTCATTTGAAGAGAATATAAGGAAAGTAGAACCGTATGTTCCGGGAGAACAGCCGACCGGAAAAGTAATTAAATTAAATACAAACGAGAATCCGTATCCGCCGGCAAAAGGTGTGACAGAAGCGCTGGAGTCTATGAATACGGATCTTCTCCGCAAATACCCGGATCCGACAGCAGATATTCTTGTGAAAGAACTGGCAGATTTTTATAATGTCGGAGAGGAACAGGTATTTGTAGGAGTGGGATCGGATGATGTGTTATCCATGTGTTTCCTGACATTTTTTAATTCGGATAAGCCAATCTTTTTCCCGGATATCACGTATTCATTTTATGAAGTATGGGCGAACTTGTACCGCATCCCATATACGTGCAAGGAGCTGGATAAGAATTTTGAGATTGTTCCGGAAGATTATTACGGAGAAAATGGAGGCGTGATCTTTCCGAATCCGAATGCGCCGACCGGGCTTTATCAGGAACTTGATAAAGTGGAAGATATTATCCGACACAATCCGGATGTGATTGTAATTGTAGATGAGGCATATGTTGATTTTGCAGGAGAGTCAGCACGTTCACTGATTGACAAGTACGATAATCTGATCGTTGTGCAGACCTTTTCAAAAGCAAGATCCATGGCAGGCATGCGGATCGGATATGCGATCAGTAATCCGCATCTGATCAAATGCCTGAATGATGTAAAGTATTCATTTAACTCTTATACGATGAACCAGACATCACTGGTCTGCGGTGTCGAAGCTGTAAAAGACCGTGCACATTTTGAAGAAACGGTGCATAAAATTATCGAGACAAGAGAATGGGCAAAAGAAGAGCTGGCAAAACTTGGATTTGAGTTCCTTGATTCCAAGGCGAACTTTATCTTTGCAAAACATCCCGAATACGATGCAAAAGAACTTTTTGAAGCAATGAAAAAAGAGAATATCTATGTGCGTTTCTGGGGAAGCAGACGGATCGAGCAGTACATGCGGATTACAATAGGAACAAAAGAAGAGATGGAAACAATGTTTTCATTTCTTAAGAGATATATGAATAAATAGGAGAAGAATATGACAGAAACTTTAGTGCAGGGTTTGATACATGCCCTTAGAGGAAGCATGGGAAAAGAAGCAATCGTCTTTATCATTTCTATGATTCCGATCGTAGAACTTCGTGGTGCATTACTTGTTGCAGGACCAATTCTCGGTGTGCCGGTAGTAGAGGCGATTCCGCTTTCAATTATTGGAAATATCGTGCCGGTGCCTTTTATTCTGCTTCTGATTACACCGATCTTTGCATGGATGAAAGGAACGAAGAAGCTGAAACCACTGGTGGAAAAGCTGGAAGCAAGAGCAATGAGCAAAAAAGATCAGATCGAGAAATATGAGTTCTGGGGACTTGTACTGTTTGTTGGTATTCCACTTCCGGGAACCGGAGCGTGGACAGGATCTCTGGTCGCAGCGCTTCTGGGAATAAAATTTAAAAAAGCGTTTCCGGCAATCATGCTTGGAATCTGTATGGCAACTGTCATTATGTGGTTTGTTTCTTATGTCCTGCTTGGCGGCGTGCATTTGCTTGGATAGAGAAAAGAAGAAAAACGGGAGAGACTATTATGGATAAGATTTATGACGTAACAGCGATGGGCGAGATGCTGATCGATTTTACGAAAAACGGAGAGAGTGAACAGGGAAACGGTCTGTTTGAAGCATGTCCGGGCGGAGCGCCATGCAATGTTCTTGCAATGATGAACAAGCTTGGCAGAAAGACTGCTTTTATTGGAAAAGTTGGAAATGACCAGTTTGGAAGACTTTTAAAAGATACGATCGATGCGATCGGGATTGAGACAAAAGGTCTGATCCTGGATGAAGAGATTAAGACAACACTTGCCTTTGTTCATACATTTCCGGACGGAGACAGGGAATTCTCTTTTTATCGTAAACCAGGTGCAGATATGATGCTGGAAGAAAAAGAAGTTGATGAAGGCTTGATTCGCGGATCAAAAGTATTTCATTTCGGTACATTGTCCATGACAGATGAGCCGGTTCGCACAGCGACAAAGAAAGCGCTTGAGACTGCAAAAGAAGCAGGATGTCTGATCACATTTGATCCGAATTTACGACCACCGTTATGGAAATCTCTGGATGAAGCAAAAGAGATGATGGAATGTGGATTTACACAGTGTGATGTGTTAAAAATATCTGATAATGAGATCCAGTTTGTATCCGGAAAAGAAGACTATGATGAGGGAATTCAGTATTTACAGGATAAATATCACATTCCACTCATTTTCCTGACAATGGGAAAAGACGGAAGCCGTGCATATTACAAAGATATGCGTGTAGAAAAAGCGGGTTATCCGGTGAAAGCGATAGAGACAACCGGAGCGGGGGATACATTCTGCGGATGTGCGATCAATGGTGTGTTAAAATATGGAATCGATAATCTCACAGAAGAAAATCTGGAGGAAATCCTTCAGTACGCGAATGCCGGCGCAGCGCTTATTACATTAAAAAAAGGAGCTATCCGTTCCATGCCGGAACCGGAACAGATAGAAGAGATGATAAAAAATGGCAGTCAGAATTAATAAAGAACTTCCGTCACCGGCGGAATTAAAAAAAGAATATCCATTGTCGGATAAATTAAAAAACATTAAAGAAAAAAGAGATGAGATGATCAAGGATGTATTTGCCGGTAAATCCGATAAATTCCTTGTAATTGTCGGACCGTGCTCCGCGGATAATGAAGATGCGGTATGCGAATATGTAAACCGTCTTGCGAGAGTTAATGAAGAGGTCGAAGATCGTTTGATCCTGATCCCGCGTATTTATACAAATAAACCGAGGACAACCGGGGAAGGATACAAAGGAATGCTGCATCAGCCAGATCCGGAGAAAGCACCGGATCTGTACGCCGGAATCCTTTCCATCCGTAAGATGCATTTAAGAGCAATGGAAGAGACAGGGCTTACAGCGGCAGATGAGATGCTCTACCCGGAGAACAGAAGTTATCTGGATGATATTTTATCTTATGAGGCGATCGGTGCAAGATCTGTGGAAAATCAGCAGCATAGATTAACAGCAAGTGGAATGGACATCCCGGTAGGAATGAAGAATCCGACCAGCGGAAATCTCGAGGTTATGCTAAATTCCATTGTTGCAGCACAGAAAGGACATCGTTATATTTATCGCGGAATGGATGTGTCTACAAGCGGTAATCCTTATGCACATGCGATTCTGCGTGGTGGTGTAGATAAATACGGAACCTGTATTCCGAACTATCATTACGAAGACCTTCGCCTTCTTTTTGAGAAATATTCTGCTAAGAATCTCAAGAACATGGCTACTATCGTAGATACCAACCACTCCAACTCCAACAAGCAGTATGAGCAGCAGATCCGTATTGCCAAGGAAGTGCTTCACAGCCGTCAGGTTGATTCTGATGTACATGGTCTGGTTAAGGGGCTTATGATCGAGAGCTACATCGAGCCAGGCAACCAGAAGATTGGCCCGAACCATGTATATGGCAAATCTATTACAGATGCATGCCTTGGATGGGATGAGTCTGAGAAGCTGCTGTATACTATTGCTGAGATGTGCTGATAAAAGAGTATCTGGCAGAGTGATTTCTGTTTGTTCTATCTGATTAGAGAAAAATCTCCTGGATTCTGATTTTGGGAATCCAGGAGATTTTTTTATGGGGTTTCATTTTTGGGCGTGACTTCCTTAAAACTGCCCAGAATACTTTCCCGGACAGTCTTTTCGCTCTTATTCTATATCCTAGAGCGTGTTTGAAAAATCATTCCCGCAAAGTGGGGCGTACATCTTGCAGAAAGCCTTTTTCAAACATGCTCTAGTGTCTCGGATGTGCTTTCATGTACACATCTCTCATCCTGTTAATGTTCATGCTGAGGTAAACCTGTGTGGTGGAAATATCGGAGTGGCCAAGCATTTCCTGGACGCTTCTGATGTCCGCACCGTTCTGGAGCATATGTACGGCGAAGGAATGCCGCAGGGTGTGGGGTGTAATGTCTCTGTGGATTCCAGCTTCTTCTGCATAGCCCTTAAGCATTTTCCAGAAACCCTGGCGGCTCATGGCCTTGCCGGAGCAGTTGGTAAATAAAGCATTCTCGTTGTCATCCTTCACAAATACATCCCGTCCCTTGTCCAGGTACAGATCAAGGGCTTCCTTGCTCACATTGCCGACGGGGATAATGCGCTCTTTATTCTCCTGACATACTACATAGCCCATCTGAAGATTCACATCGCTCACTTCCAGATGGATCAGTTCGCTGACGCGCATGCCTGTGGCATAAAGAAGCTCCAGCATTGCCTTGTCACGAATGCCTTTTGGCGTAGTCAGGTCTGGCTGCTTCAGGAGATTGTCTACCTCCTGGATGCTGAGAATCTCAGGAAGCTTCTTCTCCACCTTGGGAGATTTCAGATTGTCTGCAGGGTTCTCATCGATTCTTCGCAGGGCGAACATATGCTGGAAAAACGCACGCATGGAAGCAACGCTTCTGGAAATAGTGGAGGACGCGAAATTTTCTTTCTCCATATAATCCATATATCCCATAAGGTCAAATTCCCGCACCTCTTCCACAGCAGCAATGCCCTTCTTCTGCAGGTACGCTGCCATCTTAGTCAGGTCACGCTGATAGGAAACCTCCGTATTCTGGGATGTCTTCTTCGTATTATGTAAATAATCAATAAATTCGCGTATTTCCTGTTCCATACTGTTTACTTCCTGTCTCTTCTGTTCTGAATTTCGCTTCATAAATCCAAATAAATGATAAATACAGCCTCAGTTCTCCGACTGCCCGCTCCATCATTATTCATCGCATTTTATGCGTATTCTTTTTTCACGCTCTAAGATATGGGCTAGTCACCCACAATAATTTAAAATGTACCTGTATTATACTTTGTAATTGACATAAAATCAAACCTTTTTTTCGCGCCGAAACCGCTTAAAATTGGGCTTTTTTCAGTTATTTTACAAAATAATGTTAATCTTATGGTAACCAGCACTATATCTTGTTGTTTTTTCTCGAATTTTGTCTAAAAAAAATTTATAAATCCAAGGATTTGCCGCAAAATCCAGGGATTTATGCACCATTCCAGAAGGATTCCAAGCCCGAATATGGCTGTCCACAGAAGGGAATTCAAAAAATAGCTGCTTACTTTTCCCGGAAAAATCCCATGATTGCGCCAGATTGCCCTGGATTCTTTGTAAACCATCCCGTAGACTTTCATCCACACGGGAATATAGATGAGATACTGGGGAAGCAAAAGCCCCGCTGCCACGGCTCCACCTGCCAATCCAAACTGCAGGATAGACATGACAAATACCATTCCAAGGCCAAGCCCCGTAAAAATCATGGACAGCACTGCAAGGGGCACCCCAAACACTGTAAATCCGCACAGCAGTGTAAGGAGAAACATCCCGCCCCGCATCCCAATGATCTGGTACAGATATTCTTTTCCATATGCGGCAGTCCGTCCATAGGTGCCAAGCAGATAAACCGCGGAAAAAGCCTGCTGCTTCCAGGTAAACCGATAAACAAGATTGGGAATTATCATTCCTGCCAGAAATCCAAAGAGCAGCAGGGCCATTCCCGGAAAAGTGGTTTTCGTTTTGATGCAAAGTAATTTTTCCATAGCTTCACCCTGTACCATTCTACGCCGACTTTGTTTTAATTATGAAAAAAGTCAGCTGTTCCACGCCTATGCTGTTTCCACAGCTGCCGTACAGAATTTTCATAATAAAAAACCGCCTCCGCATTTCTCATATTTCATGAAAAATGCGGAAGCGGTCTCTTTGCTTTTTAATGTAAATTAACTCCGATTATTTGGCATAATCAACAGCTCTGCTCTCGCGGATCACATTGACTTTGATCTGACCCGGATACTCAAGCTCAGCCTCAATCTGCTTCGCTATGTCTCTTGCGAGAAGTACCATCTCAGAATCGTTCACATGCTCAGGAACTACCATCACACGGATTTCTCTACCAGCCTGGATCGCAAAGGATTTCTCTACACCCTTGAACTGGTTTGTAATGTCCTCAAGCTGTTTCAGTCTGTTGGTATAAGTCTCCAGTGTCTCTCTTCTGGCACCTGGACGCGCTGCGGAAATCGCATCTGCAGCCTGTACGATGCAGGCGATAAGGCTCTCCGGCTCCACATCACCATGATGTGCTGCTACTGCATTAATAACAAGCGGGGTTTCCTTATACTTCTTGCAAAGGTTTACACCAATTTCAATGTGAGATCCTTCAACCTCATGATCAATAGACTTACCAATATCATGAAGCAAGCCTGCACGTTTCGCCATACGTACGTCTACGCCAATCTCTCCTGCAAGCAAGCCGGAAAGCTGCGCAACCTCGATGGAGTGCTTCAATGCATTCTGTCCATAGCTTGAACGGAATTTCATACGGCCAAGGAGTTTCAGAAGTTCTGGATGAATACCGTGAACACCAACATCCATAGCTGCATTCTCACCATCCTCACGGATCTGGTTTTCAACTTCCTTCTGCGCTTTCTCAACCATTTCTTCGATTCTGGCAGGATGGATAC
>OLPQ01002565.1_pt1 | contig 10225 bp, 9 predicted proteins | sample 1672451 | NCBI WGS metagenome assembly OLPQ01 (sample SAMEA3136687, study PRJEB25190) | human gut metagenome | biome: human gut; feature: human-associated habitat; material: faeces | place: Austria | collected 2013 | reverse complement strand
CTAAGGCAACGCAAGTGCTAGATCATTTACCAGATCGTATTGTTGTTAAGGCAAGTGGCAGTATTATAAAAAATGTTAAGAGTGTTATTGTACCTCATACAAATGGCTTAAAAGGGATTGAAGTTGCAGCTGCTGCAGGAGCTCTATATGGAGATGCCGACGCCAAACTTGAAGTGCTTTCTAGGGCAACACGTGAACAAATTGAAGAATTGCCTGAATATGTTCAAAATACAAATATTACCGTGCAACACATTGAACAAGGACATGTGTTCGATTTAGAAATCCATGTGTATTATGAACAAGAACATGCCAGTGTTCGTATTGTAGATACGCATACGAATATTGTACAAATTGAAAAAAACTGGCAAGTTATTTTTGAAGATAAGACGACGAGTTTAGAACTTAAAGCCGATCACAGTGCTTTGATTATGAAACAGATTTGGGATTTTTCACAAACTGTGGATATTGATGATGTAAAAGAAATACTAGATCGTCAAATCACTTGTAACATGGCCATCGCAAATGAGGGGATTCATAATTCGTATGGTGCAAACATTGGTCATGTGATCTTGAATATGGATTCAGATTGTGTAAAGACAAGGGCCAAAGCTTATGCGGCGGCTGGATCCGACGCAAGAATGAATGGGTGTGAACTTCCAGTTGTGATCAATTCAGGAAGTGGAAATCAGGGGATTACTTGTTGTGTGCCTGTTGTTGTGTATGCCAAAGAATTAGATTGTACGCAAGAACAATTGTATCGTGCTTTGGTTTTATCCAACTTAACAGCTATTTACATTAAAACAGGTATTGGTACTTTATCGGCATTTTGTGGTGCTGTTAGTGCTGGAGCTGCTGCGGGTGCTGGTATTGCCTATTTACATAATGGAACTTATAAAGAAATTCAGCATACAATTGTCAACGCATTAGCCATCCTTTCGGGTACGATTTGTGATGGGGCTAAGGCTAGTTGTGCAGCTAAGATTGCTTCTAGTGTAGATGCTGGTATTATGGGGTACTATATGTATAAAAATAAGCAACAATTCTATGCAGGAGACGGAATCGTTGCTCATAGTGTGGATGAAACAATTCAAAATATTGGAACACTTGGTTCTCAAGGAATGCTTCAAACAAATGATAAAATTATTGAGATGATGATTTCTTGCGATTAAAAGTAGATAAGCGAATGATTAACTGTGGTTCATATTCCATATGGACGATACGTTTTCGTTCGCTTTTTGTTTGTTCTAAAAGAATATCAACAGCTTCTTTTCCTTTCTCACAAGCACCGTGGTCAACACTTGTAAGTTGTATTTGAGGAAAATCAGCTTCCGGAATATTGTCAAATCCGGCTACACTTGTTTTAATGTTGTGATCTTTTAAACAGGCTAAGATGCCTAAGGCCGTCATGTCATTATTTCCAATATAGGCATCGTATTTATCACTTAAGATTTGTTTCGTTAAACGATACCCATTTTCGTATTCTCTTTTTTCGATGGGGTATAATTCAAATTGTTTAGACGAGTTAAAAAATACTTGTGTATTTGACAAGACACTTTTAACTCCTTCATATCTTTCGTTTCGCCCAATTTCCGTTGTATCTAATGGACTTGATATATACGCAATCTTTTTGTGTCCTAGCTGTTTTAAATGGTTACCTAATAATTTACCACATTTAAAACTGTTGAGTTCAATGGAATCACAATCAAGATTTTTTGGCTTATCCCCGATAATAATGCACGGTATTTGTTTGGAAAGTGCATTCCATTCATCAACAAATTTTGGGGGATATAGAAGAATGATTCCACATGGCTTTAATAGTTTTAAGTTAGAAAGGGCGTGCTTTTCAAGATCATCTTTTCGCAATGTAGAAATAGTAAAGATTTGTGTTTTTGTCTTACTAGCCTGTTCAATGATACTTGAAACAACCATAGAATAATACGAATTGGATAAGTTGGAACAAATCACGACAATCGTATTTTTTGCGTTTGAATACCTTTTTTTAACTTCTGGCTTTTTATATCCCATTTGTTTGGCTGTCTTTTTGACGAGATTTACTGTTTCTTCTTTGAAAGATACATTCTTATTCTCACTTAGAATCATAGATACAGTGGATTGCGATACATTTGTGGCTTGGGCAATATCGCGTGTAGTTACTTTATTTCTTTTTCCCATAATAAGCCTCTTTTGATTTATTTTGATTAATAAATCGATTACTAATCAAATCATTAATCAATATCTATTTTTATCTTACACTATTTTATTTGGTTGTCCAACTATTAATCAATATTTTGATTAATAAAATGGACTTTTTTACACATTTGAAATGAAATAAAAATAAGCGTATCGTAACTTTGAAAGAGGTGCGAACTATGTACGATTGTATAATCATTGGAGCAGGTATTAGTGGTTGCTCATTAGCGTTTGAGTTAAGTAAATATAGTGGAAAAGTATTATGGCTAGAAAAAAATAATGATGTGGCCGATGAAACAACTAAGGCCAATAGTGCTATTATTCATGCGGGGTATGATCCAGAGCCAGATACTTTAATGGCAAAATATAATATTTGGGGTAATAAAATCATTCCTACTTTATGTAAAGATTTGGATGTTCCATGTAAGAATATTGGTTCTTTGGTTGTTGGATTTAGTGAAGAGGATGATAGGACCATTGAAATGTTATATAAGCGTGGTGTACAAAATGGTGTTGAAAATCAGCGTATTATTAAACAGCCTGAGCTATCTGTTATGGAACCCAATTTAAATCCAGACTGTACAAGCGCTTTATATGCACCAAGTGCATGTATTATCAATCCTTGGCAGTTTGCGATCGCATTAAGTGAAGTGGCAATTCAAAATGGTGTAGAGCTACGTTTGAATGAAGAGGTTACGAGTATAAAAAAAGATGGAGATATCTTTATTGTGAATGATACATACAAAGCTCCATTGGTTGTAAATTGTGCGGGTGTTATGTGTGATCATGTAACTGGACTTATTAAGAAACCAGATTATAAGATTACGCCAAACAAAGGGGAATATTATTTATTAGATAAGTCACAAGGAAACTTGGTTCATCATGTTATTTTCCAATGCCCTACAAAGATTGGTAAGGGTGTATTGGTAGCTCCTACAGTAGATGGAAACTTAATTGTGGGTCCTACAAGTACAAATACAGATGCAAATGATTATTCGACAACGTCTGCAGGATTAAAAATAATTCGTGAAAATGCGTTTAAATCCGTACCGAATATGAAGCTTCAAGAAAATATTCGTACGTTTGCGGGATTGCGTGCAAGAAGTGATACAAAAGATTTTATTATTGGCGAAGATAAAGATGTACATAATTTCTTCTTGATTGCCGGAATGGCAAGCCCAGGCTTAAGTAGTGCGAGCGCAATCGCATTAGACATTGTGAGAATGATGCAGGAAAAAGACTATTTCTTAAATTTAAAAAAGGATTATGTTTCTACAAGAAAAGTAGTTCGTTTTAAAGAAATGTCACATGAACAAAGAAAAGAATATATTGAAAAACATCCTGAGTATGGTCGTATTATTTGTCGTTGTGAAACCATTAGTGAAGGAGAGATCCTTGATGCGATTCGTCGAAGTCCAAAACCAGTTAGTTTAGATGGAATCAAACGTAGATGTAATGCCGGCATGGGAAGATGTCAGTCAGGATTCTGTGGACCTAGAGTCCAGGAAATTCTAGCTAATGAGTTGGGTGTTAGTCAGTTAGATATTGTTTTGGATAAGAACGGTTCTTATATTTTGTGTGGAAGAACAAAGGAGAATGGCGATGAATAATAAGTATGATGTAGTAGTCATCGGTGGTGGTCCTGCTGGTCTTGCCAGTGCAATCGCCGCAAGACAAAATGGTGCCAAGTCCGTTTTGATTATTGAGCGTGATAAGGAACTTGGTGGGATTTTAAATCAGTGTATTCATAACGGTTTTGGCTTACACCACTTTAAAGAGGAATTAACAGGTCCTGAATATGCAGGAAAGTATATTGAGGAAGTTGATAAAACAGATATTGATATCTTATTGGATACAATGGTAATTGAGATTACGCCAGATAAAATGGTGTATTGTTCAAGTAGTATTCATGGATATTTAATGATACAGGCTAAATCTATTATTTTAAATATGGGTTGTCGTGAAAGAACACGTGGTGCAATTGCGATTCCAGGCACAAGAGCTTCTGGTGTGTTTACGGCTGGTGCAGCTCAGCGATATGTGAATATTGAAGGTTATATGCCAGGTAAAAGAGTTGTGATCTTGGGTAGTGGTGATATTGGTTTGATTATGGCGCGAAGAATGACTTTGGAAGGTGCAAAAGTTTTAGCTGTTGTTGAGGTTATGCCGTACTCAAATGGTTTGAATCGTAATATTGTTCAGTGTCTACATGATTATGATATTCCATTGTATTTAAGTCATACAATTACGGATATTGTGGGTAAGTCTAGAGTGGAAAAGGTTGTTGTTTCTAAGGTGGATGAAAATAGAAATCCAATCGAAGGAACAGAAATGGAATTTGATTGTGACTGCGTTTTATTGTCAGTTGGATTGATTCCAGAAAATGAATTGTCGAATGAATTAGGCATTGAAATGGATCCAAGAACACATGGCCCTATTGTTTATGAAAATATGGAGACTTCTATGGAAGGGGTATTCGCATCAGGTAATGTTGTGCATGTGCATGATTTAGTGGATTTTGTAAGTTTGGAAAGTGAAAAGGCTGGAATGGGTGCTGGTCGATATGTTTCAAATGGCGAAGTATCTAAGGATCGTGTCGTAAGGACGATAAATGGAGATAATATTTCGTATGTAGTTCCTCAATATATTCGTAAGGATAATGTAGAAAAGAGCGTTGAACTTTCTTTCCGTGTAAGAAGACCAACGCAACAGGTAAATATTGTCGTGAAGGATGGGGATACAGTCATTGCGAAATTTAAAAAGGAACATGTGATTCCAAGTGAAATGGAGAAGGTATCAATTCCTAAAATATTGCTTGAAAAGGCAGATAAAGAATTGGTTGTATCTATTGAGGAGGATGCGTAATGAGAGAGTTAATTTGTATAACATGTCCCAAGGGTTGTCATTTAAAAGTTGATGAAGAAAATGATTATAAAGTAACTGGAAATGGTTGTCCTAGAGGTGCAATCTATGGAAAGAAAGAGTGTACGCATCCAACTCGTGTTGTGACAAGTACTGTGAAAATTGTGGGTGCTGAGATTGAAAGATTGAGCGTGAAAACCAATGGGGATATTCCAAAGGAAAAGATTTTTGATGTGATGAAGGAATTGAATCGTGTGGTTGTGAAGGCACCTGTGCATCGTGAAGATGTAATTGTTTCTAACATTTGTGGTACGGGTGTTGATTTAGTTGCGACGAAAGACTTATAATATGGCTGTTAAAAAAGGGGAGCTTTTAGGCTGAGAGTAGGTTTGTCCTAGACCCTGTAACCTGATTTGGATAATGCCAACGTAGGGAATATATCTTTTTGATAGTGAGCTGCAGATTGGGTTTCTGTAGCTTTTTTTCTTGGTGGAGAAAATATGAATTATTCTATTTTTGATGTGGATGGAACAATACTGGATTCAATGGAAGTATGGAATACTTTGGCAAGTCAATATGTTCAAAGTTTGGGGATGGTTCCCGAAAAAAATCTTGATGAAATTGTTTCAGATATGAGTTTAGAACAGAGCGCAACATACTTGAAGAATCATTATAAAATCAATAAACAAGAAGAACGAATCATTTCTGAGGTATTGAATTTTATATCAGATTTTTATGAGTATGAAGTGAACCTTATGCCTGGGTTTAAAGAGTTTATTTCACATTATGATTCGATTAATGTGATTGGTACAAGTTGTGATGAAGAGCTTGTAAAAATTGCGCTGAATAGACTGGCTGTATTGAATTATTTTGAAGATATTATAACTTGTTCAAAGGTGAATAAGTCAAAGAATGATCCGGATTTTTATTTAGCTTGTGCACAAGTTTTAAAACAAAGACCAGAAGATATAGTGGTGTTTGAGGATGCAGATTATTGTATAGATGTGGCGAGAAAAGTCGGATTTAAAGTGATTAAAATAAAAGATTGGAGAGATTTAAATGAAAAGTGCATTAACGATTGTGGGAAGTGATTCGAGTGGAGGAGCAGGCATTTAGGCAGATATCAAAACCATGTGTGCTAACCATGTGTTCGCAACAAGTGCAATCACGGCATTAACAGCGCAAAACACATTGGGAGTAACGGGTATTATGGATGTAACACCTGAATTTTTAGGTGAATAACTAGATGCAGTATTTACAGATATTTATCCGGATGCGGAAAAGATTGGAATGGTATCAAGTTCTGGTTTGATTGAAATGATCGCAAAGAAACTTAAGGAATATAAGGCAGAAAATATTGTCGTTGATCCTGTGATGGTTGCGACAAGTGGTGCTAGATTGAATAGTGAGGATGCGATTGAAACATTGAAAAAAGAATTGTTGCCTTTAGCTACTTTGATTACTCCAAATATTCTGGAAGCAGAAGTGCTTTCTGAAATGGAAATTACGGATGAGGCTAGTATGGTTGAAGCGGCTAAAAAAATCAGTGAAAATTTTGGGTGTGCTACTTTAGTTTAAGGGTGGTCATCAAATCAATGATGCGAATGATTTATTGTATAGAAACAATTCATATGCTTGGTTTAAAGGGAAACGTATCAATAATTCAAATACACATGGGACGGGCTGTACTTTGTCGAGCGCAATAGCATCAAATCTTGCGAAGGGATATGATTTGGATACTTCGGTAAAACGAACAAAAGAATATATTTCTGGGGCATTAGGAGCAATGCTTGATTTGGGCAAAGGCTCAGGTCCTATGGATCATTCGTTTGCGATAGACAATGAATATACAACAGAATATGAAGGATAATAAGAAAACCATTCTAGTGTTGGCGTCTAGAATGGTTTCTTTTGTTTATTATTATTTTTAGGAGAGAGATATGAATATTGGTTTATTTCTATATTCATTGCCTTATCTTTAAGGCACTTATAGAATAACATTCCATGTTGTCATAATTTTAGTATAACTTTGGTAAATATTGTGAAATCCGATTGAATTATGTGAAATTATCAAAATGTGCATCTTTTTTGGAAAAGCCTCAATTTATTTCGTATATGAGATAGGGGTGATGAAATCACATGAATAAATCAAAAGACAAAATTATGAAGGAGTTTTTAGAAAACAATGCCTATTTTGTCGACTTCTTTAATGCGTACTTCTTTGGTGGAGAAAGAGTTCTTAAACCTGAAAACTGTATGGAACTTGATTCAGAGATGAATGATTCGAATATGGATCTAGAAAAGCATGTGGATGTGATTCGTAAGTACAATGATGGAAATCTTTATAGTACATTTATTATTGAGAATCAAAGTTATGTGGATATGTCCATGGTTGTAAGAGCGGCTGCCTATGAGTATGTAGCGTATGACAGAATGTTAAAGAAGTCAAAGAAGAATAAGGTTAAAGAAAAACTACCTATGGTAAACATTCTAGTATTCTATACAGGTGAAAAGCCTTGGAATGCAGCTAGACAGCTATCACAGCTAGTTGAGGTGGATGAAAGATTTGAATCCTATTTCCATGACTACAAAATGAATCTGATTGAAATCACAGGAAATACTTCATATAATTTTAATGAAGAAGACGTGTATAATCTATTCTACATATGTCGAAGTATTTATGATCAGTCTATTTATGAAGGAACGAGTAATCATTTTGGACTTGTGAAAAGCAGTGTGTTAAAAGTCGTCAAGACATTAACGGATGTAGAATGGTTGGATTTAGAAGAATTAGAGGAAAAGGAGAAGATTGAAATGTGTGAAGCTGAAAAGAGATGGCTGGAAGTAAAGTCAAAGGAATGGAAAGCTGAAGGAATTGAGTTAGGAATCAAACAAGGCATTGAACAAGGTATCGAACAGGGTATTGAACAAGGAATTGAACAAGGAATTGAACAAGGCAGTGAGAATAATCGCAAAGAAATGTATAGGACGATGGTAAACAAAGGATTCAGTATTTCAAGTATCGCATCGATCTTCTCGGTAAGTGAAGAGTCGATTGAAAGGCTATTGATGAAAGCTTAGGTGAAGTTAAATGTGTGAAGAACATTTAGACACTAGTACAAATCTTTGAGGTTTCTAGAATGACTTTAAAAATAGAGTTTAATAGATGGATGTGGATTTCGCATCCATCTTCTTGATAAGTTGAAAAAAATATAGATATATGCAGGATTGATATCATTTAGATAATGATATTTAGTCTTGATGTAGACGTTGTTTTAAGAAGTGTGGAGAAGTAGACATTATATGAATAACTAACTATAATAGAACTAGAAGTGAGGTACATAAAATGTCAATTATTAAACTAACTCCTGCATTTAAAGACTACCTGTGGGGTGGTACTAAACTAAAAGAAAACTATGGTAAAAAAACAGATATGGATCCAGTTGCGGAGAGCTGGGAATTATCTGTGCATCCAGATGGTCCAAGCATTGTTGCGAGTGGTGAATATCAAGGCTTATCTTTTCCTAAATATTTAGAGAAAAAAGGAAAAGGCGTTTTAGGAACGAAGGGAAACACATTTGAGTTTTTTCCAATCTTAATTAAATTTATTGATGCTAAACAACCATTATCAATTCAGGTTCATCCTGATAATGAATATGCGCTTCGTGTTGAGCATGAATATGGAAAAACAGAAATGTGGTATATCTTAGATTGTGAACCAGATTCATTTTTATACTTTGGTGTAAATAAAGAAATTACTAAAGAAGAATTTGAGCGTCGAATTCAAGATAATACTTTATTAGACGTGTTAAAAGCGGTTCCAGTACATAAGGGAGATGTTTTCTTTATAAAATCTGGTACAATTCATGCGATTGGTGCAGGAATTCAGATTTGTGAGATCCAACAAAACTCAAATACAACATATCGTGTTTATGATTTTGGTCGTGTTGGAAAAGATGGTAAACCTCGTGAATTACATATTCAAAAGGCGATTGATGTTTCAAATCTAAGTCCGATTGAATCTGATTTTAAACCATGTGGTCCTGAAGAAAAGAATGGGGATTGTGATACTGTACGTTTAGCAACTTGCGAATACTTTACAACATATGAATCTACATTGAATGGCACAACAACGCTTCATGTTGATGATGAAAGTTTTGGTTCTATCTTGTTGATTGAGGGTAATGCGACAATTGAAAATGATGGTACAACTTTAGAAGTAAATAAAGGAGATTCTGTATTTATTGATGCGAATAGTGGTGATGTAAAAATCACAGGGAACTGCCAATGGATCTATAGCAGGGTTTAATCCCCTGCCTATTTTTAGTTATGAAAGAATTTCAAAAAGATTTAATAGACTGGTATATTAAAAATCATCGTCCTTTAGAATTTCGTTTAAAGAAAGACCCTTATGAAATATGGATCAGTGAAATCATGGCCCAACAAACTCGTATTGAGGCTATGCTTCCATATTTTAAAAGTTGGATGCAGCTGTTACCGGATATTGAGAGTGTCGCAAAGTGTGATGATGAAAAGCTAAATAAGTTATGGCAAGGATTAGGTTATTATTCGCGGTGTAAAAATATAAAGAAATGTGCCATAGAATGTGTTGAAAAACACAATGGAAAATTACCTTGCACAAAAGAAGAATTATTAAAATTACCAGGAATTGGCCCATACACGGCAGGTGCCATAGCTTCCATTGCGTATGGACAAAGAGTAAGTGCAGTCGATGGGAATGTGATTCGTGTATTTTCTAGGTTGTATGATATTTGTGAGGATGTTACCAAGACAAGTGTGAAGAAACAGATTGAAATGTTAGTAGATGAAAGTCTTCCTTCAAAAGAAGAGATTTCTTACTATAATCAAGCGTTGATGGAACTGGGAGCACTTATTTGTATTCCCAAAAGTCCAAGGTGTGATATTTGTCCAATCAAAAAATATTGCGAAGCTTCAGATCCTGCTTCTTTGCCTTATAAGCCAAAGAAAAGTGCACGTAAAATCGAGTATAAACATGTGTATGTTTGGATACATCAAAATAAGGTTCATGTTGTAAAAAGAGCGGATACCGGTTTGTTGGCAGGACTTTATGGCTTTGATGAAACGAAACCAGAACATATTATAGAAAGTATTGAATTAAAACCTTATATACATATTTTTTCACATGTAGAGT
>OLPQ01002553.1_pt1 | contig 10279 bp, 8 predicted proteins | sample 1672451 | NCBI WGS metagenome assembly OLPQ01 (sample SAMEA3136687, study PRJEB25190) | human gut metagenome | biome: human gut; feature: human-associated habitat; material: faeces | place: Austria | collected 2013 | reverse complement strand
CAATAAACACAAAATGGTGAGGTACGTCCTCACCATTTTTAATGTTTGGTGATACTTTATCTAATATTATTTACAAATTTACATTGTACTATTGTATTTCAAATAATTCTATGATATACTTCTTTTAAGATATTTTAGAATTAACAGAGAGGGTGTTTAAATGGACGCAGTGGCATACATCAGGGTTTCTACAAACAAGGAAGAACAAGAGCTAAGTCTTGAAAATCAGCGTGAGTTTTTTGAAAAATACGTTGGCAATCGTAACGACACGCTCATTCGCATATACAGTGACAAAGGCAAATCAGCCACCAAAATGAAAAACAGAAAAGATTTACAAAGGCTTTTGAGTGCGGCAAGACGTGGTGAATTTCAGCGTTTATATGTCAAGGACATTAGCCGTCTGTTCAGAAACACTCTTGACTTTATAACGGTTTCAAGGGAGCTTGCAAACCTCGGTGTTCAACTGCACCTTGTAAACATGGGTGAAGGCAAAGACATTGATATGTTTACGCTCAACCTTATGGCTATGATTGCGGAAAACGAGAGTCAGAAAATCAGTGAACGTACAAAATTCGGCAAGCAATTCAGCAAAGAGCGAGGTATTGTTCCGAATTTTGTTTTCGGCTACGACAGAACAGACAAATACACTCTTGTACCCAATCCCGAAGAAAGCCGTTGGGTACAGAAAATCTTTGACTTATACACCGAAGAAGAATGGGGTATGGCGAAAATTGCAAAATTTCTTTACGAGTCACACGTCAAGACAAAAAAATTAAAGGACGGTCAACCGAATTATAATTGGAGTCAAATTTCTGTCGGCAGAATTTTAACCAATCCGATTTATATCGGCACGGTCATTAACGGTAAAGAGAGTATGAAAGATATATTTACAAGTCAGCGACAAAAAAATCCTAAAGAAGAATGGTATGTATCGGAAAGACCGGAATTTCGCATTATATCGGACGAGCAATTTGAAAAGGCACAGCAGATAAAAGAAAAGAACGCAAAACAATACTGTCAACGCGAGAAACGCAGTAACAAGCATTTATTTTCAAATCTTATAAAATGCAACAGTTGTGGTTTTTCATACAGACGATACCAAAAGCAATACTCACCCAACCGACCGCCTAAAGTTTGGTGGACTTGCTCAAAACGAAGTTCATACGGCAGCGGCAGATGTGATTCCGAATACATCCGCATTGATGAAGATTGGTTGAAATCAGCTTTGAATACATTATTTAAATCATTGCTTGACGACCGAGAAAGCTTTTTTACACTTGTCGAAACAAGGTGCAACAGTATAATCAAAGAATACATCAGAAATACGAGCGGTATTGTGTTGGAGGAAGTCGAAAACCGTCTTGACGAATTAAAACAGGAACGTGAACGATTAAAAACACTTGCCGTAAAAGCACTTATTACAATGGACGAGGCGGAACATGATATGATTCCTATAAACGAGGAAATCGAAAAGCTTAGCTTTCGTCTTAACGAAACAAACAAAACAAGAGAAATCACTCAAAAAATCAAAGCAAGTATTCAAGCATTTCTTAACACATTCAGTGCATTTGATTTTTCGGGCAACATCACAAACGAGGAATTGAAAAAGGTTGTAAAAGAAATTCGTGTTGTTTCAAAAAATGAGATATATGTTTACTTTAACATTGCCGAAGATATTGAGGGACTGAACTTCCCTATCAATATTTCAGACGTGGTTGAAATCGACACTAATAGTAACAACCGTGCACAAAGATGTACATGAACGACTTTATAAAATAAACCCTGCACTGTACAAAGAAGCACAGTCGGTTTTGGAGCAGAACAAGGCAGAACGTCACATTCGTGGGGGTATGGCAACAAAGGAAAAATATTTGCTTGAAAAATTAAAATAAGAAAAACGGTGTTCACGACGAACACCGTTTTAAATTATACAAACATCGAAACAAGAAATACGGCTGATATTATTATAAATACAATATGCAGCCAAAATATTAAATTAACCGCATTGTAGTTACCGTTTTCCATACATTGCTTTATTATTTTTATAAGCACAAGCGCCGCACCGAATATGATTGCCGGCAGAAAGAAAAATCCTAATAATCCGCCGCCGACAGATGTGTGTGACAGTATGAATTTTAATACTACAATATAATACGCACAACCGCTTAAAAGTGCAAATATGAGCATTCCCGCTGTGCTTTGCAATAATTGAATAATCTTGTTCTTCATAATATAATCCTTTGTTAATGTTTGTGTTTAAAACCCGCAAATTTCAATTCAAGTTAGTTGGTATAGATGTACAGTTTTTCACTGCCGACGTATTTTTATACTTCAAGTTTAAAATATTGTGCAGATATGCTACCAATAACTCGAATTTTAATTCAAGCAAGTTTTAGTTTCGTTGTGCTTTTTTAAGTCGCAGGCGTATGTTTATACTTCAAGACTTAAAAAATGTGCAAATAGGCTGAAAAACCACTTAAATTTTAATTCAAGCAAGTTTTAGTTTAGTTGTGCTTTTTTTAAGTCGCAGACGTATGTATATACTTCAAGACTTAAAAAATGTGCAAATAGACTGAAAATTGCTTGAATTAGTCTTCTGAAGGCATATCCCAGTTGTGGTATACATCCTGTACATCATCATTGTCTTCAAGCATATCAAGAAGCTTGGTCATTGCATTGATTTGACCATCTTCTGTAAGTTCAGTCATTGTTTGAGGAACCATACTGACTTCGGCAGAAGAAATAGTATACTTTTCCGCAAGTGCGTCACGAACAGCACCCATATCAGACGGAGCTGTCACGATTTCTGCAACGCCGTCCTCTACTTCAATATCATCTGCACCGGCTTCAAGAGCGTCCATAGTGATTTCATCTTCGTCCATATCTTCATTTTCGATAATGATAATGCCCTTTTGGTCAAACATAAAGCTTACGCAACCTGTCTGTCCCATATTACCGCCGTTCTTATCGAATGCGTGACGTACGTCTGCGGCAGTTCTGTTTCTGTTATCTGTAAGTGCGTTTACGATTACCGCAACACCTGCAGGTCCATAACCTTCGTATGTGATACTTTCGTAGTTATCACCGTCTGTATCGCCTGCCGCCTTTTTAATTGTTCTGTTTATATTATCGTTAGGCATATTATTTGAACGAGCCTTTGCGATAGCGTCTTTAAGACTTGAGTTATTATCCGGATCCGGACCGCCTGCCTTTACGGCAACTATAATTTCACGAGCGATTTTTGTAAATATCTTAGCTCTTTGGGCATCGTTTGCACCCTTTTTACGCTTAATTGTACTCCATTTTGAATGTCCTGACATAATTAAAACTCCTTTTAAATTTGTTCATACTAATTCATTTTATCACATTCTATGCGGTTTTTCAAGTTTTTTCTATAAATATTTTCTTTTTATTGACGTTTATACTGCACAGATGATATAATAAATTATAACCATTAAGGAGGCCGGAAATATGTGGGCATATGAAAGTGTATTTTATCAAATTTATCCGTTAGGATTTTGCGGTGCACCGTTTGAGAATGACGGTATTTTAACGCACAGAATTTTAAAAGTAAACGATTGGATTGAGCATATAAAAAATCTCGGAGCGAATGCAATATATTTTTCACCTGTATTTGAATCGGACACACACGGTTACAATACTCGTAATTACAAAAAAATCGACTGTCGTCTTGGCACAAATGACGACTTTAAAGAAGTATGCAAAAATCTACACAAAAACAACATCAAAGTTGTTCTTGACGGCGTATTCAACCACGTCGGACGAGGATTTTGGGCATTTCAGGACGTTCTCCAAAACAGGGAGAACTCACGTTACCGCGATTGGTTCTTTATTGATTTCAACGGTAATTCAAATTACAATGACGGTCTTTGGTACGAAGGCTGGGAGGGTAATTTCGACCTTGTAAAAATCAACCTTCGCAATGAAGAAGTTATAAATCACATCTTTGAATGTATCAAACTATGGATTGACGAATTTGACATTGACGGTTTACGTCTTGACGTTGCGTACTGTCTTGACAAGGATTTTCTAAAGAGATTAAGAAGTTACACTGACAGTTTAAAAAATGATTTTTTTCTGCTCGGCGAACTTCTTCACGGTGACTACAATCAATTTGTCAATGACGATATGCTCCACAGTTGCACTAATTATGAATGTTACAAGGGTATTTATTCAAGTTTCAACAGTATGAATATGTTTGAAATTGTACACTCATTGTTACGTCAATTCGGACCTGAACAGTGGACACTGTACCGTGGCAAGCACCTATTGAGTTTTGTTGACAACCACGATGTTTCAAGAATTGCAAGCATACTTACAAACGAAAAGCATATACCGCTTACTTACGGTATGATTTTCGGTATGCCGGGTATTCCTTGCGTGTACTACGGAAGTGAATGGGGTGCAAAAGCACATAAAAACGAGGGTGACCCTGCACTTCGTGTATGCTTTGATGAGCCTTTGGACAACGAACTTTCAGAATTTATATCAAAACTTGCAATGGCACACAAAAACAGTAAAGCATTGTGCTACGGTGATTTCCGTTCGGTTGTTTTACAAAACAAGCACTGTATATTTGAAAGAAAATGCGATGATGAACGTGTTCTTGTCGCTATCAATGCAGACGAAAATCCTGTTACAGTGCATTTTGACGCCGGTTGCGGTACGGCTGTTGACTTAATCAGCGGTAATATGCACGACTTCGGCGGCGGCAGTGAATTACCGCCTTACAGTGTACAGTATTGGAAAATGGAAAGATAATACAAAAGCCTGTCGACAAAATGTCGACAGACTGGCAGAGGTCGAGAAATTAGTTTGGATTTTGTGAAAATGAACTCGTCGGCGTACATTGGTACGTTAGAGTTTATTTTCGCAAAAAGTGCACAGGCAAGCCATAGGCTTGCCTGTTATTTGTTACAGCTATAAATTAAATTTTGAAATATAAAAATAATGTTTTGCACGTTCCGGACAATTTGTCGGCACTCTGTTATTCAACCAAATATACATCTTTGTATACAACACCGAGTGCCACTGCCATTGAATGAGTCGGCACAGCCATATCAATATGATATTCACCTATACCGCTGCCGGTATCTTCGGCGTGTCTGTAACCATAGCCGTCAACATACACCCAACTTAATTTAGGAATAATTTTAGGGTTCACCGCAATGGTCTGACCGGGAATAAGCTCACCCGCCCAGGCGGTATACGCTCCCCAACCGCCGTTACAGATTGAACAAGGGCAATAATGCGTAATCTTAAACTTACCCAAATATGTACCGAGTTGCTGATCATTGTCAACAGGCACATCCTCAATATCTATACTCGGAATTGAGTTGTCGGCAAGATTATCTGCGCTGTATTTACCGTTTCCGTGGTTCGGAATTATTGCAAGCCCTTCGGGAATATCTATTTCTTCGGGGATATTAACTTCCGCACAAAGCTCATCTTGATACCATTCAATATCAAGTCCGAACATTTCCATAGAATCACGTATCGGTATCATAAGTGTACCGTCCTCTATGAAAACAGCCTGCGAAACCATTTCATAATCCTTGCCAAACGGCACATTATCGCCGTCAGAATCGGTAAAGTTATACCTAATAACAGCGTTGCTGTCATTAAGTCTTAAAGCTGCCGTTATACTTGTCGGCGTCATATCCAACCCCAAGCCGTCAATTTTATTAATCGCCTCTGACGCAAAACGTTCTATCGGTCTGTCCGAATTTGCGTCTGCTTTAAGCGTCAAAAGTGCGGTCTGAGTCGGCTGGTCCCATTCAACCTCCATACCGGCAGCCTCCGCCATTGCCCTTGCGGGCGTCAATGTTCGGTTATCGATTTGTATAGGTTTCGTATCCGTAAAATTTATGTAACTGACGTCATTCGACACAATCCCATTCATTCTTACACTTATATCACCGTCAGCGAACACTGCGTTAATATTTCCTACCACCAATACCGTTGATAAAACTGCCAAAACAGCTTTTTTTAATTTTTTCATTTTTAATTTCCTCCTACTCTCTTTCTACAATTTTACAATCGTATAGGATTTGTTGAGTTACATTAATTGTTGAGCCTGTCTACAAAACCATAGAGGGTTTGCAGACAATCTGATTAATCATTATAATTTTCGTATACAACTATATCCGTTGCCGTTCCGTCAACCACTCTTACAAGTGCGTAATTATAGCTGTAATCGTTTGTGAAATCTATTGTATTGTCCTTATCGAAAGTGCTTTTCGGAATTGTTGAAGTTATATCGCCAACTGACGCAATTTCAACTTTATTCTTATTTGATACATCGCAAGTATAGACTATTGTATCTTTCTTTGTATCAACTTCGATAACATTGTCTGTACTGCCGCTCTTGTTTATCAAAGTAAGTGAATTTGAACCCACCTTACCGATAAGTCCGAATGCGTACTGATATCTGTCGCTTGACGCTTTTTCACCGTACTTCATAAGCTTCCATTGATTTGCAACACTTGAGCCGTTTTCAGTAATTAACTTTTCAAAGTCAGTGCCGAAATCCTGACTGCCTGTAATTATATCTTCGTCCTGCGGTCTGTAAATAAAGTACATATGATTTATTCTTGTTCCGGCAACGTTTGATGTAAGGCTGATAACGTCACCCTCCTCAAGATTTCCTGCGTCTTTGCCTTTCATAAACGAATAAGCCTCCGAAGAAGTTTCAAATGTAACATCATTTTCAATCAACGTCTTTATTTCCTTGCCCTGTGCAAGCAAAGTAACGGCATACATATCTTCACCGTCTTTTGTAGTTGTTTCAACTTCCTTAACAACCGCCGGTGCATAAATTGCGTCTGTTACTTTTTCATAAATTGACGGTGTGTCCGTTGACGGCTTAGTTGTCGGTACTGTTGTTGCAGACGGCTTTTCTGTCGCAGACGGTGTGGCTGTCGGTGTTACAGACGGTGTGGCTGTCGGCTGAACATCATCACTTACACTGACTTCTTTTATCTCTTTTGAATTTACAAAGTAAACCTTTGTTTTCATCCCCTTATACTCTTTAGGTATATCGGCACTGAAATTGCCGTTCTCAGACTTATACATATTGCTGTAGCAAAGCTTGCCGTTTTCGTCATAGCACGAAACAACGGCAATATTTTCGTCTGTCTGTTCAAATGACAATACATTATCCGTATAATTTGCATTAATGTTTTCGGCAAAAGCAACTGTTGACATCATTGCCGAAACTGCAAGTGTAATAGCTATAATTTTCTTTTTCATTATAAACTTCCTCTCTGAATTTATTTTGCGATATAAGACGTTACAAACTGTTTTGCACATCTTGCACTGCGGCCTCCGTAGTGCATCTGCCATACTACCGCCTCTTTTTCAATATCCGCATTCATTTGGATATTGTGCTTTTTAAGCATTTCGGAAACGATATTAAGATATTCTTTTTGGTTAGGTGCAGAGAATACAAGACTGATACCGAAACGTTCCGAAAGTGAAAGTGTTTCCTGCATTTGGTCATTTACGTGGATTTCTCCGCCCTCTCTGTCTGACCAATTCTCTCTTATTAAGTGTCTTCTGTTTGACGTTGCATATATAAGCACGTTTGTAGGATTAGCCTGAAGTTGTCCCTCCATTGCAACCTTTAACGCTCTGTACTCTGTTTCGTGTGATTCAAAAGTAAGGTCGTCAAGGAATATTATGTACTTATTCGGGCTTTCAGCCAACACCTTTGAAAGTGACGGTATATCCTTTATACAATGCTTAGGCATTTCGATAATACGAAGTCCGTCATCGCAGAACATATTTAAAAGTGCCTTTACAGATGATGATTTACCCGTACCTCTGTCACCGAACAACAATACGTTATTCGCCGCTTTACCGCTGACAAACGCCTTTGTATTATCAATCAACACTTGTTTTTGATACTCAATACCGACAAGCGAATCAAAAGTAATATCATCGGTATTCGATACTCCGATAAGTTCGCCGTCATATCTAAACGCATTATACTTAGCCAAAATTCCGCTGCCGAACTTTCTGTAATGCTCGATAAGCAAATCAAGAAGTTCCTGTGCCGACTTTGACTCTGTTATCGCTCTGATTGACGCCACATATCCGTTACTGAATCCGATAGGATTACCTGACGGTGCGTACTTAATTTGAGTTGAAAACAGCTTTTTATAAATCTGCTCAATATCAAACTTCGCAAGTCTGTAAAGGTCGTCTCCGATAAATTTACCCGCCTGTGCAAGACGTGATAAAATATTATCATCATTTGCAAGACGTGTTGCAACGTATTCTTTTATTGCACTGCTTGTAACGCCCTCTGTTTCGGAAAATTCGATAATGTTTCTTAAAACGATAACATTATCCTTTTCCAATATCCCCTTTATACATAGGTCATCTTCTATTTTATTAAATATACATAATTCCAACTATGTTCACCTTCCAAATATCTATATCTCGTTTGATTATAGCACATTATCAAAAGAATTGCAACATCCGAAGTTACCTCAAATTTGTTGGAAAAAATCTCTTTTTTATATTGCCAAACATAGATAAGTTGTTTATAATAATAGTTAAGAGTTTTATTCTTTAAATAAAAAAACAGAGGGAGAAAATTATGGAGCAGATTAAAAACGCAATTCAAAACGGCAAAACCGTACTCGGTATTGAGCTTGGCTCAACTCGTATAAAAGCAGTTTTGATTGACGAAAATAATAATCCTATTGCGTCCGGCAGTTACGAATGGGAAAACCGTTTGGAAAACGGTATTTGGACATACAGTCTTGAGGACGTTTGGACAGGTATTCAGACAAGCTACAAAAATATGGCTGACGACGTTAAAAATCAATACGGCGAAGAACTTACAAAAATCGGTGCAATAGGCTTCAGTGCTATGATGCACGGCTATATGGCATTTGACGAAAACAAGGAGCTTTTAGTTCCGTTCCGTACTTGGAGAAACAGCATAACAGGCAAAGCCGCCGCAGAACTTACAAGTCTTTTTGACTTCAATATTCCTGAAAGATGGAGCATTGCTCATCTTTATCAGGCGATTTTAAACGGAGAAGAACATATTTCAAAAATCAAGTATCTTACAACACTTGCCGGATATGTTCATTGGAAACTTACAGGTGAATTTGTACTCGGTATCGGCGAGGCGTCGGGTATGTTCCCTATCGACAGTGCATCAAAAGATTATAATAAGGGTATGATTGAGAAATTCGATAAGTTGATTTCAAATAAAAATCTTCCTTATACAATTTCAGACTTACTTCCAAAAGTGCTTGTTGCAGGAGAAAATGCCGGTACACTTTCAGAAGATGGTGCAAAACTTCTTGATACAACAGGCAAACTCAGTGCAGGTATTCCGCTATGCCCTCCGGAGGGTGACGCCGGTACGGGTATGACCGCAACAAACAGCATTACAAAACGTACAGGAAACGTTTCAGCCGGTACGTCCGTATTTGCTATGGTTGTACTTGAAAAACCGCTTTCAAAGGCTTATCCCGAAATTGATATAGTTACAACACCGGTCGGTGACGACGTTGCAATGGTACACGTAAACAACTGTACATCTGACCTTAATGCTTGGGTAAATATATTCAGAGAATATTCAGCCGAACTCGGTATTGAAATAAGTACGGAAAAGCTATACGGCACACTTTACAGAAAAGCTCTTGAAGGTGACGCAGACTGCGGAGGACTTCTTTCTTACGGATATTTCTCGGGCGAAAATATTACAGGTCTTGAAGAAGGCCGTCAGCTTTTCGTTCGTACACCGGACAGTAAGTTTAACCTTGCAAATATGATGAGAACTCACCTTTATTCCGCACTCGGAACATTAAAGCTCGGTATGGATATTCTTCTTGACAAGGAAAATGTCAAGCTTGACAGAATGTTCGGTCACGGTGGATTGTTTAAAACAAAGGACGTTGGTCAGAAGTTTATGGCTGCCGCTATAAACACACCTGTTTCACTTATGGAAACAGCCGGCGAAGGCGGTGCTTGGGGTATCGCATTGCTTGCGTCATATATGCTTGCAAAATCAGAAAACGAAACACTTACCGATTTCCTTAACAACAAAGTATTCTCACAAAGTGAATCATACACACTTGAGCCGACAGACAAGGACGTTAAAGGATTTAACGAATTTGCTGTACGTTACAAGAACGGTTTGCCTATCGAAAAAGCGGCAGTTGAATATTTAAAATATTAGAGCCTGTCGACAAAATGTCGACAGCTCCAAAAATCACATCTTGCGATGTAATTT
>OLPQ01002546.1_pt1 | contig 10305 bp, 7 predicted proteins | sample 1672451 | NCBI WGS metagenome assembly OLPQ01 (sample SAMEA3136687, study PRJEB25190) | human gut metagenome | biome: human gut; feature: human-associated habitat; material: faeces | place: Austria | collected 2013 | reverse complement strand
GGGGCGGCGCCCTCGCGCAAAAGCGGCTCGCCGGCCTCGTCGGTGCCCGCCGCATCATCGGCGCGGAAGACCTGCTGGCGGTAAACGGTGCGCATGGGCAGGTTCTTCGCCACCGAGGTGCGCACGAAGCCGGCCTCGCCGTAGCGCAACGGCGCGCGGTAGTGCATCTCCACGTCGTGGATGGGGCTCATGTAGCCCTGCTGCTCGATGCACTCGTTGTAGGAGAACCCCACCGCGTCAAGGAAGTCGATACGCGCGTCCTCGAAGTACAGCAGGTAGTTCGCGTGGTAGACCACCCCCATCATGTCCGTCTCGCCGTACCTCACTTTGATGGGGGTGTGCCTGTGCATGCTCGCGCTCGCTCTCTCGTCAAATGCGCTCGTGGGTTTCACTAGATTATAGCGAAAGCGCATCGCCTCCTTTTGTTTACCAAAATACCTTCAATTTTTTGTAAAAATCCAGGTCAAATCCTATAAGTAAAAAACTTGTTTCCTAGAATTTCGCGCCCTTCGCTCCTATACTTTTGCGCGGTTCCAAAACCTGTTTGAAAGCGAGAGCAAGGAGGAGAGATGACCGAGTCTTCAAGCACGCGCGGACGGCTGACGCGTCGCGGTTTCCTGAAGACCGCCGGCGCTGCGGCCGGCGTTGCGGGGCTCGCCGGCGTGGCGAGCATGGCGACTGCCGACGGTTGGCTGGCGCCCGCTTCGGCCGAGGCCGCGCCCGAGGAGCATGTGGCGCGCACCTACCATCAGAGCCATTGCGGGGGCATGTGCTCGCTGGCGTGCACGGTGCGCGACGGGCGCATGGTGAAGGTCCAGCCCAACGGCGTGGGCAACCCCGACTTCCAGACCATCTGCCTGAAGGGCATCTCGGAGGTCGCGCACATCTACGGAAAGGGCCGCGTGCAGACGCCGCTCAAGCGCGTCGGCGAGCGCGGAAGCGGACAGTTCGAGCCGATCAGCTGGGATGAGGCGCTCGACGAGGTCGCCGAGCTCATCAAGACCACGCAGGACGCCTACGGCCGCGACTCCATCATGGTGCTGGCCACCGCCGAGGCCGACTTCGGTTTCCTTGCCCCCATGCTGGGCGCGCAGACCGGCGGTTTCGACGGCATCGATGTTGGCACCGGCAACGGGCTCGACCCGGCCATGGGCTTCGGCGCGGGATACGCGATGTGCGCCCCCGAGGCGCGCGACTGGCAGCGCTCGAAGCTCGTGCTCACCGTGGGGTCGAACTACTGCGAGTCGAGCCTGCCCAACGTGTTCACGTTCTTCGACGCCAAGGAAGCCGGCGCGCACATGGTGACGGTCGATCCGCACTACTCCACGACGGCCTCGAAGTCCGACGAGTGGATTCCCATCGAGCCCGGCACCGATGCGGCGCTGTTTTTGGGCATGATCTCGCACATCATCGACAACGATCTTGCCGACGAGGACTTCATGGCGCAGCACTCGACGATGCCGTTCCTCGTCGATGCCGAGACGGGTCTGCTCATCCGCGATCACGAGGAGATCGCGCCGGTCGATGAGGCGGCGGAAGCTGAGCCGGAGACGCCCGAGCAGAACCCCTACTTCGTCATCGATCCGGTCACCGGCAACCCCGTCCACCACACCCAGTGCGACACGCCGGCAATCTCCGGCACGACTCAGGTGCGCGGTCGCAACGCGGTCACGGTGTGGGATGTGCTCGTGGAGGGCCAGAAGCCCTACACGGTCGATTGGGCGGCCGAGATCACGGGCATTCCCGCCGAGCGCATCGCCAGCTTGGCCGAGGAGTACGCCGAGGGCCCCTCGTCGCTGGCGCTCGGGTGGGGCGGCAACGACAAGATGACCAACGCCGATATCGCCGGGCATGCCGCCGCCGTGCTCGTGGCCATTACGGGCAACGTGGGCAAGCCGGGCGCGGGCGTGGGCGTCTACGTGGGCCAGTCCTACAACAGCTACGCTCCGGCGCTCGGCGCGTGGGCGCTGCCGGAGGACTGGGCCGCCGCGGCGTCCGAGGTGAGCATCTACGACATGCCCTACCGGGAGAACAACTGCCATGCGGCCATCTTCTGCGGCGACATCGTGGCGCAGCATCTGGCCAACATGAATGTGACGTGCGACTGGGCCGATACGCTCGACTTCATCGTGACCATGGACCCCTACTTCACCGAGGGCGCGAAATGGTCCGACTACATCTTGCCGTGCACGTCGCGCTTCGAGTACGACGAGCCGTTCGGCAACGTGAAGGCGGGCTACAGCCAGATCGTCATCCAGGAGAAGATCATCGACCCGCTCTTCGAGGCGCGCACCGACCTGTGGATCCAGCGCGAGTTGGCGAGCCGCCTCGGTCTTAAGGCCGGCATCCCCGAAAGCTCGGTCGATCGCTGCAACGCGATTCTGTCCACCTCGACTGAGCCGTGGGTGTCGGAGCTTACGGTGGAGAAGATCTCGGAGAACGGCGCCGTGTGGCCCGTGCCCGATCGCGAGGTCATCCGCGAGGTTGTGCCCGATCAGGTGTTCCCGACGCCGACGGGCCGCATGGAGCTGTACTACGACGGCATGGTCCCCTTCGATCAGCAGCTGCCCCAGTGGGAGCCCTGCACCGAGATCGCCGACGAGTCTTTGCGCGCGCAGTTCCCGCTACAGCTCACCAACACGCGCACGCGCTTCCGCATCCACAACCAGTTCTACGATTCAGACTGGCTCCAGCTGATGTATGAGCCCCTCGTCATGCTGAACCCGGCCGATATGGCCAGCCGCGGCCTTGAGACGGGCGATGTGGTGCGCGTGTTCAACGATCGCGGCGAATTTAAGGTGCACGCGGCCGCGAACAACGCCATTCGTCCCGGCTCGGTGCGCATCTACGAGGCGGCCACGGCCGATTACACCGTCGCGGGCAACCTGCAGAATGTTACGAACAACACGATGATCGAGCGCGGCTACGACCTCATGTGCGGTCCGGTGATCCCGTTCTCCGACACGCTCGTCGAGATCGAGAAAGCGTAGGAGGGACATCATGACCAGACTAGCCATTGCTATCAATCTCGACCGCTGCGTCGGTTGCCACACCTGCGCCCTGTCGTGCAAGATGCAGAACAACGTGCCCGAGGGGATGCTCTGGAACCGCGTGCTCACCGAGGACTGTGACGTTGTGGACGGCGCGCTCGGCACCTATCCCAATGTGACGCGTACGTTTCTGCCCGTGGCCTGCCAGCACTGCCAGAACGCGGCGTGCCAGCGCGTGTGCCCCACCGGCGCCACCTACAAGGACGACAAGGGCCGCGTGGAGATCGACTATGACAAGTGCATCGGTTGCCGCATGTGCATGGCCGCCTGCCCCTACAACGCGCGCAACTTCAACTGGCAGACGCCGGTGCGCGTGACGGGCGCCAACTACGGTGATGCCGAAGTGCCGGTGCGGCCCAAGGGCGTGGCCGAGAAGTGCACGCTGTGCCGTGAGCGCACCGATCGCGGCGAGGAACCCATGTGCGTCGTGTGCTGCCCGGCCCATGCGCGCATCTTCGGCGATTTGGACGATCCGGACAGCGAGATCTCCCAGACCATCCTGAACCGCAAGGCATGGACGCTTCTGGAGAACCAGGGCACCCGTCCGTCCGTTCACTACTTCGAATAGGAGGCTCTCATGGAACTGATCAAGCGATACAAAGTCCTGGCGGCCATCCTGGCCGTCGTGGTGGCCGTGGGCGTGGGGTGCTGGGTGTACCAGCTCATCTTCGGCCTGACGGTGACGGGTATGAACAACGGCACCTCGTGGGGCCTCTACATCACCAACTTCATGTTCTTCGTGGGGCTTTCCGCCGGCGGCCTTATCGTGGCCTCCTCGGCGAGCGTGTTCCATATCACGAAGTTCAAGGCGGTGGCGCTTCCCGCCATCATCCTCTCCACGGTGTGCATCTGCGCGGCGGGCATGTTCGTGCTCATCGATTTGGGCGGCATCCAGCGCGTGTGGCGCATCCTGACCGGCCCCAATCCGACCTCCCCGCTTCTGTGGGACGTGTGCGTCATCACCTGCTACCTCATCATCAACGTGTTCTACCTCGTGTTTATGACGCGCGGCAACCAGCACGCCGTGTCCATCGTGTCGCGCTTCGCGCTTCCCTGCGCCATCCTGGTGCACTCGGTAACGGCGTGGATCTTCGGCCTCGAGGCTGCCAAGGAGGGCTGGTATACGGCCATCATGGCCCCCATCTTCGTGGCAAGCGCCATGGACTCGGGTCTTGCGCTTCTGCTCGTCGTGCTCGGCGTTCTGAAGAAGGCCGGCATCTACGACACCTCTCGCGAGCTTATGGCCATGCTCGCCGGCCTTCTGTGCACGTGCGTGGCAGTGGACGCGTTCTTCATCTTCTGCGAAGTGCTCACTATGGCCTATCCCGGAGCGGCTGGAGCGGAGACCTTGGCGCTTTTGACGACCGGGCCCACCGCTCCCTTCTTCTGGTTCGAGATCATCTGCGGTCTGGTGATTCCGTTCTGCATCCTCGTGTTCGCGAAGAACCGCCAGAGCGCCGTGCTGATCAACGTGGCCTGCGTGCTCATCGTGGTGGGTGTGTTCTGCAAGCGCGTGTGGCTCTTGTTCACTGCCTTCATCGTTCCCAACGTGATGGGAGCGCCGGGCATCATCTCCGGCTCGAGCGAGGCGGCGCACGCGACGGGCACGGCGTCGTTCGCGGTGCTGAGCTCGTATGCCCCCACGCCGATCGAGATCCTCGTGGTCGCCGGCGTGATCTCGCTGGTGATCCTGGCGTTCATGGTGCTCGCGAGCAAGCTGATCGTGGAGCGTCGCGAGAAGTAGGATCGAGGAGAAGGAAGGGAATGCGTCATGGAGTGCACTTTGGAGCGTGAAAAGGCCGCGCAACATGCGGAGGCCGCCGCCGATGAGCTGGCACGTGCCCTGGCCTTTGTGGGAAATTCGTTTCTCGCCCCGATGAGCCAGACGTCCGATGCGGCGCTCGACCGGGCCTTCTGGGCGGCCTTCCCCGATTTCGGGAGCGAGGAGGCGGCGTGTGCCCTCGATGGGCTGTTCGCCTGGGCGGCCGAGGGCGAGAACGTGCCGCGCGCCGAGCGCGTGCGCGCTGTCTCGGTGGAGTACGCGCGCCTGTTCATCGGGCCGCCGGAGCCGGCGGTGGCGCCGTGGGAGTCCTTCTACGTGCAGGAGGGCGTGACGAACGGGTTCGGCGAGCCGACGTTTCGCATGCGGGAGCGCCTTCGCCAGGCGGCCCTCGAGGTGTCGAACGAGAACAACCAGTACGCCGATCATATCGGTATCGAGCTTCTCTACTGCAGCGAGCTTGCTCGGCGGGCGGCCTCGGGCGGCCCTGCGGGGACGGAAGAGGCGGCTTTGCTGGAATCGTTCGTGGAGATCGACCTGCTCCCCTGGCTCGGGCGGTTTACGACGGCGCTCTATGAGGAGGGGGCGACCTACTACGGTCTGCTGGCCGATCTCGCCGAGGGTCTGCTTGGCGTTGTGCGGGCCTTCTCGCCGAGCGCATCAACCTGTGCAGCCTAAAGAAGAGCGCTTTCTCGCCGAGCGCCTGTGCCTGCGTGCGCTATAATGCCGCAGACGCAGGCGCTTTCTTTGCGCCGATCGGACACGAAGGCGGAAGGGGGCGGCACGGGTGGACTACGCGAAGGCCCATAGCGTCACCTTGTGGTGCGCCGTGCTCGCCAAGGCGAACCGGGGCGTGGCCAAACTCCTTCCCAAGCAGATGACCCAACTTCAATTTCGCCTTCTGGAGCAGCTGACGCTGCCCGAGTCCGGGCATGTGCGCCCGGTGCGCGTCGCGCGGCTCTTGGTACTGAAGCCTTCCGATGTTGATGAGGCAGTGGCCGTTCTTGCCGATCAGGGGCTCGTCAGGCCCTGCGAGGACGGCTGCATCGAATTGACGCGGGCCGGCCGTGAGAGAACGATGGAGCTGACCAAGCGCTTGAATGTGTTCTTCGCGCTGTGCGTGGGCGGACTGGCCGATGAGGAGCGCGCCGTTTTGGCTGACTTGCTCCGGAGGGCGTTCTCCCTCCCGGGGAGTTACTACGCGAGCGGTTCTCGTGCGGGCGAGTCCGTCGGGGTGTTCGACGCCCGGCGCGGGCTGGCGGCGACGGCCATGCTCCACGGCGCCGTGCTGGTCGCGATCAAGAAGGCGACGTCGCTGTCGTTCACCGATTTCCGTTTCCTGTTGGAGCTCTACCCGAAGCGCCGCACGGCGACGAGGATGCTGCGCGCCCGCGATGTGGTGGCCTTCCTGCGGACGGGCCGGGCCTATGTGACCACCGCCTCGGTTCGCCTGGAGGAGCAGGGCTACCTCGTGCGCGTTCCCGACGACCGCGATGCGCGCGGCATCCTGTTCAAGCTCACGCCGCAGGGGATGCTCTGCGTGCAGGATGTGGCCGACGACTTGTACGCCGTGCTCGTGTCGATGTTCGGCGAGGCAGTGGAAGAGCGGGCGGTGCAGCGTGCCCTCAAGCACCTGCTCGAGCTGGAGGACGCGGCCCTCGACGAGCTGGGGGAGCTTTCATGGTGAGGCGCGAGGGTTGGTCGTCTGGGCGGGACGGGTCGCGCGAGGTGTGGCAGACCTGCGCGGTGAACTGCGGATCCCGCTGCGCGCTGCGCCTTCGGGCGCGCGAGGGCGAGATCCTCTGGACGGAAACCGACTGCGGCGACGAGGAGCCCGGCAATCTGCAGATGCGCGCGTGCCTGCGTGGTCGGGCCCTGCGCTATTGGCTGGGCAGCCCCGATCGCCTGAATGAGCCGCTGCGCCGGGTGGGGCCGAGAGGGTCGGGCCAGTTCGAGCCTATCAGTTGGGATGAGGCCCTCGATGAGATTGCGGAGCGCATCCGCGACACGGTGGCGCAGTGGGGCAACGAGGCGGTGCTCCTTCCCTATGCGACGGCGATATGGTCGGGCTCCGGCTCGCCGTTCGAACGGCTGATGAACTGTTACGGCGGACACTTGGGCATCTATGGCGACTACAGCTGCATGCAGCTGCAGACGGCGTGCATGTCGCTGTACGGCGATGACGGCTACTACACCGGCTCGCTGCTTTCCGAAGCGTCCCATGCCGATCTGGTGGTGTTTTTCGGCGCCAACCCGGCGCTCACGCGCATGGGCGGGGCGAGCGGAGCGCATCGTCTCGCGCAGGCGCGCGAGGAGGCCGCGAGGGAGGGGCGCCCTTTCAGGGTAATCGCGATCGATCCGTGCCAGAGCGATGCGGCGACAGGCGAGAGCGATGCGTGGATCCCCGTCCGCCCCGGCACCGATGCGGCCTTCGTGGCCGGCGTGGCCTGGGTGCTCATCACCGAGGGCCTTGCCGATGAGGAATTCCTTCATCGGTACTGTATCGGCTACGACGGCGCGACGATGCCCGCGGGCGCACCCGCCTCGGAGAGCTACCGCGCTTACGTGCTGGGGGAGGGCCCGGACGGAGTGGCGAAAACGCCGCAGTGGGCCGCGCGCATCACCGGGTGCCCCTCGGCGCGCATCGCCTCTTTCGCGCGCGAGCTGGCCGGCGCAAGGCGGGCGTTCATCATGCAGGGATGGGGCCCGCAGCGCACGGCCCTCGGCGAGCAATCGGCCCGAGCGATCTGCCTGCTTTCCCTGCTTACGGGCAACTTCGGTCTTCCCGGCACGAACAGCGGCGCCCGCGAGCGGCTTTTCCGGCCTGTCCTTCCCGATGATCCAGTGGGGGAGAACCCGGTTGATGTGGCCATCCCCGCGTTTCTCTGGTCGCGCGCGGTCGAGCGGGGGCGCGCTCTTACGGCCTCCGACGGCGTGCGTGGCGCCGCGCGTCTGCCCTCGCCGGTGAAGTTGATCATCAATCATGCGGGAAACGCGCTCACCAACCAGCACGCCGACGTCAATCGGACTCACGAGATCCTCGCCGACGAGAGCCTGTGCGAGTTCATCGTGGGCATCGACGTGATGATGACCGATTCCATGAGATATGCCGACATCGTACTGCCCGATGTGGCTCAGGCCGAGCGCGACGTGCTCGTGTCGTCGGGGAACTCCGACGGCGTGCGCGGCGTCATCATTGCCGCATCATGGGGCGGCAATGCGTTCGATCGCCGGTGCGCGTGGGACGTGGCTCGCGATCTTGCGCGGCGGCTTGGGGTGGAAGAGGCCTTTTGCGAAGGTGCCTCCACGTTGGGCGAGATGGATGGGCTGCGGTTGCGCGAGAGCCGCTTCGCCCATGATGACGAGGCATTGCGCGAGCTGGCCGAACGGGGAATCGTGCGGCGTCCCTACGAGGGCGAGACGGTGGCCTATGCCGCTTTCCGACGCGATCCGGAGGGGTGCCCCTTGCCCACGCCCTCGGGGAAGATCGAGATATACGACCAAAAGATCGCGGAGCTCTTGGCGGCCGACCCGGGTCTTCCCGTAAGCTCGATTCCGGCGTATATCGCCGCGCCCGAGGGCGCCGAGGCGGCGCTTGTCGGCCCCTATCCCTTCCAGATGATCAGCTGCCACGGGCGCCAGAGCGCACACTCGTCGTTCGCCAACGTACCTGAGCTTGCGGTCGTGGCGCCCCGGCGCCTGTCGGTGAATCCCGTCGATGCCGAACGACTTCAGCTTGTCTCGGGCGGCTTGGTGGTCGTCGAAAACGATCGGGGCGCCCTCGTATGCCGAGTGCGGGTGACGCCGCGCATCATGCCGGGCGTGGTAGCGCTGCCGGAGGGCGCGTGGCACGATGCGGACATGTGGGGGGATCGTCTCGACTGGGGCGGCTGCGCCAACACGGTCTCCTCCGACGAGCCGACGGCGTGGTCGCACGGCAACCCCCACAACTCGTGCTTGGTCCGTCTGCGCCCCTTGACCGATGCCGAGCGGGCGGAAGCGGCGCGGCGTGAGGCAGCGGGACGAGGGGAGGTGGCGCGATGACGCGCGCGAAGATGCCGATCGTATCTGGCGCGGGTTCCTCGGGCGACCCGCATCATCAGTTCGGCTTCTCGTTCGACCAGCGGCGCTGCACGGGCTGCAAGACCTGCGAGATGGCGTGCAAGGACTACCGCGACCTCGGGGCCGAGGCCATGTTCCGGCGCGTCATCGACTACGAGGGCGGCACGTGGGAGCGGCCCGGCGCGGCGGGCGCGGGCACCGAGGCGGGCATGGCCGTTGCCACGGGCGTGTTCGCCTACCACCTGTCGCTCGCGTGCAACCATTGCGGCGACCCCGCCTGCACGCGCGTGTGCCCCACCGGCGCCATGCACAAGGACGACCGCGGGCTCGTGTGGCCCGACGAGCGCAAGTGCATCGGCTGCGGGTACTGCACCATGGCCTGCCCCTATCACGCCCCCTTCATCGACCAGCACCTGAAGAAGAGCTCGAAGTGCGACGGCTGCCGCGCGCGGCTGGACGAGGGGCTGGGCCCCGTGTGCGTCGAGGCCTGCCCCGTGCGGGCGCTCGAATGGGGAGATCCGGCAGAGCTGGCGGCACGTCATCCGGGCGCCGTGCGCTCCATCCTGCCGCTGCCGCCGGAGGACGCCACGTGGCCGAACCTCTTCATCCTCCCCTCGCCCGCGGCCGCGCTGGCCGCCCAAGTGGGCGGGCATATTGCGAACCACCAGGAGATACAGGTATGACCAGCGGTTTCGACGAGTTCTCGCTCGCGTTGTTCACCACGCTGGCACCAGCCGGCACCATCGCCTTCATCGCGCTCGCCCTGGCGCGCCTGCTCGAGCGCGACCATGAGGCCGCCGTGCGCATCGACCGCCTGGCCGCGCTGCCGTTCTCGGTGGTGCTCGTGGGCTTCATCGCCTCGGCCACGCACCTGGGCACGCCGGCCAACGCGCTGCACGTGTTCTCGGGTGTGGGGCGCTCGCCTCTGTCGAACGAGGTGCTGGCGGCCGTGGCCTTCCTCTTCCTGGCGGGCTCGTACTGGATGGCAGCCTTCAAGCAGCACTTCCCCGACTCCGTGGCGAAGCCGTGGCTCGTGCTGGCCTGCGCGGCCGGCGCGGCATTGGTGGCCTGCACGTCGCTGGCCTACGCAGTGGACACGGTGCCCACTTGGAACACCTGGTACACGCCGGCGAACCTGTGGTTCTCGGCGTTGCTGGCGGGGCCCGTGATCGGGCTGCTGTTCCTGCACCTGGCGCGCGCCGGGCGGCGACGGTACGGCGCCGTGCTCGTGGCGGTGAGCATCGTTGCGCTGGCGGCGGGCACGGTCGTGCTGGCGCTGCACCAGCAGAGCCTCGCCGGCGTGGCGAACAACGAGCTGGCAGCCAGCGCCCTCGTGCCGGGCTACGGCACGGCCATCGTGTTCCATGCCCTCGCGGGCACGGCCGGCTGCATCTGCGCCGCCCTGTCGCTGCG
>OLPQ01002537.1_pt1 | contig 10329 bp, 8 predicted proteins | sample 1672451 | NCBI WGS metagenome assembly OLPQ01 (sample SAMEA3136687, study PRJEB25190) | human gut metagenome | biome: human gut; feature: human-associated habitat; material: faeces | place: Austria | collected 2013 | reverse complement strand
ATGAAAAAGAATGTGCCTTGGCACATTCCTGCGCCGGAGCGCGGCTGCGCCAGCAGCCTTTTTCCTATGGCGCGCAGTGCGCATCCTCGCGGAGCATTTTGTATCACAGGAGAACTTTCCTATGATACAAAAAACGGGATATGGAACCGTCCATATCCCTGAATTTTTTCAAATTAATTGCTTCCTGGTGTCATGGCAAATCAGCCGATTTTCAGCCGAAACTTCTGAGCCTCTTTTTCCGAATCCACAACCTGAATCACAGCTCCCAGGGACTGCAGCTTCTCCTCAAAGCACTCATAGCCTCTCTGAATGTATCCAATCTCATCTACTACCGTATAGCCGCTGGCAGAAAGACCAGCCAGAACCAGAGCTGCTCCCGCTCTCAGATCCGGAGATTCTACCTGAGCGCCGGTAAAGCCCCTGACACCTTCAATAATCGCCACGGTTCCCTCTACCTTAATATTGCCGCCCATGCGGGTCAGCTCGTCTACATATTTGAACCGGTTTTCAAAAATACTCTCTGTAACAATACTTGTTCCCTCTGCAAGAGCCAGGGTTACCGCAATCTGCGGCTGCATATCAGTAGGATATCCCGGATAGGGAAGTGTTTTTACATGAGTTCTGTGCAGTCTCCTTCCTGCACGGACGCGAACTGCATCGTCAAATTCCTCCACTTCACAGCCAATCTCTTCCAGCTTTGCAGTGGTTGCTTCCAGATGCTTGGGAATTACATTTTTTACTGTAATGTCTCCGCCTGTAGCAGCCGCCGCAAACATAAAGGTTCCTGCCTCGATCTGATCAGGAATAATCGAATATTCTGTGCGGTGAAGCTTCTCCACACCTTTTATGCGGATAACGTCTGTTCCTGCTCCCTTAATGTTGGCTCCCATGCTGTTCAGGAAGTTAGCTACATCAACTACATGAGGCTCTCTGGCCGCATTTTCGATAATCGTGCGTCCCGGAGCCATAGATGCTGCCATCATAATGTTGATGGTTGCGCCAACAGACACAACATCCAGGAAAATATGGCTTCCGTGAAGATTTTCCGCACTTGCCATAATCGCCCCATGAAGAATCTTTACATCTGCTCCCAGAGCCCGGAAGCCCTTCAGATGCTGGTCAATGGGACGGCTTCCGATATTGCAGCCGCCGGGAAGGGGAACTTCCGCTCTCTTATATTTACCCAGCAGGGCTCCCAGAAGATAATAAGACGCTCTGATCTTCTTGATATATTCATAATCGACACTGCAGTCACCGATCATAGATCCATTGATTGCAGCTTTATGACGGTCCAGTCTGTCCACCTTCGCGCCGATTCCGGCAATGGCCTCCAGAAGTACATTGATATCCTGAACATCAGGCAGGTTATCGATCACCACGGTCTCATCCGTCATGATCGCTGCTGCCAGGATGCCGAGCGCCGCGTTTTTCGCTCCGCCGATCTCTACCTCGCCAACTAACGGATTTCCACCTTTAATTATATATTGATCCATAAAGACACCTCAAATATTCTTTTTTATTCAGACTCAGGCAGCTTCACAATCCTGCCCTTTACCGATAAAAGCCACCGCATGCAAAGAAAACCTCTCCCGTAGGTTCAGGGCTTCTCTTCTCATCTTCGGTGGCACCATTGTCCTCGCTTACGCATCGAAACTAATGATTATTATAGTCTTTTTCGCCCTGTTTGTAAACAAAAATTAAGATTTCGGTAATTTTAGCTTGAAATCATAATATTTTCTTAAATTTTTAAGCCATTTTTATGCATATTATCCAATATTCAGGACATAATCAGGTGATTCCATGGATACATTTCCCTGCGTGTTTATTTTTCGACCTATCTGATAAGTATCCGGCTCACTCCTTTTTCAGGGCCTCTGCCACCAGCTCCACCGTCTCCCGGATGCCCAGAGTTTCCTCATCCACGGTCAGCTGTGCATATTTTTCATAAAGCGGGGTACGCTCTTCGTAAAGCCCTTTTAAGGTCTGTCCTTCTTTCAACACCACTCCCCTGTCTTTTAAATTTCCCAGGCGACGGACCAGAACGTCATAGGGAAGCTTCAGATAGACCACGGTACCAATCTCACTTAAATGTTCCATGGCCTCTTTTCCATAGATGACGCTGCCTCCTGTGGCAATGACGCTCCGCTCCGGATTCAGTTCGCTGTTGATCTTATTTTCTACCTCCAGAAAGCCTTCGATTCCTCTTTCTGAGATAATCTCATGTAAAAGTTTTCCTTCCGCTTCCTGGATCACCAGATCGGAATCGATAAAACGGTAGCCGAGCACCTTCGCCAGGACTACGCCAACGGTACTTTTGCCGGATCCCGGCATTCCGATGAGAACAACATTTTTCATAAAGGCTCCTCCTTCTTTAGTTCCCGATGATACTTCCATCAGTGGCATTGATAGCTGATTCTCGTCCCTTCTTCCACGCCATAGGCCTCCGCCACAGAGCCCGTGGCTGTCCCGATAAAACTCCAGGCAGGCACCAGAACGCCTGTATAGACCTCCACTCCGTTCTCTGTGGTAACGTTGCTGTCTTCCTGCAGAAGATCCTTGCTGATGACCCTCACATACCCCAGGCGCACCTCAGATATATTCAGATCTCCCGTAAGGACTCCAGCATCTATCGTCAGACTACCCTCCAGCATTTCCTCAAAAATCTGAGAAATTTCTGAAAAAGGCAGAAGGAACGCATAATCATCCTGCCAGTCCTCGATCTCAACCGGCGCCATCCAGTTGAAAGAGACAAGGCCGTTTTTTCCATAGACCACGTTAATATCTTCCTGGGGCCAGTTCATGAGACCGTCGTCCTGAATGTCACAATAGGTTGCTGTGGAAGTACGGATCACCGGCACGCCATCCACACTTCTGCAATAGGAAAAGCGCCTCACCGGCTCCTCATCCGTCTGCTGAAGCATGGCATCCAGCTTGCTCCACCAGAAAAGCATCCCGTCTTTGACCTCCCAGAGCTCTGTCTCCTCCAGTCCAAGCGTTCTCATCAGCTCGCTTCCCTGCTTCTGGAGATCCACCTCTGCCAGATTTTCCTCATGGATCCGGTTTACCCCATTCTGGGCTTCGTTCAGCTTTTCCGCATCCTGACTGGAAAAAACATCCGCATAAGGGAGGTACATCGTAAACTGCACCGGATTCAGTTCATCCATATAGTGCTGCATTGTGCAGGAAAAAAAGCCGTTATCCATCATGGCAAACCCCAGAAATTCACTTCTGCCTGCAAGGTCTTTCAGCTCCTTTCTCTCCCAGTTGGTTCCATCCGCTGTGCTCCAGGAAAGCTCCTCACAGAGCATGACGAGATTCTGGGTCATAAGCTGCTCTCTCCAGTCGCTTTCCTTCTCGGCCGTCTCTCCCAAGAGCTCCTGCAGTGTAGTAAAATCATCCTCCGTATTAAAATAGAAGGTTTTCTTTCCATCCAGGAAATCACAGAGAAGCTTCCAGGCATCCGCGTAGCTGTCCGGAGGCTTGGGTTTTACCATCTCTGTCTGGCCGGAATAGAGCTCCTCGTAGGTACTCCCTTCTGTAAAAGTTTCCACATTCTCACCAACAGGAACCTCCTGAACCTCCGCAGCCGCCTCGCCGGTCCCCATGGTAAACCCGACTTCCTTCTTCTGAAGACTTGCCTGGCTGGAAGCATTATAACCGTACTCCCCCTCGATCTCCGTCTCTTTGATTTCCGTATCATAGTCGACCCCCTGCCTGATCTCATAGAAAGCGCCGCCCTTCATGAGGGCTTTTTCCATGCGTTCCATCTCCTCACTGGAAAAATTCCGGCTTCTGATCTTTTTCAGCTGGATTCCTTCCACCTCCGGCACAATGACCCGCGCGTTGGCCAACAGGCGGAAATTGCTGAAATCTTTATCGCAGAGGTAACGCACGGGAGCCTGAACCTGCTCCTGCACGCTGCTCTCATCTCCCTGATTTAAAAGCACACTCTCCTGCTCTTTTTTCGGAACCACCACCTGAAGGCTGGAATTCCGGCTGCAGCCATTCAGCAAAAGACTCCCCAGAAGAAAACCTGTCAGCAAAATTCTCCCTTTTCTCATTCGTCCGTCTCCTCCTGAAATACCACGCTGATTTTCGTTCCCTGACCCACAACGCTCTCGATCACAAGGTTCGCCCTGTGAATCTCGGCGATTTTCTGGCAGAGCGCCAGACCCATGCCAATGCCTCCGGCCTTCCGGCTCCGGGATTTATCTACCATATAAAAGGCCTCCGTAATCCGCGGTATCTCTTCCTTCGGAATTCCTTTTCCGAAATCCCGAACCCAGATGCAGCCCTTTTCCCCGTGAAGCTCAATGACAGAGCCCGGCTTCGAGGCCTTGATGGCGTTGTCCAGAAGGTTCACCAGAAGGCTTTCCATCAGGTCCACATCCATCTCACACTCCCAGCTCTCGGAGAAAGCCAGAAGCTCCATCTGACTGTCCTGCATATGGTAGCACTCCAGATCGGCCACCTCCCGGACCAGTCTGTCCACCGGGTAAGGTTCCTTGTGAATCCGGTCCTCGTCATAAAGACCGATGAGGGTCATCATTTTTCCGGAAAGACGCTCCAGACGACGGCATTCGGAATTGATGTGCTCCAGGGCTTTTTTCTGCTGCTCTTCGGAAATTTTCACATGGAGAAGCGTGTCGGAATAGCCGATAATCGAAGTCATGGGCGTCTTGAGCTCATGGGTCAGACTTCCCAGCAGCTGACGCCGCCGCTCGGAAACGGTCTCCAGCTCCTCCATCTGTTCCTCCATCTTGTCCGCCATCCGGTTGAAAGCCACGCTCACCTTGCCGATCTCGTCATTCCGACGAACCCGACAGCGCCGCTCCCAGTCACCCCGGCTGATGGCCCCCGCGGTGTTCTCAAGCTCCGTCAGCGGTTTTAAGACCATCCGCACGAGCCAGAATACAATATCCACAGCAAAAAAGATCACCACCAGATAGATCATGATGAAAAGCCACATCTGCTTTGTCATTTCCTCATAAATGCCGGAAATATCCTTCACAAGAATGAGCTGAAATTTGAGATTTCCCTTTTTCTCCGTCTTCAGCGTCTGCCCCATGACCAGAAGATGGCGGTTGTCCGTTTTCTGCAGGACATAGGCCGGATCCTGATCATTAAACCGCGCATCCTCCCCACTCACCAGCGTGTAGCCCGTGAGATTCACGACCTCCTGGCCGTTTTTCAGCAGAATGTAATCCGTCCCGCCGTATTTCTGCACGGTATAATTCAGAAAGGATTTCCTCGTCACCTCGCTGAAACGGGAGAGCGGATTGTTGTTGATCTCCTGGGCGATGACATAAGAATTGACCTTCATCTGCTGCTGGTAGCTGCTGACGGTCTGGTTCAGGTTGTACTTCCAGGTCTCGTACAGCATGCCGCCTCCGAAAATCCCCATGGCAATGAAAAGCACCACTGCCGTCAGAAGGGAAATTTTCTTCCATAACTTCATCCTTAATCCTCCAGACGGTATCCGATCTTGGGAATCGTCTTGATCACATCAAAAAGTTCCAGTTTTTTCCGAAGCTGGCCGATGTGGACGTCCACGGTCCTGGTCTCCCCGAGATAATCGCTTCCCCAGACCTGATTTAAGAGCTGTTCCCGGGTAAAAGCCATGTTTTTATTCTTCGCCAGCAGCACCAGAAGATCGTACTCCAGGGGTTTTAAGCTGACTTCCTGGCCGTTTTTTGTGACCTGATGCTCATTTAAATTGATCTCGATATCGCCCACAGTGATCCGGCTGATCTGCCGTCCGGTCCGCTCCAGCACTTTTTCGACGCGGACCAGAAGCTCCAGCACTTCGAAAGGCTTGACAATGTAATCCTCCGCTCCGGAACGAAGTCCCCGGATCTTCGAGCCCACGTCGCTTTTCGCCGTGAGATAGATCACCGGAATCTTCGCCTCCTTCATAAGGTCCATGAGCTCGAAGCCGTCTTTTCCCGGAAGCATCACGTCCAGAAGGGCCAGATCGAAATTCCTGTCCGTTTTTAAGAGCTCTTCCACCTCGTTCCCGTCAAAAAGCGCCTCCGTATCGTACCCCGCCACTGTGAGATTCATGGAGATCAGCTCAGAAATGGCAGTATCATCCTCTATGACCAAAATTCTGTTTTTCAAAATATCCCTCTTTTCTATTTTTTCTCTTTCCAGCTTTTCAGCTCCTGATAGAGCCTTGCGATGGGAAGTCCCACCACATTGTTGTAGTCCCCCCGGATTCCTTTGACAAAAATCGCCGCTTTTCCCTGGATTCCGTAAGCCCCTGCCTTATCCATGGGCTCCCCGGTGGCGATGTAGTCACAGATCTCCCGCTCCGTCATCGGATAAAAGGAGACGTCCGTCCCCTCGGAAAACGTCCTGCTCTCCTGGTAAAAATGCCCGCTCTCCTTTTTGATGCGAATCAGGGTCACGCCGGTATACACCTGATGGGTTCTGCCGGAAAGCTCTTTCAGCATGGCTTCTGCACCTGCTTCCCCGGCGGGTTTTCCCAGCTTTTTTCCATCGATGGACACCATGGTATCGGCCCCGACGATCAGAACGGAATCCTCGGCAAAGCCCTGCGTTTTCACCAGTTCTGCCACGGCTCCCGCTTTTCTTTTGGAGAGCTCCTCCACCATTCGGTCCGGGGCCTCCACCTCGATGTTTTCATCTGCTTCACTTACAATCACTTCAAATCTAAACCCAGCCCGGGCCATAAGCTCCCGTCTTCTCGGAGAAGAAGAAGCAAGCACAATCTTTTCCATATAAAATCTCCGTTTTCTCTTTTTTCGTATTACCGGAACCTTCCGGCAGGTTTTATTTTATCATGACCCCTGTCTTTTCACAAGGAAGATATTTGTCTTTCTATCGCGGACAAACATTTCTTTTTTCTCATATGCATGGCAGCAAAAATCCGGCTGCCGGATTTTTTACTTCCAGCAGCCGGAAAAATAATTTCTATGTTCTCCGTGAAACTTTCCGCCGTATGGTCTGGCGGTCGTAATTATTCATGCTCTTTCGCACCATCTCGGAATCCGTGGGACAGTCGTAAGTGAGGTTTCCGAAACGCTGCCGCCCCTCGCTTCCTTTTCCCAGAACCAGCACGACGGTCTTCTCTCCCGCGTCCTGAATTGCCCGGTGAATCGCCAGCGCCCGGTCCTCAATGCACTCGCAGGGACAGCCCACCATCTCCACATAATGACCGGTCTCCTCGGAAATCCTGGTCACAGATTCCGTCCCCGGATCATCCGTCGTGAGATAAACCCGGTTGGAAAAAAGCCCGGAAATCAGTCCCAGATCCCGCCGCCGGTTCAATGCTTTGTCTCCTGGACAGCCGAAGACCGTGTAGATCTCATAGCCCGGATATTCCTTATATACAGAATCATAGAGCTTCTCGAAGCTCAGCCGGTTGTGAGCGTAATCTACGATGGCCACCAGTTTCCGGTCGCGGCTCTCGAACTCTTCCATCCGTCCCTTCACCTGCACATTGGCCAGAGCCTCCTTCATGGAGTCCACATCCACCCCGTAGGCATAAGCCGCCGTGATGGCAGCCAGCGCATTTTCCACATTGAAAAGGCCGTGCATCCGGAGATTGAACTTCTCATGGAACCGGTCGCAGCGCACCCAGAAGGAAATCCTTCCCCCGTGCATCTCGATATCGTGCCCCCAGATATCCGGCGCTCCCGTGGTTCCGAAGGTCAGCACCTTCTCCGCAATCTGAGAGGCAGAAAGGATTCTCTCTTTCTCTGCGCTGTCCAGATTCACGCAGGCCACCTTCGTCTGCTTGAAAAGAGAAAGCTTCGAGGTAAAATAATCCTCGAAATTTTCATGCTCGCAGGGACTGATGTGATCCTCGGAGATGTTGAGGAAGATCCCCACATCAAATTTCAGCCCCCGTACTCTCTTATATTTCAGCGCCTGGCTGGATACCTCCATCGTCAGATAACGGATGCTCTCGTCCGCACAGTTCCGGATATGGCGGTGGATTTCCATAGCCTCCGGCGTAGTCATCTTCGCCGGTACCAGTTCTTTTCCGTCGTAGATATCCACGGAGGAAAGGATGCCTGTCTCCTTCCCCTGCTGCTTCTTCTCCCAGACATCCAGGATCGCCTTAATATAATAGGAAGTGGTCGTCTTTCCCTTGGTTCCCGTGACGCCGGTGAGATGAAGCGGCAGCGGCTCCGTCCGGTAGAAAATGGCCGCCAGCACCGGCATGGCCTTCCGGATATCTTTCACCTGAATCCAGGCAGTCTCTTCCGAAAGCTCGTACCGCTTCTCGCTCACATAACAGATACAGCCCCGCTCCAGGGCCTCCTTTAAATACTCCACCCGGAAGTTTTTCCCTTTGCATACAAAGATCCCGCCGGAAACCACCTCCTTGGAATCAAAGGTCACCCCCCTGACCTCCGCCTCTTCTTCTCCATCTATACAAAAAGCCGCCGTCATATCGGCGCTTTCCAATTTCTCCAGATATTCCTTCAACTGTTCCATTCTTTATCCTGCCCCTCATATATTTGTGTAACCGGTAATCCAGCAGAATTTCCTGTTACATGAAAAAGCAACAGCTCTGACGCGAACTGCTGCCGTAAAGCCTAATAAAATTATAGCTGTTGTGGCTCACAAAAGTATACAAGATTTTGTAATCAAAATGTAAACTTACTACCTCTGCAAAATGCTCCGGAGATCTTTTTCCCTGAGATTTCCCAGTTTTTCCAGGCCTGCGGGAGAATTGTATACATTCCCTTCTGCGGAAACCCGGTAAACCTCCGCCTTTTCAAAGGGCTGCCCCAAGAAATGTCCGCTTCTGGATAGTGTATACAATACCATATTGTGATAGTCCTTCCAGAGCTCCTTTAAGTTCTCCTTCACCTCTTCTTTTTCCTCTTCCGTCAGGCGAAGGCTTCCGTCCCAGGCCGGATTTCCCACGCCATGACCCGCGCCGTGGCCGTCTGCCTCATCCCGGACGAGATAGAGGACGCCGTTGCATTTTCTCCGGTTCAGTCCATCCAGGAAGCCTCTGGTGAGAACGCGGTTTCTGTTCTCTCCTGTCAGGGTAACGCTGGTTCCATATACAATATCCCGACGGCTCAGAGCATCCATGGAATACATAAGGCTCTCATAAAGATAGGAACTCTTTCCCATTTTCTCCAGGTTGATATCCGAGCAGGCATCAAGGCAGAGCATGGGAACCAGATTCCGGTGATCGCTGAAAAACTGATCATATTCTTCATTCAGAAGCGTTCCCTTCGTGAAAACCAGAAACCAGCTGTTCTGATACCGGGCCGCCCGCTCCAGGATCTCCCTCTCCATCAGCGGCTCTCCACCGGTGAGAAAGAAAAAGCGGATACCCAGCTTTTCCGCCTCCCGGAACAGAACATCCCACTCGTTTACCGTCATGAGCTCTTCCTGATGTTTCGTATGAATATAACCGTTCTCACAACCTGGACAGGACAGATTGCAATGGACCGAAATATCTGCCTGCAGAAATACCGGAACATGAATCCCGGCTTCCCTTGCCTTCAGACGCCTTCCGGCTGCCTGGGCCCCGGAAATTTTTAGGTATGAATAAAGATCAAAAATTTCTCTCATACAAAACACCCTCTTTCGCCTTTTTTCGACTGGTACTTTTTGCATTTATTATAGCCTATTTGTGAAAGATGTCCAGTATTTTTTAATTTTTCCGTCAAATTGACAAAAGCGGCTCATGTATCTATGAACCGCCCTTACATTTTAAGCTTATTTATTTTTCAGCGCTTCCATCTCTTTCTGCACCTGTTTCAGATTTTCACGGATGGACAGGCTCTGGGGACAGACTTTTTCGCATTTTCCACAGGCTTTGCACTTATCGGCCCGCTCTGCTTCCGGCAGATACTTGAAATAATTCTGTCTGGTGATCTCCTCATTTCCGTACATGGCAAGGTCGTTCCAGATCCGGAAGTTCTTCGGAATATTAACGCCATGCGGGCAGGGCATACAGTAAGCGCATCCCGTACAGCCATTCTTCGTTCTGGCCTTGATGGCAGCGGCAACTCCCTCCACAATTTTCTCTTCCTTCTCAGTCAGAGGCTCAAAATTGCCGAAAGTTTTCAGGTTGTCCTCCACCTGCTCCATCGTGGACATACCGCTTAATACCACATGGACGTCCGGATGAGATGCCACCCAGCGAAAGGCCCAGGAAGAAGTGCTGGCCTCCGGTCTTGCCTCCTTGAAGGGAGCTTCTACTTCCTCGGGAAGAGCGGCCAGAGAACCACCTTTGACCGGCTCCATGATTACCAGGGGAACTCCCAGCTTCTCAGCCAGCGCATAGCCCTTATCCCCGGCCTGCTCCTCCGTATCCATATAATTATACTG
>OLPQ01002534.1_pt1 | contig 10339 bp, 10 predicted proteins | sample 1672451 | NCBI WGS metagenome assembly OLPQ01 (sample SAMEA3136687, study PRJEB25190) | human gut metagenome | biome: human gut; feature: human-associated habitat; material: faeces | place: Austria | collected 2013 | reverse complement strand
TTTCCATTGTGTCTATCTGTATTTCCAATTAAAGCATCTATAATAAACATATCCCAAAATTTTTTCTTAGTTTCATCAGAATTTATCATTTTATTTTCATCAATTACATCCATAATGTCATCTAATTCTGTTTCAATTTTTTTATCTGGGTTTGTACTCAATGCTAAATTTTCGAATTCATATAAAATATGATTCCTGTCTGTAAAGTCCTCACATGCACAAACTATTTTTTCTCTTTCATTGTATTTATAAATTGCAAGCATTGTATTTTGCACATTAAATCCACACAATCTAAATATATTACTTCCTACATATTCGGAAAAGGCATTATTTATATATGATATATTTTTTCCTTTTTCTCTTATTGGATCTGGAAATTTTACAAGATATTTCTTTCCCTCATAAACTAGTGTTTTCTTCTTTTCTGAACCTTTATAATAATTGATTTCTTCTATTGCATTCGTTAAATCTAACATACTATACTCCTCTATTTTTGTGCATTTATAGAAAACTTTCTTTTTCTTCAGCTTGTATCCATTTTAGTCTATTGATGCATTGTATATTTTTACTATTGCATTGTTTAATGCTGTATCAAATTCTTCTTGTGTTTGATGTGCATTTAAGTCTTGTAATAATGCTCTTGAGAAACTTGCAATCATTCTATTATTTTTAGCAAGTAATTCAACTGCTTTATCTATATCATATCCTCCTGAAAGTGCTACTATTCTTACAACACATTCATAATCATATAAATCTAGATAATGATTTGCAATTGTTGGAATTGTGAATTTAAACATAATTTTATCTTCTTTATTCCATGTCTTTAATTTTTCAATTATTTCTGCTTTTAATATTTCTTCACATTTTTCTTTTTCAGGAGCGTTTATATCTACTTCTGGTTCAATAATTGGAACTAATCCAGCATCACATATTGTTTTTGCAAATTCAAATTGTTGTGCAACTATTGCTTTTATTCCTTCTACATTTGGTTCGTAAATTACTGATCTCATTTTTGTTCCAAATACATGTTTTTCAACTGCTTCTTTTAATTCTGTTTCGAGTTCTGGAATTGGTTTCATTAATTTAACACCATTATTTTGTTCTGCTAATCCTTTATCAACTTTTAAGAATGATACTATTTTCTTTTCATTCCATAAGTAATCTGCTGTAAATTCTCCATTTACTTTTGAAAGCATTGTTTTTTCAAATAATATTGCTCCAATTATATGTTCATTTGTAAATGATTTACTTGTAAATACTCTTTTTCTCATTTCATGTATTAAATCAAACATTTTTTCTTCAGTATTATAAGCTGTTTCTGGTATCCCATAAGCTTTTAATGTTTTACTGCTACTTCCACCACTTTGGTCTAATGCTGCAATAAATCCTCTTTTGTCTTTCATAATTTCATACATTTCATTATTCATTTTTATTACCTACCTTTTCATAAGATTTGACATTTTAGTTATATCACAACAGAAAAATCTTATCAACTATTTTTTTAAATAATAATGTCTAATTGGTTTTAAATTGTCATCTAATTCATAACAAATTGGATTTCCTGTTTGTAATTCTAACTTTATAACATCTTCATCACTCATGTTGTCTAGATATTTTATAAGTCCTCTTAAACTATTTCCATGTGCTGCTATAATAACATTTTTACCTTTTTCTAATTCTGGTTTAATATCTGAGTTCCAGTATTCAACAACTCTTTTAATTGTATCTATTAAATTTTCTGTTTTTGGTAATTCGTCTTTTGTTAAATCTTTATATTTTGGATCATTTCCTGGATATCTTGGATCTGTTTCTTCTAATTCTGGTGGTCTAACATTTGTGCTTCTTCTCCATAAAAGAACTTGTTCTGCACCATATTTTTCTTTTGTTTCGTCTTTATTTAGTCCTTGTAATGCACCATAATGTCTTTCATTTAATTTCCAACTTCTTTTTATTTCTATATTCTCTTCTCCCATTTCTTTCAAAATGTAGTCAAGTGTATTTTCAGCTCTTTTTAAAACAGATGTAAATGCTAAATCAAAATGAAATCCTTGTTCTTTTAATACTTTTCCTGCCTCTTTTGCTTCTTCTACTCCTTTTTCTGATAATTCAACATCTGTCCATCCTGTGAATTTATTTTCTAAATTCCACATACTTTGACCATGTCTTACTAATACTAATTTAATCACTTTTAATCACATTCCTTTCTTACATTTTTCAATCATATTATAATTATTTCTAAAAGTAATGTCAATATCTATAATGTCCAATAATATCTGTTTTTACTTCAAGTATATCTTCCTCATATGCCCTTTGAACTGGGCTAGCATGATGTATAATAAATGGTATTCCATTTTTATTTCTTTTATCAGATATAATTCCTATATGATTTTTAAATACAATAATATCTCCGCCTTGCCATTCTTTAAAATCTTTTATATCTGTTGTTAATGAAATTGCATTATTATCAAAATATATTTTTAAATTCCTAACTCTCCTAAAATCAATGTTTTTATCTATTTTTTCTATATTATATTGTGATTGATGTTCAACAATATCTGCATTTACAAGTTCTTGTAAATTATATCCAGCTCCCAATAATCCAAAGCCCACTACATCTGTACATACTCCATATTCATCATTTGGATATCCTGTATTATAATATTTGCTTTTATATTTAGGCTTTGTTGCAATATATTTTCTTACATTTTCTAATATATCTGTTTGATCATCTATACCATCTCCATCTTTATCTGTTTTACTTATATAATCTTCTATTCCAAAATCTTTATTAGTATATTTTCTGTGTGGTATAAAATTAAATAAATATAAGAATGCAAAAGAAATTATTATAAAAATTACCAATATTATAAAAATTAATATTTTCTTTTTCATTCAACCATCTCCTTTTGTCTAAATTATATCTCTTATTTATAAGTAAAACAATTAAAAATTTATTAATGTTTATAACAAAATAACATAGTTGCCCTTTGTTCTCGCCCAATTTGAGTTTTCTGCAAAAAGCAAAAAAACTCATGTAATACATTTCTGTAAAACATGAGTTTTTACTATTCAGTTGTCCTTACCTCCCCAAATTGAGAATCCACCTTTGTGGAATGTTTTTTCGTGTGTTTTTCTATCCACTAACTGTAAAACACCAGGATTCTGATGATGATGCCAAACATAATTTTTTGGAGTTTCTCCAATTTCTAATGCTTTTATGTCATTTTTTGAAAGATTGAGTTTTTGTCTCAGTCGAGTATTTGTTTGAACATCTTTATACAGTTTTTTATTGCAGATAAGAAAATGATAACTTCTTGATTTCCGATAGTCAGTAATTTTTAGTCTTACTTTGTACTTCGATTTAAAGATTGGGAAACCTTTACTGTCAAAATGTACTTTAGTTACCCCGTGAACTTGATTTGCCATACCAGGAAGTCCAAGTTTTAATCTAGGAAAATAATTAATTTGATTGATTTCTTTGACTTTTTTTAATTTTTTAGAATTTCCAAAAATCTCTGTAAACCAAGTTTTTTTTCTTTTCCGTTTTTCTTTTGCTAATCTTTTAATAATATAGAAACTACATTCTCTTATAATTATCATAAAAATTAACAAAAAAAACTTTACTCCAATATACTGCACTAGGATACAAACAATAATTTTCCACCAATTCACGTGCAATGCTTCTAAATAAAGAGATTGTACTACAAATGATAATAAAATTTCACTTGTTTGGGCATAATTATTTTTCTTCCGCAAAATTAATTTAATTGATAACCAAATTTCCAAAATTGATAATACTATACTAGTGATAAAAACAACTTCTCGCATATTTTTTCCTCCTACATATTTATGTTTGCGAGCCTTACCAAAAGTTAACTTTGTTATTATACTCCTTATTTAAGATATAGTCAATATTTTTTATATTTTAAAAATAATCTGATATATATGGTACATCTTGTTTTACAGAATTTTCAAGCATTTCTACAATTTTCTTATCTGTTTTAATTCTTCCTATCTTATATAAATATTCTGGTCTTTTGTACCCCATAAGCATTGTAGTCATTGTTTGTATACTAATCTCATCATTACATGTTTCGTTAATTTTTTCAACGTTTGCCTTTCCATCTTTATCTATATTAATACAAAATGTTCCTTGATTTTCTTCAAGCATTGGATCTGTAAGCACAAATTTCCAAGTTCTATTTTCATTATGACTTTTTTTAAATCTGTATTCTTTCATAAATCCAACAAAATCAACAATTCTTGCCATAAAATATGGTGATATAGTTTCTTTTATACTTGAATCTTCTAATAAAAACGATAATTTTTCATCTGTGTATGTATTTCCTTCTACTTTATCAATCATAGAGAAATGTGCTGAAATGAAATTCCACAAACCTGTTCTTGCTTCTTCATTATTAAATATCATATCTTTTATATGAAATATTTCTTCAGATATCCAATATATAACATATCCATCTGGTTCACCATTTTTATTATAATAAATTGCTGCCATCATATCATCAGGATCCCATAACCAGTATTCATTCCATGCTAAATCATCTCTTAAAATAGCTCCATTTGTGTGCATTGCAAATTTTTCATAAGTTTCTTTTAGTTCTTCACTATCATATTTTACTCTTTTTACATTTCCTGACACTTGATGATTTTTAGGTAATTGGTAATCACTTATTTCATATGTAATTTTATTTGATACGATTTCCCAACCTTTTCTTCTATAATATGGTATAGAATATGGATATAAATATGAAATATATTGACCATTTTCTTTCATTTTCTTCAATGCTGTTTCTAATAATTTGTGCATTAATCCTTGATTTGAATATTCAGGATATGTTCCTACTCCTGTAAGTCCTCCCATATTATATGTTTTATTAAATATTCTTATTTTCATTGGATATACTGCAACTTGTGATACTAATGTATCTCCGTCAAACCAGCCAATTACTTCTGCTCTTTGAAATGTAGGAAATTTTGCTCTAATTATTTCTTTTTCTTCCCAATCAATCGAATCTAATTCTTGATCAGTCACTTGAAAAACATATCTTAAAAGATCGTTATATTGTTCCATATATTCATTTCCGACTTCTTTCATTTTTAGCTTTTTGTTGTTATTCACTTTAATTTTTCCTCCTTATTGTTTTTCATGTATAAGTATATCAATCTATAAAAATAAAAACAAGCAATTTTAAAAATTACTTGTTTTTATTTTTAGAAAAAATTTTAATCTCCAACTTCAATTCCATTTGCTTCTTTTATATTCATATTTAATTGTTGTCTCTTTTGTTGAATTTCTTGTTGTTGAGCAGATAACCTTTGCTGAGCAGCTTCAATCATATTGCTTTTGATTTCATATCCTTTATTTATTATTCCTCTATATGTTCTTTTTCCTGTTTCCATAGTGTCTTTTACATATGTTGTAACTACTTTTTTTGAGTTATCTACTCCAGTTATAATCATTCCTCTAGTATCTTTTCCAAATTGTATAACATTATCTTTGGTCGTTTGTGCAACTTGAATTGCTTGAGCTTTCTTTTGATTAACTCCTACCAAAATTGCTTCTTTCCTTTTAGCAACTGCTTCTTTAGCATTTGCTAATTTATTACTTATAAATTCTTGTGCTTTTGTTGCCATTTGTTTAGTATCTGCAATTTTATCTTTAGCAAAATCTTGTGCATATAATCCTAAAATTTGTACATCTTCCACCTTATCTTTTACAAAATCCTGTGCATATAGTCCTAAAATTTGTGCATCAGCTATCTTATCCTTTGCAAAATCTTGTGCCATTAGTGCCAAAATTTGCGCATCTTCTATCTTATCTTTTACTGTAAAAGCCATATTTTCTTTAGTTTCACCAACCTTTGCTTTTGACATATCAGCATATTCAAGCATTGCTTTTTTAAATAGTGAAACTTTTTGAACTGCATTTTCTTGAGTATTTGCTAATTTTTCTGCATATCCTTCTACTTTTTCTTCAACACTTTTTTCTATATCTGCTCTCTTTTGCACAGCTTTATCTAAAAAAGTTTTTCTTTTTGAATCAATCTCTGATTTTATCTTTGGAATTTCTTCATTACGTATTTGTCCAATTTGTGTTTTTAATGGTTCAATAACACCTTTAACAAATTTTTTTGTTCCATTAAACTTATTAAAAATATTTCCTAAAGCTTTTGCAAAAATATTTTGCTTTGGAATTGTCATTAATTGTTTATTTTTATTAGAAGAGATTTCTTCTAACATCTTTTTTCTTTCAGCCATAATTTGCTCATATTCATTTTTACAAGATTCAATTGCTTGTTTTATTTCTTCTCTTCTTGCTTGTAACTCTTGTGCATGTGTTCTACTAATATCTGTTGGATTATTTTCTATATGACTTTTCAATTCTTCTGTTTTCTGTTGAAGTGTTGACATATCACCACTTTTTAATGCTTGAACTATTTCTTTTTCTAATCGTTGTTTTGTTTTTGCAAATTCTTTATTTTCAGCTGCCATTTTTACCTTATTTCTTTTTTGCTCTAACAGTATTCCATTTTCATCAAGTTCAAATTGTGCTTTTTTCTCCATTATATCTTGTAAAATTTTATCATATTCCTCACTAGCTTCTGCTAATCGTTTCTCGAATTCTTCAACAATTCCTTCTCTATCAGCATTTTGATTTGCATATTCTTGTTCTATTTTTTCCAATTTTGCTCCAAATTTTTTTGCTTGTTCAATAAGTTCTTTGCTTTTTGAATCCACAATTGTTTCAATTTGATCTTTGCTTTCTCTTATTGCTAATTGGGCATTTATTTTGGCTAATGTAACTTGTGTATCTGCTAATTCTTTTAGTAATTGTGTAAATTTAATTTGTTCTTCTGTATCTTTATTTTGTTCATCCATATATTATCCTCTACCTTTCACTTTCAAAATTTTCTTCTAAATCTAATTCTTTATCAATTTTCATTCGAATTTCATTTTCTCTTTCTTCATAAGCTTTTTTCATTCTTTTTAGCTCTTCTGTACTTAATTTGCTCCAATCAATAATTCTACCATCAATAATATCTTTTTTTAAATCGCTTTCCATTATAAATTCTCCTTTAATATCAATCTTTTATAGTTATATCATATAAATGCAAGTATAACAATACATTAATTTATTTATATTATTAAGTTTTGATTACATTTTTGTTACATTTATGTTGCATTCTCTTTCTTTTTATCATAATCATCCATAAAATGATGTATTTCTTCATCTTTAACATAAGAAATAAGAGTATTTAAATTAACATTTTTAGTACTATTATAAATATTCATGTCAACCTTATCATAAACACTTCTCAATTGCTTTAGGAGTTTCTTCATTTCTTCTCTTTTAGAACCTCCACCACCATTGTCACACATAGTACAATGTTCTGTAAATCTGCAAGCACATTGAATAAAATGCAAATCATTTCTTTCTCTCCATTTTATAATATTTTTTACGATATGTTGTTATTATGCTTTTTTCTATTTCTTCATATCTTTCCATTTTTCAATTCCTTTACTTAATCTTATCTTTCATCTGGCTGTTTTTTTCTATTTTTTAAAACTTGTTTTAATCCTTGTATTCCTTGAAGATTTATCAAACCATTTTCTATTTGTTTTGCAAATTCTTCTAAAGTCATTTTTCTAAAAGAATTTGTTTCATCTGAAAATAAATAGATATCTTTTCCACCTTTTACATTTACAACAATACATAATTCATAATGTTTCTTGCCATCATTTTCTCTATAACAATCAATCATATTAATTTTATACTTTTCTTCTTTGGAAAATAATAATCCATCTTTATTTTCATTTCCAATTAAATCTTCCATTCTCCACTTTCTGTCAGCATATCCCATTTCTGGACTTGTATATGCTTCTGAATTTTCTAAAACAAACTGAACCTTTTGCCCAAAATCTTTAAACATTGGTAAATGCATCTTTATTAGTTCTAGATATTCATCTGTATAATATGATTTTTCTGATATATGTCCTTGTTTTTTATCAATTTGGTCTAATTCAGTTCTACTTATTAATTCTTGTTCCACACCTTCAATAGGAATTCCAAAATATTGTGTTCTCAATTGTGCTTTTATATTTCTCATATCTTCTTGTAAATCAAATCTATATTTTCTTCCATCTTCTGTTATTAAAACATTATAAATATGTGGACATTTTCTAAAATCTTCTTCATCTATTACTGATTCTATATTTACTCCAAGTTCTTTCATAACATAAGAAAATATGTAAGCAATTGATTTACAAATTGCAGTATTATTTTCTAAACATCTGTTTAAATCATCTTCACTTCTACTATGATCATATATCTGTTTTCTTGTTTTGGAATTTCCAAACGAAAAATCTAAATCAAACGCAAATTTACTTCCTAAGTCCCAATATATATACCTTAACTTTTCTATACTTGAAAATCCTTCTGTTTCTTTTTTTACCTTTTCAACATATTTTTCTAATGAGCTCATTTATTTCACCTTTTTGCTTAAAAATTTTCTTTATAACTTTCTATAACAAGTATTAAATGCCATTCTTATTGTTCCATCTGATGCTTTTACTGCAAATAATCTTACTATAGTTCCATCAGCATTATAATTATAAAATGTTGCTTTACTTCCAATATTAGTTGTATCTATTACTATATTTCCTGATTCATCCGCTTCCAAATTTTAAGTTGGAAAAAATAATTTTCCAACTCTATAATTATTTCTTTAGTCTTAAAGCATTTAAAACAACAGTTAAACTACTAATTGTCATAGCAAAAGCAGCAACCATTGGATTCATTTCAATTCCAATAGGTTCTAATATCCCACATGCAATTGGAATCATACAAATATTATAGAAAAATGCCCAGAATAAGTTTTGTTTTATATTTTTAATTGTTCTTGCACTAATTTCTATTAATTCATTTATTTTTTCTATATTATCATTCATTAATATTACACTTGCAGAATCCATTGCAATATCTGTACCTGATGAAATTGAAACACCTATATCTGCTGTTACTAAACTTATACTATCATTTATTCCATCACCACACATTATTACAATTCCATCTTTTTTTAATTCTTTTATCTTTTCTGCTTTTTCTTTTGGTGTAACATTTGAAATTACTTTTTCTATTCCAATTTGTTTTGCAACAATTTCTGCTGTTTTCTCATTATCACCTGTTAACATTACTACATTAATATTTTTATCCTTTAATTCTTTTATTACATTTTCAATATTATCTTTTAATATATCTTTTACACCTATTAATGCAACTAATTTATTATTTAAACTTACAAATAATATGCTATTACCATCATTAACTAATTGTTGTTCATCTTGCTCATTTGGAATTATTACTCCATTTTCAGTCATTAATTTTCTATTTCCAATTAAATATTTATCATTATTTTGCATTATTGCTTCAACACCAAAACCTGCAATTGCTTTAAATTCTTTTAAACCTTCAAATTCTATTTTTTCTTCTATTGCTTTATTAACAATTGCTCTTGCTATTGGGTGTTCTGATTTTTTCTCAATACTTGCTATATTCTTTAAAAGTTCTTTTTCCTCTAAACTGCTATAATTATATATTTTAGAAATACTTAATGTTCCTTTTGTTAATGTTCCTGTTTTGTCAAAACATATTGTCTTTGCTTTATGAAAATTCTCTAATGCTTCACTTGTTTTTACTAAGATTCCTTTTCTGCTCGCATTTCCAGAAGCTATTACTATTGCAAGTGGTGTAGCTAGTCCTAAACTACATGGACAAGCAACTACTAATATACTTACAAATATGTTTATTGCAAGTGCTATATCTTTTGATATAATTAACCACAACACAAATGAAATTATAGATATAACTAATACTACTGGAACAAAATATCCACTTATCTTATCTGCTATTTTAGCAATAGGTGCTTTCGTAGCTGTTGCATTTGCTACTAATCTTACTATTTCTGAAACTGTAGATTCTTTACCAATTTTTTCTGCCTTATATTTTATTGTTCCTTCATAATTTATACTTCCTGCTATAACTTTAGAGCCTATCTCTTTTTTTGCTGGCTTACTTTCTCCAGTTATAAATGCTTCATTAATATGTGTTACACCATCTATAATTTCACCATCTACAGCTATTTTTTCACCTGGTTTGCATATTACAATATCTCCTTTTTGAATTTCATCTAATGTAACATCAACTTCTTTTTCTTCTCTTATTATTGTTGCATTATTTGGAGTTATTGTCATTAATTCTTGTAATGCTTCTTTTGTTTTGTCTTTATTTTTGCTTTCAACAAATTTACCTATTTTTATA
>OLPQ01002532.1_pt1 | contig 10342 bp, 11 predicted proteins | sample 1672451 | NCBI WGS metagenome assembly OLPQ01 (sample SAMEA3136687, study PRJEB25190) | human gut metagenome | biome: human gut; feature: human-associated habitat; material: faeces | place: Austria | collected 2013 | reverse complement strand
TTTATTTACCGGGAGAGTAATTATGAAATGGAATATTCTGCATAAGAGCCGCAATCTCCCCAACAATCTCACGGAACTCCTTGGAACCAACTTCTTTTCTGCGGATATAATTCACTTTGTGCTGGATCAGCGGATGATCCATAATCTGTACTTTAGACATGTTTTTCTCCTCCATCTCATGACATGTTTATCAGTTTTTTTAATATCCGGCACACATCTGATTTGATCTGCACCACATAAAGAGCCATCAGGCATCTATCACATGATGTCCTGCTGCCTTTAGCAATCGATTCATAATTGCACTGCCGATTCCTCCGGCTGCAAATGATTCACTATATATATACTCTACTTCAGCATCATCGAACTCGCGCAATACCGCATACAAATGATTGGCGATAGTTGCTTCGTCTGCCCTTGTTCCTATGCTTTTCACTACGTCTGCCTTGTATCGGCCTACAGTCTCTTGTGTTCCGATCACACCGACTCTGTGTCCTTTAGCCATACGCTCTGCAGACATCTGGTTGATCGCATCGATCACAAGTTCCATCGGTCCCTCCACAATACTAAGATCCGCTTTCGGAGCATAATGTCGATACTTCATCCCCGGAGCTTTCGGTTTCACTTTGCTGTCCGGCGTAATCAATGTTCTGTCAATGTCTACTTCACCGATAAGTTCTGTGAGCATCTCCTTTGTAATCGCACCAGGGCGTAAAATCATAGGCGGTGTTACGGTCATATCCAGAATGGTAGATTCAACTCCGATATCTACTGCTCCTCCATCTAAAATCATCTCGATCTTACCGCTTAAATCTTCTTCTACATGCTCAGCTTTCGTCGGGCTCGGACGTCCTGAAGTATTCGCGCTTGGCGCAGCAATATACCCGCCGCCCGCATCGATCAAAGCTCTTGCGATCTCATCACTTGGCATACGTACTGCAACTGTATCCAGGCCTCCTGTTGTCTCATATGGCACTTCCTCTGTCTTCTGGAAAATCATTGTAAGCGGTCCCGGCCAGCAAGCATCAGCCACTTTATAAGCAACTTCCGGAATAATATCTGCAATCTTATCCAGTGCTCCCATATTCGTAATATGCACGATCAGAGGATTATCCGAAGGTCTGCCCTTTGCCGCATAAATCTTGGTTGAAGCGGTCTTATTCAAAGCATCAGCACCGAGACCATATACTGTTTCCGTTGGAAACGCTACCAGTCCACCTTCTTTTAAAAAGTCTCCGGCCTGACCAATAATCTTCTTTCCTTCCTCTGTATTAAGTTGTTCTTTTGTAATTTTTTCTACTATTGTCTTCATGTTTGTTATTATACTACACCTGTTATCACTTTCCAAATATTTTTTCGAACCAAATCACGTCTGTCTGGCGATTTATCGTTCTATGTACCATCGGCAGCATTTTTCAGATACTCGTCAATTCCTGTTGCGATTGCCTTGGCAATTTTTTTCTGATAATCTTTTCCCGCCAGAAGCTCTGCTTCTTGTTGGTTGCTCAGGAAACCACACTCTACGATGATTGTCGGCACCTGAGTCCTCCTGAGCAGATAATATGTATCATTGGCCTTTTCCTGCCTCGTATTCTCACTGTCCGCGCCAAGAAGCGCCTGCTGCATCAGCTTTGCCGCTGTATGCCCTTCTACTGAATGGGAATAATAAAATACCTGTGCACCATGTATTTCCTCTTCGTGATAACTATTCTGATGAATGCTGACCGCAAGCCCCGGAGCCTTTTCATTTATCAGATCAACTCTCGCTTTCATATCCTTTATTTTGGAATTTCCGGAAGTTTCTCCTGCGAGCATCTGATCTTTTTCCCTGGTCATAACAACTTGATAACCTTTATTCTTCAGTTCTTTTTCCACTTGTTTTGAAATCTTAAGGTTGATATCTTTTTCCAGGACTTCATTGATACCAACCTTTCCCGGATCACTTCCCCCGTGACCACTATCTATAACAACAAGATCCATCTTCCGCTCTTGTTCACTTTTCACCTGATCCGATTGTACATATTTTTCCAGATTTCGGCTGACGGTATAGATTCCTGCCAGCGCCAGAAGTAATACTAACAATTCAATTTTCTTGCGCACTTCCTGAAACCTCCAAAACTTCGTATATTTCACCAAAGCACCTGTTTGTTTCAGTATATGAATTTTCCCATCTGTTCATTCAAAAAAAGAAAGACCAGAAAGTAATCTCACTCTCTGATCTTTCATCACTCTAATTTACATACTTCAAAATCAAATTCCAGATATCTGAACTTTCCTGTCCTAATGCCCATGCGGCAGTACCTGCAAGCTTATTCTCCTTCATGAGTTGAAGCTTCGGCTCAATCGAGGTTGCATCCTCCAGCCAGATTTCATATGTTACACCGTCAGCTTCCCAGGTCGCATAATTATTCCCGGTTGTTTCATCTAATGTTGTTTCTGCACCTGCCTGGCTGATCTTATCTCTGGCTGTAGACATTCCCAGTGCTTCACTTGTCACCTTCATCGGATAATCTGCTGCTTCTGTTCCTGCCTCCTGATTCAGTTCTTCCTGTGTTTTCGGCGTTTCCGACCACAGTCTTGTAAAGAACGGAATCCCACTAATCACTTTCTCTGCCGGTACTTCTTTGATCGTCTCCTCAATTCCTTCTTTTACAAATTCATAAGAAGATACTGAACCTGCTTCCAGTGAACTTCCATTATGCTCATCATATCCCATAATAATGACATAGTCTGCCATAACGCCCTGTTCTTTGCGATTGTACTGTTGATTATATCCCTTAGGAACATAATTATCCACCGAAAGTACGATACCATTTTGTCTGCATTTTACAGACAGTTCTCTGATAAATTGTATATAATGAACTCCACAATCTTTTGAAATCTTTTCAAAATCTACATTGATGCCGTCTATTCCGACCTGCATCACCGCTCCTATCAATTGATTGATAAGATTCTCTCTTCTCGAGCTATAGCTGAGTAATTGAAGTGATTCATCATTGGATCCGATTCCCCCATCGAAATCCCTGATAGCGGCCCACACTTCCAGGCCTGCCTGATGTGCATAATTTACATAATCTGTTGAAGCAATTGATTCAAGATTCCCTTCTGTATCTTTCACATGGAACCATGTCGGCACAATTGTCGTTAACCCTTTACTATCTGCAAGTCTCTGCTGCAAACCGCTATTGGCGGTACTGTTGGTTACATTATGCCATGCCATATTAATGGTATAATCTTTCTTGATACTGGTGTATTCCGGTTCCGTAAAATCGCGAGTAACATTCTTAGTTTTTTCATTCTTCAATGCATTTTTCTTCACATATCCGATATACCCGTCTTTTGTAAGAATCTTTTTCCAGTTCTGTTCATTCTCCAGAACAATCACTTCATCTTTTTTCTTCACATCTGTCACGATTGGGCTCTTAACCCCGCCGCGATATCGAACCTGTGTATCTGACTTCACTGTTGCAACCTGTTTCTTTCCCCAGTCACAAGTAATCATCACCCGGTTCGGACTATCATATACTTCATAATCTATATTCGTATATTGCTGAATAAAATCTAATGCGACATAAGTTGTGTTTCCTTCTGTCTTCAGGATAACATAATCTTCACTTTTCTTTTCTTTGGAAACACTGTAATCTTTGCTTCCGATTTCCACAGTTACAATATCTGTCGGCAGTGTGTACAAAAGCTTGTTCTCATTGGCATCCCAGTAAAAACGGCTGTTGATATAATCTCTTACAACTTCATATTGCACATACGCTTTCCCATCCGATATCATTCCGTGAGGTTCCACAATCTGATCATCTACCGTAATAGCCATCTGACTATCGTTTTCAATTCCATAATATTTTTTTACATCCATCCGTTCCTTTGACGGACTGTACTTCTTCCACAGAAATGCTCCTGCAATTGCGGCTATCCCAAGTATGATCAATAATAGGATCATCAATCCTACACGTCTTTTTCGCTTGCGTTTTGTCTGCGCTTTTCTTGCCGCCGGCCGTGCCGCCTGCTTTTTCTGATTCTTAGAGACCTTTTCTGCCTTCTGCGGTCTCTTCTTCGGTCTCTCCTGACCATCTTCTGATATCGGACGTCTCTTCTTCGGTCTCTCCTGACCGTCTTCCGATACCGGACGTCTCTTCTTCGGTCTCTCCTGACCGTCTTCCGATACCGCCGGTCTTTTTCTCACCTTAGATTTTCCCGCTGACGATCCTGCATTTCTCGCTCTGCGGCGTTCTCTATCTTCTACGGCTGCCTTTCCTGACAAAGTTTCCGCATTCTCCCGACTTGCTTGTCCTCTCGCTCCGCCCTCAGTCTCCGTGCGGCCGGATGACTCCTGGCGTCGCTGATTCTGCAGATTGCTGGCGCTTTTTGCCCACTCCGCTTTTTTTCGCGGATCTGTGGTTCTCTTGATTTCCTTTTCGTCCATGCTGCACCTCCTACTCGCTATTATAACAAACGAGTGGACATGCGTCATCCTTTTTCGACAAATTCAGGCCTTGCTTATGAGGGTACTTACACACTTTTTTTCAAGAATGCCTCGGCAATTTTGCTGCGAGGTGCGCGTCATGCAATTGCATGACACACTTCTACTGCGCACCTCTGCAAGTCTACACTCCGTTTCGGTCGGCGCAAAACCATTGTCCACCGGACAATGTGCGCCCTGCCGGAGGCTATATCAGCTGGGTGATTGACTCCCACCACTGATACCAGCTTATTTCTCAACACCTATAGAGGTGGGAGTCATCTCCCAGCTGATATATTTTCATCTATCTTGTTCCTGCATCTCTACATCATCAAAACACAATTCTTTTATATCTCCATTATCATTCAACACATAATCCCGCATATAGACTGCATCCTCCCTCACAATGTGAGCCTGCACAATCTGCATGGGACTTGCCGGCACCCCGTTCATTAACATATATACTCCCTTTTTTTCATAACCTGCCAACTCTGAAAAAAGACTTTGATAATTCCTTTCTCTGGGGTCCCCCATGACTTTACCTCCTCCTCAATAATGCACTTCCCCGGTCGCATTGTCTTCGAAATCTGTATATGACAAACCAGAAGGATAAAATGCCGTGATACATTATCCCACATATCCAGACACGTCCACTTTTCTGCTAGAAAACAGCCGTGCATTACTATTCAACTATCTGTTGCTTTGTTACTTATCTGATTGATTTTTTCATGATCTGTTGTTATTTAATTTTTATTTGATTGTACTCTAATTGTTTTCTGATTTTTTCTGATTGTTGTTTTTATCTGATTGTTATTACTCTTGAATCTTTGCGCGGAATTCACGCTATTTCTCGAATTCTTATTCTGATTGGCTAGATACTGTTAAGAATTACTTTTTAAGAAATATGTTCTAAAAATATAGTTACCAGGGAAAACTATTTTCTAGTACGGTCATTATAATGGATACTCTTTTTAAAAGCAAGCACTTTTTTGATTTTATATTTATTTTATTGAACAAAAAACTTTTTCTATGCTATACTATGTGAAAGGAAGTGATAAATATGAAGATTGAAAAATTAAGTGACAATCAGATACGCTGTACATTAACACGCGCAGATCTGGCCGAACGTCAGCTCCAACTCAGCGAATTGGCTTATGGTACAGAAAAAGCGAGATCACTTTTCCACGATATGATGCAACAGGCAGCACAGGAATTTGGTTTTGAAGCAGAGAATATGCCATTGATGATCGAGGCAATCCCTTCTTCCTCAGATTCAATCGTGCTGATCATTACTAAAGTCGAGGATCCAGAGGAACTCGACACGCGTTTTTCTAAATTCGCACCTCTTCCGGGGCAGGATGGAGATTCTTCCCGTCAGGGACTCCCTGACAAACTGGAAGGTGCTGAATCTCTTCTTGATCTGCTTGGCAAAGTCAAAGAGAAGATTAATGCTGCACAAAGTTCTTCCAAACCGGAAAATCCAGTCAGCTCTTCATCAGAATCTCTAGATGATCCTGAAACTGAAGCTTTGGAGAATGAAATACCAAAAGACGCTGCACCTAAGAAACCTGCAATCCGTCTGATTTCATTTGCCTCTATGGATAATGTCCTTGCGGCCTCACGATTACTTGGAAATATGTACTTTGGTGCGAACACTTTGTATAAAGATACTGCCGAAAATATTTATATCCTTGCGATGACTCAGTCAGAACATACACGAAAGGATTTCAGTCGACTCTGTAATATGTTATCTGAATACGGTACATTAGAGAAGACCTCGGGCGCTACAATTGCTTTCCTAGGAGAGCATTGCAAAGTACTACTGGAAAATGATGCAGTACAGCAACTGGCTAATGTTTAAACAAAACTAAGAAAAATCTTTCAGGCTTATGCCTGACAATAAAAAGCGGATTCCAATTGGAGTCCGCTTTTTATTGTTCTATTTTCTGTTGTTCTGCAAATCTAATATTACTCACCAAGTTTTGCATTAATTGTTGCATTCAGTTTCTCAACAAGAAGATCTGAATCAATTCCGTGAACATATGCAGCATCTGCAAGTGATTCTCCGATAGAGCTTGGGCATCCGATGCAATGCATTCCTAATCCTGTAAGAACATCTACAATTTCAGGGCACTGCTCATAATATGTCTGAAGCAGTTCTCCCATAGTCATTTCCTTTGTAACTCGTGCCATGTGTGCACCTCCTTTTCTTTTACGTTTTCTTATTATAATTGCTTTTCACCATTGTGTAAACATTTTATGACAATTTTCCATTAAAATTTGATTTTTTAAAAGTCAATACGTTTGCCGATTTTTTTCGACAAAATACTATTTTTATCATAACTCCACAAAACATTCGTTCTTTTATTTACCTTGAATTATCCCCAGTTTCCACACCTTTTTATGTGGATAATGTGGAAAACTTTTAGAAATCATGTATTTTTCCACCTTTTTTCACGTTTTTAGTGTGGAAAACTTGGATAACTCAATGTGGATAAATTTTTAACTATTTTTCAACAATCAAATTTTTTATACATTTTTGTCTATTTTGTATATCCGGCAATTTTTCACTTACTTAATCTGTTCTTTTATGCTTCTGTTCAATATGCACCAATTTAAAGTAATCTTCTTACTGTCAGGATTCCTTTATACGTGGCAGGCAATATCCCGATTCCTTTTCGGCTATTAATTGCATTTACAATTTGTCCGTCTCCCATGTAAATACCGACATGTCCATCATAGCAAATGATGTCCCCAGGAAGTGCTTCCGAATAACTGACTCCCCTGCCGGCACTTCGCATTTCTGAAGACGTTCTTGGAAGATTCACTCCAAAATGTGCGTAGACAGACTGCACAAAACCAGAGCAGTCAGCTCCATTTGTCAGGCTTGTGCCTCCCCAGACATATGGATTGCCGATAAACTGACATGCATAATCCACCACTGCCTGACCACTTCCGGCAGCCTCTCTCACAGCCCGAGCCTCTTCCTCTGCTTTCCTGGCCGCTTCTTCTGCCTCCGCAGCCAAACGCGCTTCCTCTTCCTCTTTAGATTCTGCATAAGAAAAAGCTTCTTTTGGATCTGCGCTTGCAGAAGCTTCTACGACTTCCTCTGCCTTCTGCTGAGCATTTCTTCCTATTATTATATACTGCGAATACACATACCCTGTAACCGAACCAGATTCAATCTTCGTCCATTCTCCAACTGGTCCTACGATTTTTGCTGCATAACCGGGATATAATTTACCCACCCATTCGCTCTGCTTTGTCGGTTCACTTCTTATATATAAAAATGATTCAACATCTGCAAAAGCCATATCTAAATACTCGCCCTTATCTTCTGGTGCCAGATAATCCTCCACCTGAATCTCTTTCTGTGAAGAATAACAATCATTCAGCACCTGCTCAATTCCCACTCCTGGCATAGTGTGATTATCCTCGATATCAGAAGCATATGCCGTAGCTGGGAAAACTCCAATAGCTCCTGTCAAGGTAACTAGGAACAATCCTTTTCTAAGAATCGAATCCATAAACTCCCTCCTTATGTTTTCTTTTCTTATCTTTTGTAAATATTACAGAATTGTTACATATGTTACGTGTTTATTATATCACGCAGCAATCCCATGTCAAGGCTATTATCCCGACTTTTCCTCATCATATTACATCCATTTTTTCACTTTTTTTACAAAATTTTACAATTAATTGTTACAAAAGTATTACATTTATAAATTAAAAGTTGACAAATGGAACATTTTCTATTATTCTAATTATAATAACAATTATCATTATCAAGGAGGTTATCGCATGGCTACATTGAAATACAGCAGACAGCGAGCATCCATTAAAGAATATCTCGATCATACAACTGAGCATCCAACTGCTGATACTGTATATCTTCATGTAAGAGAAGAATTCCCCCGTATCAGTCTTGGAACTGTTTACCGGAATCTGAATCTGCTTGCTGACATGGGCGAAGCAATTAAGATTACCACTCCTGACGGTGGGGACCGATTTGATGGCAATACTCGCCCACACTATCACGTTGTATGCACTTGTTGCAACCGGGTATTTGATCTGCATATCGACGAAGCTCACATCAATACCATGAATAAACTGGCCGAGGAGCATTTTGATGGCACGATTGATTCACATGCAACATTATTCTATGGAACTTGTCAAGACTGTATCACACAGAAAACATCCCGTAAGTCATAACAAACTTGTCAGTCTATTTTATCAAAAAGATAAATTTAATAAAAAATATTATTGACAATGACAAGTAATTATGTTATCTTAATACCAGTAACAATTACTAATATTGTTTTAGAGCTTTAAGAATAAATTCATTTACAAAAAATGCAAACGAAGCTCTGAATCACAAAACTAACTTGAACAACAAAAAATTTTAATAAAAAGAAAAGGAGATCATCATTATGAAAAAATTTGTATGTACAGTATGTGGATATGTTTACGAAGGAGAGGCTGCACCAGCTGAATGTCCAGTCTGTCACGCACCAGCTTCTAAGTTCAAAGAGCAGTCAGCCGAGAGAACATGGGCTGCTGAGCATGTAGTAGGCGTTGCACAGGGCGTAAGCGAGGATATCTTAGAGGATCTTCGTGCAAACTTCGCAGGAGAGTGTTCCGAAGTAGGAATGTACCTGGCAATGGCAAGAGTTGCACACAGAGAAGGATACCCAGAGATCGGTTTATACTGGGAGAAAGCTGCTTATGAAGAAGCTGAGCACGCTGCAAAATTCGCTGAATTACTTGGTGAAGTTGTCACAGACAGCACAAAGAAAAACCTTGAGATGCGTGTAGATGCTGAGCACGGTGCAACAGAAGGTAAATTCGACCTCGCAAGAAGAGCAAAAGCAGCTAACCTTGACGCAATCCATGACACAGTACATGAGATGGCAAGAGACGAGGCACGTCACGGAAAAGCATTCGAAGGACTGCTTAAGAGATACTTTGGCTAAGCTACAAGCTGAGCAAGGATAAAAAGAAAGCTGACAGGATGGGGAATTTATTCACCAGACTGTCAGCTTTTCTTTTTAGACTTATTGGGCGACAGCCCTACATGAGGAAGTAGCGCCAGCGGATTCCGAATGGCTCGGCGCAACCTTATTAACTTATACGGCGACAGCCGTCCATGAAATAGAACGCAGGCTCTTTCGCTTTGCTTTTTGAATTCCATAATGAAACACTATCGTTCCGGCTCCGGCCATACAAATAAATGTGCCCCACCAGATAATCATTTCAACCGGTCCTCCACGTCTTCCGCCTTGCCCGTGATAATGACTATGCGATCCACTGCCCGAACTGCTTCCAGATCCGCCCCCGGATCCTCCACTGGAACCTCCGCCACCGGCCCGTGCATATCCTGTAACCGTAAAACACATGCAGCATATAGCAATTAACAGTATTCTAAATATAACTTTATGTTTTTTCATTTTCTTCTCCATCAATCCATTCGAAACATTTTATTCTATTGTAACATAGTTATTATTGTTTCATCTCGCCTTTTGCATATAGTATTTAATACTATATATAAAAGAATAGATTACTACAAGATATTGACACCGAAAACGTTTTGTTTTATAATTAAATAGTTTGAAATTCAAACTATTTAATTTCAAGCATAAATGATTCTGGAAAGGATAAATATTATGAATACAAAATTAAAACATCTTCAAATTGGTAATCTGACTGCCAGACTCCCAATTATACAAGGTGGCATGGGCGTCGGTGTCAGCCTGAGTAAACTTGCCGGAGCTGTAGCAAAAGAAGGCGGCGTCGGCATCATTTCCACTGCCCAGATTGGTTATGACGAGACAGATATTATTTCTTTTGCCACTCATTATTATATTCCCGATATTT
>OLPQ01002530.1_pt1 | contig 10349 bp, 16 predicted proteins | sample 1672451 | NCBI WGS metagenome assembly OLPQ01 (sample SAMEA3136687, study PRJEB25190) | human gut metagenome | biome: human gut; feature: human-associated habitat; material: faeces | place: Austria | collected 2013 | reverse complement strand
TTTGTTATCAATTCAGTTAATAACGAATTAGGAGAAGTTATGTAAAAGGAGATGAAAAAAATGAAAGTAAGAAGATTTTTAATAGAAAATGAAAAAGGACAACAATTTAGACTTGATAATTTAAATGAAGGATGCTTTCTAACATCTCCTGGCAATTTAGGGTATTCATATAGTATAGATTTTGTACAATTAGGATTCGAATTTATAGAAAATAATAGAAAAATTGAACAAAGTAATCCAAATGGAATTGCATATTTTCGTTCATATGATAAAATAAAAGAATTTGTTGATTTTATAGAAAGTTCATTAAAATTGAAGTGGCTATATATTGTTCCTTTTGAAACAGGAGAAAGAACGTATTATCGAGATGTTATTCTAAAGAAAATTGAAAAAACTGAAAAAAAAGGTAAATGGTTAGCTTGTCCTGTTGAATTTACAAGTAAGTCATTGTGGTATGAACAAAATGAAACAATATTTAAAATAGAAACATATGAAGATGAAATGAGATATGATTATAGGTTGAATAGTAGATATATAGACTATAATATTAGAGCAATTCAATTTAATAATAAAGGACATATTGAAGCGCCATTTCAAGTGGAAATAGATGGATTTGTGCAAAATCCATCTATTTCTATTTTTATTGATGACGAAGAGTTCGCTAGTATAAAAATACCAATAACTATAAAAGAATATGAAAAATTGTTATATTCAAGTAAAACAGGAGAAATTTATATACAAAAGCAAAATACAGATGGGACATTAGAAAATCTTTGGAAACAAGAATACATTGATATACAAAAACAAAATATATTTAAGTTACCACTCGGAGTTTCTGAAATTAGACTAACGGCAGATGATGATATTGCAAATGCTAAATTAGTTATATTTCCACAGTACAAGGCGGTGTAAATAATGGAAGTAAAAGCAAGTTTTAATGATAAAGAGTATACTCTTATTTTTAACAAACAAAGTGGGTTTTATGAAGCTGAAATAGAAGCACCTCGTGTTGGAGGAATATACAATGCACAGATAACTTTTAAAGATTTATTAAATAATGAAGAAAAATCCAATAAAAAAATTCAAATTTGGGCAAAAGAGCAAAAAATAAACAAATCAGAGGAAACTATAGTTTACTTTTTAGATAAAAATGATTTAGAAATAAAGGATGTAATTGAGTTTGAAAATTACGAATATGTGATAGATGAAGAAACAAACAAAAAAACAATATTCAAAGTAATGAAAAAAATAAATGCTGAAAATGGAGATATTGTTATTTTGCAAAGAAATGCAAATATTGATTATATTGGAATGATTGAAGATATAGAAAATGAAGATGGAGAAAAGGAAAGAAAGGTTTCATTGGAATATATTTCAAACATTTTTAACAGAAAAATTATATTGTCAAATGAAAAATTAATGAGTACAAGCGGAGTAGAAGATTTTATTGCAAAAGAAATTTATGATAATTTTACAAATTCAGATGATACTTATTTAAATATAAATTGGCTTGATGTTGAAATAAAAACACATACTAAAATAACTAAATCAATAGATACAGATAATGGCATTTATAATTTTCATACATTTATTACAAACTGTAGTCAAAATTATAACATTATTTTAGATTTTTCATATAAAGATGGAAAAATAAAATTATCTATATATAAACAAGAAGCAGAAACACAATTAATAGATACTACTATATCAGATATAAGCAATTATGTAGAAAAATTTGAAACGAGTGTAGTAGCAAAAGTAGTTGTGAAAACTGATACAGATGTACAAAAATGGTATTTGTTAAGCGATAGAACTACAACGCAAGACAAAGATAATAAAAATAGAGCAACAGGAAAAATCGAAACAGTATATACAGCAAAATCAGAGGATGCAAGACAAACAGCATTAGATACATTTAAATCGAATACATACAATCACTATATATCATTTAACATAAATAGAAATAGTAAATTATTTGATGTAAATAAATTAAAGATAGGAACACCACTAAATGTTAGAACTAATAACAATCTAATATTAGATACTTATATTTCAGCAATTTCAGATACTGGCGATAACTTTATAAGTATAACGTGTGGAAATATGAGAATCAAGTTCATAGATAAATTATTGAAAGAGAGGAATAAATAATGATAAAAGGTTTTAGATTTACAAATCAGTTAGCAAATGCAGAAGTAGATGCTAGAATACATCAAGAATTTTTAAATAAAAATGATGGTATTTTTTATGGTATGAATATAAGCAAAACAAATAATTCTATAACTATTGCAGAGGGATTATGTGAAATAGCAGGAAGACCAGTTGCAGTAATAGATACAGAGACAGTAAATGTTGGTACAAATACGTCATATTGCTTATTAATTTTAGAGATAGATTTATCAAAAGATTCAACAAAAGATGTTTTTGAACAAGTTTCATTTAAAATATTAGAATCAAGTTCGGCATATCCAAGTGTAACTCAAGAAGATATAAATATGTATAATGGTGAAAATAATATCTATCAGCTAGAATTTGCCCGTTTTAGGACAGGAAGTACAGGTATAATAGAATTTAAAGACACTAGAAAATTTTTAAGTTTTACAGGTATATATGCTCAAATAAAAGCAGACTGTGAAAAAGTGATGGCTGAAATAAAACAAGAATTAGCAAATGTGAAAGATGGAAGCGATTATTTATTAAAAAGTACAGGTGGAACAGTAAATGGAAAAACAATTTTTGAAGGAGGAATAGAAGGAAATGTTAAAGGAAATGTTACAGGTAATTGCAGTGGTTCTTCTGGTAGTTGTACTGGTAATGCTTCTACTGCTACAACTGCAAATAGTGCAAAAGGTTGTACACGGAAATAGTGCTACAGCAACAAAATTGCAAACAGCAAGAAGCATTGCAATAGGTGGAGCAGTCAAGGGAAGTGCTAATTTTGATGGAAGTGGAAATATTACAATTAATACTTCACAAAATAATATTTTTGTGTTAACTGGTAAAATGTCTATTGGCGGTAAGACAAGTGGAACGGAATTTGCGTATTCAAATGTTCAATTAGATTTTCCGTCAGGGTTGACTAGAGATAATTGCGTAGTGTTGGCATTCGGAACAAAAAGCAATGCAAATTTAGGCTATACTTATGAAAACTTATATTCATCAAGTACACTTAGCTTTGCAATGCTATATGCAGCTGGGCCAAAGGCAGTTACTGTTGGAGGAATAAATACAACTGCAAATAAAATTATTGTTCATGGAAGTAATTATTCTTCTGATGCAATAACATTCTATTATAAAATAGTACTGATGAAAGTTAGTTAATTTTCATTAATATTATTTTATAATTGAAATTTGCACTAGGATTAGAATTTGCATAAACTGTTTGATTTTCACCATCAACTACTTGTAAATTTCTAATTTGAACATTTATTTTTGACGACAATGATACTTTGGCTGTGATTGAACCTGAAACATAAGATGAACTATTAAATATGCCTCCTGCTAATCCCCACATTCCATTGCCAGGATTTTGAAACATAGCTGAAATGCAAACACAATTATCTTTTGTTAATCCAGATGGATAATTTAATTCTAAATTGTTTCCACCTGATAAAGAACCGCTTAGCACAAAAATATTATTTTGTGTTAACTAAGAAAGGATTGTAAAAAATGCAAAAAATAATAGAAAAAATAGTAGAACCAGACCACATAGAAACTGGTTCTATTTTTAAATTAAAAGTAAAAGTAATTAGATATTTAACATATAACGAAATGAAACAATTGACAGTACCAAAATTAAAAGAATTTACAGTAAAACAATTGAAAGGAGAAGAGTAATTTGAAAAATATAGATTATGATATACCAATTTTTGAATCTAATGATGTTGCTAATTTAAATTTGTATTCAGAAAAAATGGCGGAAGCAATAAAAGGACAAATTGATAAATTTGGAAATCCATTAGCATTTAAAGGGATTAAGCAAAATAAAAGCGAATTAGATTTAATTTCTGATCCTAAAAGTGGAGATATATATGGAGTTATTGAAACTAATAAAAATTATATTTGGAATAGTAAAGAATGGATTATTTATTCGGATATTATGGAATTGGATAATTATTATAACAAAGAAGAAATAAATCAAAAGATAGCAGATATCCAAGCACTTCCAACAGGGCGGAACAAAAGGACAAGTCTTAACAAAACAAAGTGAAACCGAAGGAGATGCAAATTGGGAAGATATAGAAGCAAATGAAGTATTTATAGGAAACGAAGAAGAAGCACCAAACTCAGCAAAGATAATAGTAGAAGATGAAGACTTTGGAGAAGGCTCAACACTAAGCAAAGCCGAAATATTCGTAGGAGCAGAAGAACCGACAGCTGGGGAAAAGGTGTGGTTTAATAAAAATAAAAATTCAATATATGTAAGAAACTCAAATGGAGTGTATGAAGAGTTTGCAAAGAAAAGTGAAGAAGCATATTCAACAGAAGAACAGAGAATTGGTACGTGGATTGATGGAAAACCATTGTATAGAAAAGTTATTAATGCAAAACCAACTATATCAAATTCGAGTTATCAAACAATATCGATAAAACACAATATAAGTGATTTAAAAAATGTTTATAAATGCAATGCTTTCTTACATAATACTGGAAACACACAAACATATATATTGCCAGTTGAGACATCTGCAACTCAGGCAATAGGCATAAGTGAAATAAATAGTACTAATATAATTATGTATTCCAAAAATGATACTTGGTCAGGTTGGATTGCTGAGATTATATTAGAATACACAAAAACTACAGATTAGGAGGAAGTTATGAAAATAAAAAAGAAAAACACAACAATACCGATAAATGGAAAAATAGTAGATACAGAAAATGTAGAAGATAAAACAAGTAATGCACCAAGTATGAGACTAACAGAAGAGATGATAAAAGAAAAATATTCAACAGAAGAAGTAAAAATAGGTACTTGGATAGATGGAAAAACAATTTATCGAAAAGTATATCATATTGATACAGTAGCAGGAACTACTCAATATCAATTAGATACTAATTCAAATATTGATTTTATTACAAGATATAGTGGTTCAATATATAACCCATCAACAGGAAGTTTGTATGCATTAGGCTCTGTTCATTCTGAAAACACAAGCCATAATTATAAACAACTTTATCTGAATAAAAATGAACAAGTATTAAGAATGGACATAGGAGATTGGCAAACTACTGGTGGATGGAAATTATATATTATACTGGAATATACAAAAACAACAGATTAGGAGGTAGATTATGAAAGTAAGAAACTCAAAAGGAGAATTAAAAGAATTAGTAATAAAAGCAAATGATAGCATACCAGCTGGTTCAGTTATAGAATTTGATGGAAATGTAGTGCCAGAGGGGTATGAACAGGTTGAAGATAACAAAATTATATTATATGAAAATCAAGATGGAAATAATGGATATGAAATAGAATTACTTGATACGGTTGAAAAATGTGTAGAAGTAGAGATATATGGAATTGGAGATAATAACATAAGAATATATCAAAAAATTCTTAATCCCAATCAAGCTACATTTGAAATGTCATCAGAGGTTATGTATGAAGGTACAGAATATATAAATAAAGCATTATGTGCATTTATAAATAATAAATTTTATAAATATCAAGACAGAGAATACAAAATAGATGTAACATCAGCTAATGTTAGAAACGTTACAACTTCTAATTGGCTAAAAATAGTAAAAATAGTGGGAATATTAAGATAAGTAAAAAAAGAATAGAGGTGTAAAGATGCAAGAAATGTTAGAAATGATTAGTAAATTTGGAGTATCACTTGTAATTGTTGGATTGTTTTTATATGACTGGTTTACAACAAGAAAAGATATGCAAAAAACATTAGAACAAAATAGCACTTGTTTAATGGAAATACAAAACACAAATAGAAACACTGCTAAGTCATTAGAGCTTTTACAAAAAAGTATGGACAACCAGTCTGAATTTTTACAAGTACATGACAAGAGATGTGAAGCTATAGAAAAAGATATAGAAAAAATAGAGATGAGAATGGAGGGAAAATAGATATGAGCAAAAACAAAAATATAGTATTAATAGTTATTTCAATATTAGTAGGATTATTGGGGGGATTTGGATTTTATACAGCCAATAAAGATAAATCACAAGATGAAATAATAAATAGTGCAGTAAATGAAGTATTAGATTATATTGATAACAAATCTAGTACAGAAATACCACAACTAACAGAAAATGATGAGCAATCATTAGAAGTGCAAGAAGTTGAGAATGAAGGATTTGAAGAGCAAGGTTTAGTAGCTTATGAAGGCTCTGAAAAAACACCAAATGTTCAAGTTGGAGAATATGCAGGATTAACATATTATTCACAATTAGACAATAGATGGAAAAATCAAATGTATTCTAGTGTCGGAAATAGTTCACAAACAATAGGAACAAGTGGATGTGGACCTACAAGTTCAGCAATGGTAGTAAGTTCTATAAAAGGGAATATAACACCAAATGAAATGGCTAATTTATATATGCAATATGGCTATAGAAGTGCAAATCAAGGAACATATTGGTCAGCATTCAAATGGACAGCAGATGTATTTAATATAGGGTATAGCGAATGTTATAAATTAGATGATGCAATAGCAAAATTAAAAGATAATAACTACATAATTGTAAGTTGTAATCAAGGTTTATTTACATATGGTGGGCATTTTATAGTTTTAACAGGAGTTGAAGGAGATTATATAAAAGAATATGACCCATACTTATATAGTGGTAAATTCTCAACAAGTAGCCGTATAGGCAAAGCAGAAGTAAAAGGTAATACAGTATATGTATCAATAGAAAACTTTAGAGAGTATGCAAATTATCAAAAATTTTTCTGTTTTAAAAATGATAGAACAGACACAAAAGAAAATACAACTACAACAGTAGTAACAGATAAAGTAGAATCTAATGTAAATACAGTAAATTATCAAGTTAGAATTACAGCAAATGGTGGATTAAATATAAGAAGTGGAGCTAGTGTATCATACAGTAGAATAGGTGGCTATGCAAAAGGTTCAGTAGTAACAATATTAGCAGAAAGTAACGGATTTGGAAAAACAAATCTAGGATGGATATCTTTAGCATATACAAGTAGAGATATTAATACATTAGATATTAATAAAACAGTCGGACAAACAAAGAAATTAACTAGAGATAGTATCTTATATAGTAATTCAAATCTAACAGGTTATAAGTACAATTACAAAGCAAATACAACTATAACAATACTACAAAACATATCAAGTAATGTAGATAAAGTTAAAGTTAATGCAACAGGAAGAATTGCATACATAAACAACAGTAATTACACAAATGTATCAGTATCAAAAACTCAAAGCACAACTAGAAAAATAAAAGCTTGTACATTATACTCAAAATTAAATTTGAGTGGTGTGAGATATCAATATAAAGCTAATACTACCGTAACAGTTTTGCAACATATAAATTCATATGTAGATAAGGTTAGAGTAAATGCTAATGGCAGAATTGCTTATATTAATGTTAATAATTATAGATAAAATTAAAGCAGACTAATTCCTAGTCTGCTTTAACTATTATTAAAAATCAGATTCATTTTCAGCTAAATAATCAGCAAGTTGACCTTCTGTCATATCATTAAATTTAGAATATTCTTGCTCAATATATAAATCTTTAGGACTTTTTAATTCTTTATTTTTTTCATCCATAAAATCACTTCCTTTTTTAATGCATTATATATCAAATATAAGTCGGAATACAATATATTTTTCTAAAAAATTAAAATAGCATATAAATCAAGGCATATAATTACATTGATTGAAAAATAAAACGGCTTAAAATTGATTGTGAAAGACCGATTTCCTTTGAAAATACAGGAAAAAATAAAGTTTTGGGAAAAGTATTGATTTATAAAATTTTATAATATATAATATACAAAAATGTAGTAATAATTATATAAAAAAGACATAATATAAAAAGGAGGGATTTATATGAGCAAAATAAAAGAAAATTTAGAAGATTTAACCTCAAGAATATTAGTAAATAATGATATGTATAATATCCCTGTTGATCCAATAAAAATTGCAAAAACATATGACATAGAAGTATACCAAGGAGAATTAGATAATAAAATAGCGGGAGCAATAAGATACTACAAAGAGAAGGATAAATTTGAAATACTTGTAAATAAAAAAGACCCAATGGTAAAGAAACGTTTTACTATAGCAGAGGAATTAGGATATTATATATTATATGAAGAAAAGTTAAAAAAAGAAGAAGTACATGTTAATTTAATAGACAAGACAGTTAATGAAGAAGAAAAAGAAGTAGAATATTTTGCAGGAGCTCTACTTGTAAATAAAACTCTATTAGAAAATGTATACAATTCAAATAGTACAATATTGGAATTAGCACAATTATTTAAAGTGTCTATATCTTCAATGACTTTAAGGTTAAATGTGTTAGGATTATTATAGTGGAAACAAAAGCAAATATTCCTGCAGAAGAAGCAAAAGAAAATATAAAAAAATTATTTGATTCAAAAGATAAAGTGACAAAGATAAATGAAAATAACAACGAAAAGATAGTACCTATAAATGAAATAAATAAAAAATGGGATATGAATGATAGAATAATTGATTTATTTATAAAGAATATAGGAGCAGACCAAGATTTAAGAAAAAAATATGCTGTTATTTTAATAAGAATATTATCTATTGAATTAATTGCTTTAATAGTTATATTTGTATTAAAAGGACTAAATATTCTTAAGTATTCTGATTCAACATTTAATTTATTTATAACAGGAGGAATAGCGGAAGTTTTTGTATTGGTAAGAGTTATAGTTAAATATTTATTTAAGGATAATCTTACAAATGCACTAAATATCATTTTAGAAAATAACAATCCAATTAAAAGATATACAAACAATTATAATAAAAATAAGATTAAAAATAAAGATAAAGAGAACTAGCAATAGTTCTTTTTTCTATCCGACACCGTTCGACACACAAAACAAAAAATATATGCTATAATAATTATAGTCATTATATGAAAAATGGATTAGTCTCAATATGAATTATACCAAGTTCATATTGGGACTTTTCTTTTGAATAAAAATACCAAAAATGTAGAAACTACTACTGAGGTGTTTTTATGACAGTAGAATTAAAAATAAAAGAAATTCGTGAGCAGATGGGAATATCATTAAGAGAATTATCAGAAGAAACAGGAATAGAAAGACATAGATTATCAGAAATAGAAGATAATGTAGATAAAATACTATTTATAGAAATGTTAGTAATATCAGAAAATTTGGGTAAAAAAATAACAGATTTATACAGTACTGGAAACGTAGAGCTACAATAGATGTAGCTCTTTTTAATACAAAACCCAAAATTCGACAAAAAATGACTTTCATAAAAGAAAATACTGGTTTCATAAAATATTTTTAGTTCTTTATAAAATATAATATACAATAACTATATCAAAAGAGCTCGGATGAAATATTAAAGTATGGAGAAAGAAATATGAAAGTTGTCGAAGAAAATAATGAAAAAATATTTACAAAAAAAGACACTGCATCCGGAAATGCGCTCCGGGGGAAGCTCCCCGGAACATCCATTTCCTGTGCAGTGTCTCTTTTTTTGTAGCTATATGTGTTTTTATGACAGTTCCAGCTTTCCTGTATAAAGCTGATAATAGGTTCCTTTCATTTTGATCAGATCCTCATGATCGCCTCTTTCAATAATATTTCCATGATCCAGAACAATAATCGCATTACTGTTGCGGATTGTGGAAAGTCTGTGTGCGATTACAAATACAGTACGTCCTTTCATCAGGTTATCCATACCTTTTTGTACAATACTCTCTGTTCGTGTATCAATACTTGAAGTGGCCTCGTCAAGAATCAGTACAGGCGGATCTGCCACTGCTGCCCTGGCAATGGACAAAAGCTGTCTCTGTCCCTGTGAAAGCTCCTCACCGTCACCGCTGAGCATTGTCTGATATCCATTAGGAAGCATCTGGATAAACTGATCTGCATGGGCAAGGCGCGCTGCCTGGTAAACCTCTTCGTCTGTGGCATCCAGCTTTCCATAACGGATATTATCCATAATCGTACCGGTAAACAGATGCGTATCCTGCAGGACAATTCCCAGAGAACGGCGGAGGTCATCCTTTTTAATCTTTGTGATGTTGATTCCGTCGTAACGGATCTTGCCTTCCTGAATATCATAAAAACGATTGATCAGGTTGGTGATCGTAGTCTTTCCGGCTCCTGTAGAGCCTACAA
>OLPQ01002527.1_pt1 | contig 10360 bp, 7 predicted proteins | sample 1672451 | NCBI WGS metagenome assembly OLPQ01 (sample SAMEA3136687, study PRJEB25190) | human gut metagenome | biome: human gut; feature: human-associated habitat; material: faeces | place: Austria | collected 2013 | reverse complement strand
CTGAGAAGTTCGCGAAGCCCACTTCTCAGAGGAAGGCACCCGCCCGGAGGCGGCCCCAGCGCGAGACCGTCCCGGATGCTATTCGTTGTCGCCGGCAGTTAGCTGCGTTGCGGAGAGTACGCCGTCGGCAGCGGTTGCGGCTGCGGCGTCGGGCCAGACCCAATCGGTAAAGGCCGGGTGATCGAAGCCCTCGTCGCACGCGAACTCAAAAGCCTCGGTGCGGAAGGCCTCCCACTCATCAATCTGCTTGGCAAACTTATCGGCGTCAACCATGCGCAGCACGTCGGCGGCCAGGGCCCAGCGGTCCATGTTGTTCAGGCGCAGCATGTCGAACGGCGTGGTCGTGGAGCCCTTCTCCTCGTAGCCGTGGACGCGGAAGGCATCGTGGCCGGGGCGGTTCCAGATCAGGCGGCGAATCGTGCCGGCATAAGCGTGGAATGCGAAGAGCACGGGCTTCTCGCCGCGGCCAAACAGCTCAGCCCAGCGCTCATCGCTGATGGCTTGGTCGTTCTCGCAGACGTTCTGGATCTTGAGCAGATCGACTACGTTGACAAACCAGACCTTGATGCCCAGCCCGCGCAGCATATCGGTTGCGGCCAGTGCCTCGAGCGTCGGCACGTCACCGCAAGTAGCGACCACGACGTCGGCCTCGGCGAGCGAGTCGGCAGTCGATGCCCACTCCCAGGTCGCTACGCCCTCGGCGAGCTCAGACTTGGCCTCGTCGACCGTCTGGAAGGTGGGGGCGGGCTGCTTGCCACAGAAGATGGCATTGACGCAGTCGGTGGACTGGTAGACGCGCTCGGCCACAGCAAGGGCCATGTTGGCATCGGCCGGATAATAAGCATTCACGACATGCGTGTCGTTGGCCTTGTTGAGCAGCAGGTCGATAAAGCCGGGGTCCTGGTGCGAAAAGCCGTTGTGGTCCTGGCGCCAGACATGGCTCGACAGCAAAATATTGAGGCCGCTGATAGGAGCACGCCACGGAATCTCGCGCTTGGTCGCTTCGAGCCATTTGCAGTGCTGGTTGACCATGGAATCCACCACGTGGACAAAGCTCTCGTAGGAGCTCCACACACCGGAGCGGCCGGTGAGCACGTAGGCCTCGAGGAAGCCCTCGCACTGGTGCTCGGACAGCTGCTCAACAACCTTACCGGAACCGGCCAGCAGCTCGTCGTTGGCATCGTCCTCGTAGAAACCGGCATCCCACTGCTTCTTGGTCACCTTATAGGCAGCCTGCAGGCGGTTGGACGCGGTCTCGTCGGGACCGAAGATGCGGAAATCATCCATGTTCTTGGCCAGAACATCGGCAGTGTACTCACCAAAAACGCGGGCGGCCTCGGTGGAGCCCCAGCCGTGGCCCTTACTTGCGACGGGGATCTCGTGAGCGTGAATATCGGGAAGCTCGAGCTCGCGGCGTACCTTGCCGCCGTTCGCGTTGGGATTGGCGCCGATACGCAGCTCGCCGGTCGGCATAAAGGCCGTCACCTCGGGGCGCACCTGGCCCTCGGGCGTAAAGAGCTCCTCGGGCTTGTAGGAGCGCAGCCACTCGCGCAGCACGCGGAAATGCTCGTGGGTGTCCTTGGCACTCGCCAGCGGCACCTGATGGGCGCGCCAGGAGTCCTCGGTCTTCTTGCCATCAATCTGCTTGGGGCAGGTCCAACCCTTGGGCGTGCGGAACACGATCATGGGGTAGGCCGGACGGACCACGGTCTCGCCCGCAGTGGCCTGAGCCATAGCGGTGGCCTTGATGTCGCAGATCTCATCGAAGACCTGCTCGAACAGGGCGGCGAAACGCGCATGAATGCTCGCATGGCTCTCGTCGTCAAAGCCGGCGACAAAGAAATGCGGCTTATAGCCCATGCCCTCAAAGAACTTGGTGAGCTCCTCGTCGGACACACGGGCAAGAATGGTGGGGTTGGCGATCTTGTAGCCGTTGAGGTGCAGGATCGGCAGGACGATACCATCGGTTGCCGGGTTCACGAGCTTATTAGACTGCCAAGAGGTCGCGAGCGGACCGGTCTCGGACTCGCCGTCGCCCACCACAGCCACGGCCAGCAGGCTCGGGTTATCCATGACGGCACCGTAGGCGTGGCTGAGCGTGTAGCCGAGCTCGCCGCCCTCGTGGATGGAGCCAGGCGTCTCGGGCGCAAAATGGCTCGGAATACCGCCGGGGTAGGAAAACTGGCGGAAGAACTTCTGCAGGCCGGCCTCGTCATTGGTAATGTCGGGGCGAATCTCGCGGTAGGTACCATCGAGCAACGACTGGGCGGTGCCAGCGGGACCACCGTGACCCGGGCCCATCAAGAAGATCGCGTTCTGGTTGTGATCGGCGATGAGGCGGTTGACATGACCGAACAGGAAGTTGATGCCGGGCGTGGTGCCCCAGTGACCGACCAGGCGGTGCTTAACGTCCGGGCGACCAAAGTCGCGCACCTCGCCGGTTTTCTCATCGACAAAGTCGGGGCGCATGAGCGGGTTAGAGCGAAGGTAGATCTGACCGACGGACAGATAATTCGATGCACGCCAATACAGGTCGACGCCCTCGAGCTCGGAAGCCGGCACCTCGTGGCCCAGCTTTTGCCACGGCGTCCCCAGTGTTTTAGCCATTGTTTATGTCCCTCCGCTGTGCGGTCGCCCTCCAATACGGCAACCATTCGTTGGGACTAGTATATTTGCTAAAACGTTTTATCATGGTGAAAAAACGTTTTATCACCCTTATCAATCACATCGATCAACAAAACGCGACATTCACCTGCGGCATTGTCTGCCACAGGTGCTCCACATTCGGTCTCTGCAAATTGATAAACGTGTTTAGTTATGTTTAGTAAGCTCGAGCACGCTGCCCTTAACGATAAGCGCCGGCTCCAGGACGACCTCTTCGGCACGCCTACCGCCCCTACCGGCAAGACGCTTGGACATGCAGCCAAAAGCATGTTCCGCGAGGACACCAGGATCCTGCTCAATGGCGGTCAGCGCCGGCTCAAAGAGAACGTCGGCCGCCGAGTTGTCATAGCTCACCACCGAAATATCGCCCGGGATGCTCTTCCCCATCTCGTGCAAACGCTTGAGCAAACCGAGGGCAATGTTGTCCGAGCTCGCGAATACGGCAGTGGCGTCGGTTGCGAGCACCGCCTCCGAGGCCTCGTAGGCGCTCGGAATGTAGTACTCGCTCTCAAACTCCAAACGCGCGTCGATAGGCAGGCCAACCTCGCGCAGCGCGCGCTCATAGCCGGCAAGTCGCTTGCGACCCGTATTGGAACGACGCGCATTAACCAAGCAGGCAATGCGACGGTGGCCCTGCTCGATCAGATAGCGGGTAGCCATATAGCCACCCATCTCGTGGTCGAACATCACCTTGTCGCACTCGAGCCCCTCAATGGCGCGGTCGACCATCACGGCAGGGATGGGTAGATGGCTGACCTCTTCGCGCAGGGCACGGTCGTCCGAGAACTCGTCGCCTACCACCAGGAAGACACCATCGACGCCGCGCGTCACCAGCTGGCGCAGCAGTTCCAGGTCGTCGTCGGCGCTTCCGCCCGAGCTGGTAATAAAGAGCGCATAGCCGTCCTCGCGGCAGCGCTTTTCCAAGCTACCGGCAAGTGAGGCAAAAAATCGGCTCTCGATGTTGGGGACGATAAGGCCCAGGGTGCGTGACTCGCGCATGACCAGGCTGCGCGCAATCTGGTTGGGAACATAGTGGTTGCGCGCCGCGACCTCCTTGATGAGCTTGCGGTTTTCTTCCGAGATGCGACAAGGCCGATTGTTGAGAACAAGCGAGACCGACGAGGGGGAAAGCCCCACCTCCTGGGCGATCTGCTTGAGGGTGACTTTGTTGGCCATCTCGCTCCTTCCGGGTTTACGCGCAATCTCTTGAAAGTATAGCGACTGCCCCTCTACCTCGGTGATAAACACTTTACCAATCCGGTAGACGGCTGTTTTATCGCCGCCAGCGCACCAAATACGTCCAGGTGGGGTATATTGCAATCGATTGATGACAACGACCACCAAAAGGCGGATATTCGGATGCACGAGAACGACTTTTTTAACGAGGACCTGCTGTGCGCGCTCGCTGGCGTTGCCGGCGAGGACAACGTGTTGATGAGCGAGCCCATGCGCGAGCACACCACGTTTAAGATTGGCGGCCCGGCCGACGTCTTTGTCACGCCCGACACCGAGCAGGGCATCGTCGCCACGCTCGATACCTGCTATCGCTGCGATCTGCCACTCACCATCGTGGGCAACGGCTCCGACCTACTCGTCGGCGACAAGGGCATACGCGGCGTCGTCGTAGCGCTAGGCGAGGGCCTCTCCGACATTACCGTCGACGGCACGCACGTTACGGCAGCAGCCGGTGCGCTGCTTTCGGATGTTGCGGCCGCGGCAGCCGAGGCCGGTCTCACCGGCATGGAGCCCCTCTCGGGCATCCCCGGCTCGGTCGGCGGCGCCTGCTACATGAACGCCGGCGCCTACGGTGCCTGCATGGCCGATGTTTTGGAGTCCGTGCGCGTCTATAAGCCCGCCCGCGCGCTCGACGACGGCACCCGCGGTAGCGGCAGCATCATCGAGTTCGATGTCGACGAGCTCAATCTGGGCTATCGCAAAAGCCGCATCGCCGACGACGGCTTCATCGTGCTTTCGGCCACCTTCAATCTCGCCCCGGGCAACGCCGCGATGATCAAGGCCGACATGGACGACTACGCCGCGAGGACAAGCAGCCGCTCGACATGCCGAGCGCCGGCTCCACTTTCAAGCGCCCCGAGGGCCACTTTGCCGGCAAACTCATCATGGACGCCGGGCTGCGCGGCCACGCTGTCGGCGGCGCCCAGGTGAGCGAAAAGCACTGCGGCTTCATCGTCAACGCCGACCACGCCACCGCCGCCGACGTCGACGAACTCATCCGCCACATCCAAGCAACCGTCAAAGACCAATTCGGCGTAGACCTAGAACCCGAAGTCCACCGAGTAGGCGAATTTTTATAAAAAGAAGGCCCCGAAAGGGGCCTTCACTTTCTTTAATTCAGACAACCAGTCCGGTGTGTCGCGCCTTGAGCCCGGAAGGTCCGGGGCTACGACAGCGCAATACCGCCGAGCCAGCCCCAGCGCACACCAGAGCCAGTACCGTAAAAGCTAATGAACGAGTCAAGCGACCTCGACGTGATGGCGCCCTCGTTGCTCATAACGATGCCGCCGCCAACATAGATGCCCACGTGTCCGTACAGCAAACCCGGCATACCGGTGCCACTGTGCGACGAGTCGGCCACGATCATGCCCACCTGCAGCGCCGAACGATCGGAGCTGTAGCACCAGGCGTTAAACATGTCGCACGCGTTGCCGCCAAAGTAGCCCACGCCGGCGTTGCGGAAGACGTTGGTGACCCAGGCGGCGCACCAGTTCAGGCCAGGCGAAGGCGTGGAGTAGCATGCGTTGACGACAGCCTGCTGCTTGCCCGATCCGGCATTCTGTTGCGGATTTCCGGGCGCATACGATCCGCCACCCGAGTTTGAACCACCCGAGTAGGAATTGTTCTTGTTTGCGGCAGCCGCAGCAGCGGCAGCCTTCTTGGCAGCCTCCTCAGCCTGGGCGGCAGCGAGAATCTCGGAATCGCGCTGGGCCATGAGCTCCTTGACATCGTCGGAGAGGCCGTTCAGAACCGTCTGGACCTCCTGCTGCTTGGCCTGCATGTCCTGCATCTGGGCAGTCTGCTGGTCCTTAAGCTTCTCCAAGTCGGCTTTTTGCGACTCGAGCTCGGACTTCTGCGTATCGAGCTCTTTCTGGATGGTCTGGATATCCTCGATGGCGTCGCGGTCGCTCTTGTTGATCTTCTCAACATAGTGCGCATTGGCGACGAGCTCCTCAAACGAGCCCGAGGCGAGCAGCAGCGACAGGATGTTGGTGCCGCCCGACTTATAGTTGGCGGAAACGCGATCGGAAAGATCGCCGCGCTTCTTTTTGAGCTCGGCCTTCTTTTCGTCAATCTGCGCCTGCGTGCTGTCAATCTGGCCCTGTACGCTCTCGATATCGTTGAGGGTCTGGGCGTTCTTGTTGGCCAGCGCCGCGTATTCATTTGCGATGCTGTCGAGCTGGGCCTGGACCTCGTCAAGCTGAGCCTGGGCCGCATTGAGCTTGTCGGTGGTTTCCTTGGTGGCCTCCGCAGCATGGGCGCGAGCGGGCAGACCAAAAAGAACGGCTGCAGAAGCGGCGCCGAACAAGGCCTTGAGGGCAGTGCGACGCGAAAGCTCCTGGGAAAGGATGGAATCGCTGTTTGGTGACATATCTACTCCGTTACATGTTTATTTATATGTCGCTCAACTCATACATATTAGCGTACATCCGACGCGTCCCAACGATTTCCACGAACGGCAGCAAACCCCATGGTCGGCGGCTCGTATGCAAACGTCAAAGTCAAGGTTATGCCCACGCCAAACATTTCCATGAGTACGTTAGCATGTTCGTCTGCTTTTCCTGCCCTGCACGTTTTGGGTGCCCCTGCCTGCGCTATACTCCCTCAGGAAGTGTTCCTGATTCGATAGGAGACTACATGTCCAAAGCACTCGACCCCAAAGACACCTGCGTCCTCGTAACCGGTGGCGCCGGCTTTATCGGCTCGCATACCGTCGTTCAGCTGCTCGAGGGTGGCTACCAGGTCGTCATCGTCGACGACCTCTCCAACTCCAGCGCCGTTGCCGTCGACCGTGTCAAGACCATCGTGGGCGACAAGGCCGCCAAGAACCTCACCTTCTACGAGGCCAACGTGCTCGACCGCGATGCCATGAACAAGATCTTCGATACCCATCAGATCGACCGCGTCATCCACTTCGCCGGCTTTAAGGCCGTCGGCGAGTCGGTGAGCAAGCCCGTCGAATACTATCACAACAACATCGAGAACACCCTGGTGCTCGTCGACGTTATGCGCAACCATGGCTGCAAGTCCATCATCTTCTCGAGCTCCTCGACCGTCTACGGCGATCCGGATAACCCGCCCGTCACCGAGGAAGACCCCAAGAAGCCCGCGACCAACCCCTATGGCTGGACCAAGTGGATGATTGAGCAGATCCTTATGGACGTTCACACCGCCGACCCCGAGTGGAACGTTGTGCTGCTCCGCTACTTCAACCCCATCGGCGCACATCCGTCGGGCCTGATCGGCGAGGACCCCAACGGCATCCCCAACAACCTGGTGCCTTATGTCGCGCAGGTTGCCGTGGGCAAGCTCGAAGCCGTTCAGGTCTTTGGCAACGACTACCCCACCCCCGACGGCACCGGCGTGCGCGACTACATCCACGTGTGTGACCTGGCATCGGGCCATGTGGCCGCTCTCAACTGGATGAACGGCAAGACCGGCGTCGAGATCTTTAACCTGGGCACCGGCACCGGCACCTCGGTGCTCGAGGTTGTCGCAGCCTTCTCCAAGGCCTGTGGCAAAGAGCTGCCCTACGTGATTCGCGAGCGCCGCGCCGGCGACATCGCCGCCAACTGGTGTGATGCCTCCAAGGCCGAGCACATGATGGGTTGGAAGGCACAGTACGACATCGCAGACATGTGCCGCGACAGCTGGAACTGGCAGAGCCACAACCCCAACGGCTTCGCCGACGCCGAGTAGCAAAAACCTACACACCGTTCTTGCCCCGATCTCACGATGTGAGACCGGGGCTTTTTCATGGCATGTAACCATTCGCCGAAAATCGACCAACTTTTTTATCTTGCCTATACATGTTTAAACAACATGTATACAATAGGTGTATCGAATCAGAACATCGGAGGCGGACTGCACACCCATCGGCAGGCCGACCCCACAACAAGAAGGTTGGTGAGCGCATTCATGGAGCGTGCAAGCGGCGTCCTCATGCCCGTCTCATCTCTGCCCGGACCATACGGAATCGGCGGCTTTGGCTGGAATGCCTACGACTTCGTCGATTTTCTCGCCTCGTGCAAACAACATTACTGGCAAATCCTGCCCCTTACGACGACCAGCTATGGCGATTCGCCCTATCAGTCGTTCTCGGCCCGCGCAGGCAACCCCAACTTGATCGACTTTGCCGAGCTTATCGAAGCCGGCTATCTGGAGCAGCGTGACATCGACGGCGTCTTCCTTGGTTCCGACCCCAGCAACGTCGACTACGGTGCCATCTTTGTTGGCCGCCGTCAGATTCTCGATCGAGCCGCTGAGCGCTTTGCTGCCGACAAGCCGGCCGATTTCGACGACTTTATCCAGGCAAACGAGGACTGGCTCATTCACTACTGCGAGTTTATGACCGTGAAGGAGGAATGCGGACTCAAAGCCTTTTGGGAGTGGCCCGAGGAGCTCCGCCGCCGCGGCGCGGCATCCGCCAAGGTCTGCGCCACCCATCCCGAGCGCATGCTCTACCACCAGATGACGCAGTATTTCTTCGATCGCCAGTGGAGCCGCCTCAAGGCCTATGCCAACGAGCACGACATCCTGATCATCGGCGACCTGCCCATCTACGTCTCGCGCGACTCCGTCGAGATGTGGGCCACACCCGAGCTCTTTAAGATCGACGCCGCCGGCAATCCCGTCAGCGTCGCGGGAACGCCGCCTGATCAGTTCTCGGCCACCGGCCAGTACTGGGGCAACCCCATCTATGACTGGGATGCTATGGAAGCAGACGGCTTCTCCTGGTGGGAAGACCGCGTCCGTGCTGCCCTCGACATGTACGACATCATCCGTCTGGACCACTTCCGCGGCTTTGAAGCCTTTTGGGAGGTGCCGTTCTCCTCTCCCGATTCGTCATATGGTTCATGGACGCAGGGACCCGGCCTCAAGCTCTTCAAGGTGCTCGAGGAAAAGCTCGGCACGCTTCCCATCATTGCCGAAGACCTGGGCTTTCTTACCCCCGGCGTCATCGACATGCGCGACACCACGGGCTTCCCCGGCATGAAGATTCTGCAGTTCGCTTTTGAAGGCAGCAACTCCTACTATCTGCCCCACAACTACATTGCCAACACCGTCGCCTACGTCGGAACGCATGACAACGAAACGGCACGCGGCTGGTATGAGGGAACGGCCACCCCGCGTCAGCGCGAGCAGGCGGCCCTGTATACCCACCAGCAGGCAGGCGAGTCCATGGCCGACGCGCTCAACCGCACCATCGCCGCCAGCGTGAGTGACACCTGTATCTACACCATGCAGGACCTGCTCAATCTGGGCAACGAGGCGCGCATTAACACCCCCGCCACCCTGGGCGGTAACTGGACGTGGCGCATGCTTGATGGCGCCATCACCCGCGAACTCGAGCGCAAGCTCACCGACTGGACCGAGACCTACTTCCGCATCCCGTCGGAAGCCGAAATCGAGCTTCCCCAATAGGAGCCACCGCGCCCGACCCCACCCCACCGTGTGGACGCGACCGCTTTTCCCGCGCGAGGCCATCCCAATCCCTCGCGCGGGCTTCTTTTGAATTTCTGACATGTAGTCGACTCACCACAGGAGGAAACATGCCCCGTATAAGCCTCGCAGAACTCGCCGAGCAGTCCTTTGGCACCTCGCTCGAGCAGCTCGATGACCGTCGTATTTATAAGCTGCTGGTCAAGCTCGTGCAGGAGCGCTCTGCCGCCTGTCCGCTCAACAACGGCAAGAAAAAGCTCTACTACATCTCTGCCGAGTTTTTGATCGGCAAGCTGCTCATCAACAATATGATCGACCTCGGCATCTATGACGAGGTTAAGGACCAGCTCGTCGCCGCCGGCCACGACCTCAACAAGATCGAGGAGTTTGAGGTCGAGCCTTCGCTCGGCAACGGCGGCCTGGGCCGCCTGGCCGCATGCTTCCTGGATTCCATTGCCACGCTGGGCCTTACCGGCGACGGCGTGGGCCTCAACTACCATTACGGCCTGTTCCGCCAGCGCTTTGCCGACAACCAGCAGAAGGCCGTCCCTGACGAGTGGCTCGGCGAGCAGGACATCCTGATCGATGACGACCGCTCCTACACCGTCGAGTTTGGTGATTTTGCCGTCACCTCCAAGCTCGTCAACATCGATGTGCCCGGTTATGGCCAGCCCACCAAGAACCGCCTGCGCCTGTTTGACCTGGCAAGTGTCGACGAGGGCCTGGTCCCCGGCAGCTCCATCGACTTCGACAAGACCAAGATCGCCAAGAACCTCACCCTGTTCCTCTATCCGGATGATTCCGATGAGCAGGGCCGCCTGCTTCGCATCTACCAGGAGTACTTCATGGTGAGCAATGCCGCCCAGCTCCTGATCGACGAGGCCGTAGAACGCGGCAGCAACCTGCACGATCTGGCCGACTACGCCGTGGTCCAGATCAACGATACGCACCCCACCATGGTCATTCCCGAGCTCATCCGGCTGCTCACCACCGAGCACGACATCGAGTTTGACGAAGC
>OLPQ01002510.1_pt1 | contig 10436 bp, 7 predicted proteins | sample 1672451 | NCBI WGS metagenome assembly OLPQ01 (sample SAMEA3136687, study PRJEB25190) | human gut metagenome | biome: human gut; feature: human-associated habitat; material: faeces | place: Austria | collected 2013 | reverse complement strand
GAGCGAGATGCGATGGATGTAGGGCACCATGAAGTTCTCCAGAAGCCCCGCCGGATTTGTCACGATGGCTGTCGGGGTAAGGCGGATGCCGCGCGTGAGCATGGCCTCGCGCACCGCCCGGGCCTCCCGGGCGATGGTGGGGAAGAAGCGCAGTCCCACGCACACCGCCACCGTCATGCGGCCCGTAAGGCCGAAGGACTGCAACGCAAAGGCGAGCTCGCCCAGATACGTGGTGGAGATGAGCGCCGCGGCGAACATGGCCGTGGGGAACAGGCGCGCGAGCATGAGCAAGCAGGCGCCCACCGGCATGAAGAAGGGCCCGCCGAGGATGCAGGCGAGGGAAATCAGCGAGATTACCGCATAGGCCGCCGCCCACGCGCAGGCGAGACGTCCGCGATGACACCATATCATGAGCAGGGCATCGGCCGCCACCGCGATCAGTTCCACCGCCTTCGCACCCGACACGAATACGGCCACATTGAGCAGCACGAGCGTCACAAGGGCCACCCGCGGGTCCACGCGACGCCGGTTCTTCTCGCCGCCCGCGAACAGCATGTCGCCTCCACGCGCCGGAGCCGAGGGCGATGCGCTCTCCCGTTCGTCTATCCCTCTCACACAGGGCGCCCCCTCGCCCCGATCCAGTGTACCTTCCACGTTCCGACTTCCCTTTCGCCCGGTGCATCGACGTTCGCAGACGCTCCCCCGCCGCACCGCCGTGCTCTTCTTGAAAGTTTCAGTCGGCTAATTTATCATGCGATCTGCCATGAATGTTATTGATGGTTAACTTTTGGACGAATGCGAAAGAACTTCGGACGGAATGGAAACGACGGGAAGGATCATGAAAGCCCCAGCGCTCGCGAACATCGACGAGAACCTGCACCATCTTTTCGTGTCGCAGCTCGAGACGCTGCAGATGGAGCCCCAGACGCGACGGTGCGGCGTGGTGTCGCAGCTTGATCCCGCACGGGGCTCGGGCAGCGCTTGGATGACCGGCCTGGGTCGCGATTGCCTGGTCACCGTGCTCGACCTGACGGTGGGCGACGGCTCGAGCCTCACCAGCTGCGGACCGGGCTATTTCTGCCTCGGCTCCATGTCGCCGAGCAGCCTAGAGACGATGCCCTGCCCCACCTTCCCTACCGACGCGTCGGATCTGGTCATGTACCGTCAGGGGGCCGGCTCCTACTCCTACCAGCTGAAACCTGGCTGCGCCTACGCCTCGCGCTCGCTCTGCTTCACCCCGCGCTTCATCGAGCAGGTGGCCCGCGATCAGGGAACCGGCGCCGACGAGCTGCTCGAGCGTCTCACCGAGTCGTCGCTGCCCTTGAGGGCACCCCACGTGAGCGCCATGCTCAACCGGCTGGATGCGCGCTCGGCCAATGCGCCGGCCACCGGCTTTCGCCTCGCAGCGCTCATGGCCGAGGCGGTCGCCTGCCTGATAGAGACGGCGGAGGGCGCCTCGTGGGCCGCCCGCGCCGAGGGGACGCGCACGGCGGCGCAGCTCATCCACGAGGCCCATGCCATCATGGAGCAGCGCCTTGACGCTCCCCTCACCCTGGATTCCATCGCCCGCGAGTTGTGCGTGAGCCGCACGCGCCTCGCCGCCGTCTACAAGGAGGAAACGGGGCACGGAGTGGCCGAGGATCTGCGGCGGCTGCGCATGGACCGCGCATCCGACCTGCTCGCTGGCACCGATATGCCTCTTGCCGAAATCGGACGGGCAGTGGGCTACCCGCGGCCGAGCAGCTTCACCACCGCCTTCACCCGCGAGCAGGGCTGCTCCCCCGCCACCTGGCGCAAGCGCTTCCGCTACTAGGACGCCCGAGGGTCGCCGCGCGCCGCTCCCTACGTTGGGTTGAAGGACATCGGGCAAACCCGGGAAAGCCGGCGACCGCTTTTCGCTCGCAATTCAAGCGGCTACCTATTTGCGCTCTGCACGTTCTCGACAAGCTGGATGAGCTCTTCACGAGACCCTACTCCCAGTTTGCGGTATATGTTCCGCAGGTGGGTGCGCACCGTATGTTCGGAGATGCAGAGCATATCGGCCACGTAGGCAGGACGGTGCCCGCGAGCTATATAGGGCAAAATCTCCCTCTCGCGTGCCGATAGGTTCCGCTCCTCGGCCAAAGCGGCGCATAGAACGTCACTGTGAGGTTGCGACAGACCGTCCCTTTCGCGCACCTCTTCCCCTTCCTCTCCCTCCCGAAGCAGACGATGGTAGTCGACCAAGGGCGAGGCGAGCACATAAACGAAATAAGCCATCGCACACACGAGGAGGATGGCGCCGAGAGCATCGTCGTCGGGAACAACCTGCGCCACGTTGGTGCCGAGCAACACTGCGAGGCTTGTCGCCACGCACAATATGGAACCCACGAACACTGAGGAGAATTCTCCAGCCCGCGCCACCGCGCACAACGACGCCAGAGCAAGCAGGGCGATGACAGCCATGAGAATATGAGACACGAGGAACCCCGCGCCAAACGAGACACTGCCAACGGGAAAGCTGCTCAGCACGATGAAAAATGCGGCCGCACTGGGCAGAAGCGTCCGGTAAACGGTGCCGAGCGAAAAACGCGGCCAAAACCGCACGAGAACGACGGCAATTCCCGCGGCGCCTATGACCGAGATTGCCCCAATGTGCTCATATTCCATGAACACGAATTCCCGCGCGCTCATGATAAAGAGAAACAGAAATAGGCCCAGGCACGGATTGAGCACCATGGTGCGCATAGACTCCCACAGGTGATCTCCTACCGTGTCGTCAACGGCAGGGATTTCCCCAACTCCCTTGCAGGCGCTCCAAACCGGACCGGCGACACCGAGCCACAGAAGTACGGCGAATGCCCCTTCGCGCGCTGGCAGAAGACCGGCTTCGAAGCCAAGCTCGACGAATGTCGCCATCGCGCATGCGATGCTCATGCCCAGAAGCGAGCGTTTCAGCCCAAACGGACAGAGAACGCGACACCAACCGAGCACGAGCATCGCTAATCCAAAACCCATAGCGACGCTGATAACGCAGATGCCAGCCGGGCCGACCGGCAGGGCAAGCGTCTGCACGAGCGCATAGGCCGACCCTCCCAAGGCATAGGCCACTCCTCCCAGCACCGTCGCAGCGGGCATCATGCGCACGGAATCTCGGGCCATCGACCACAGCCCCGTGCCTACCGCCAGCACGGCGCTTGTTGCCATCAGTCCGTTAATCGCAAGGACCTCCACCGCGCGATCGATAGAGATCTGGGCGAAAAGCGCAGCATCCCACAGAGTCAGCGGACACGTCATGAAAAAGGCAGCGAATGACAAAAACAAAGCCGCCGCCCGAGCAGCTTCTTGTCGGCGAATCACGAAATCCCTCCCCACTATTAGTAACGTCACTCTATCTTCATCCTACCTGATTAACCTGAAATGACGAGCTCACATGAGAAAAATACCTGGTTCTCGTTAGGGGTTTACCCTGTTTCGAGTATAGGCAGAACGCCCCCGTGCACCGATGATGGAAAGCGAGGCCGCCGATTCGGGCACCTCGTCTACCACCAATCCAAGGAGGGAACTATGGAAGACACCCAGAAATGCACGCGTCGTAATTTTTTGAAAGGTGCAGGCATCGGAGCTGCGGGGCTCGCCGCCGCCGGCATGTTCGGCTGCGCACCGTCCGCCCCCGCCACCAGCGGCTCGTCTGATAACGCCGCGGGCACTGCGGGATCCTCGGCGCCCGCAAGCAGCTGGCGCACGGCTCCCGAGCCTATCGCAGAGGACTCCATCGTCGAGACGGCTGACTGCGACGTGCTCGTTATCGGCCTCAGCTTTAGCGGATGCGCAGCTTTCCGCGCAGCCGCCGAGGCGGGCGCGAAGGTCATCGCCATGGAAGCGCACCCCGAGGACAATCACACGTGCCTTGGCATGGGGCATTTCGGCCATATCAACTCCGAATTCTTGCGCGAGCGCGGCGTGAACGGGGTTGATCCCATTGAATTCCTCAACAATTGGCAGCTTCGCGCGGCAAACCGATCCAACGCCGCCCTGGCCCGCAAATTCACCAACACGTGCGGCGAGGCCTTCGACTGGTACATCGACTGCCTTACCCAGGAGGAGCGCGACGCTCTGGAGATCCAGTTCTACCCCACCGATGAGTCTTACACGACCTTCAAGAACGGCTTGGGCACCTATATCGGCACCGCTTCCACCATGCCTGTCCAGGAGAAGATTCTCGGCAACTTGCTGCAGGTAGGCCTGGACGCGGGCGCGCAGATCTATTGGGGCTGCCCCGCGCAGCAGCTGACCACCGATGCCGACGGAGCCGTTACCGGCGCTATCGGCCAGAAGGAGGACGGCTCCTATGTTAAGGTGGCGGCCTCCAAGGGCGTCATCGTGGCCGCCGGCGATTACTCCGGCAACCAGGAAATGGCCAAGGAACTACTGAGTCAGATCACCAACATGATCGGCGACGACGGAGAGATCATCAGCTCCGGCTATCAGGGCGACGGCCTGAAGTTGTGCTACTGGGCCGGCGGGCAGCTGGATCCGTACCAGTCTTCCATGGGCGGCGATTACTACTACCCCTGCGACAGCCCCATGGATCCGTTGGGGTCGGCTGCCTCGCTCTGGATCAACGCCGACGGCAAGCGGTACTGCAATGAGGGATTCGGCTTTATGGAATGGGCGGCCTATGCAGGCGCGCTCCAACCTCAGGGACCGGTCGCCAATGTGTTCGATAGCAACTACGAGGCGCTGATCAAGGCCCAACCGGCATGTCACATGGGCATCGACTACCCCAATGGCGGCATGGACGGGCTTCCGGCCCTGCTGGAGGCGGCCGTTGCTGGCGGCGCCGAGGGCTCGGGCGCCGACACTAATCCCGTCGTCTACGCCGCCGACGACTATGCAACACTCGGCGGCTATCTAGGCTACGAGGGAGAGACGTTGGACAATTTCGTTGCCTCCATCGAACGCTACAACGAACTATGCGCCACGGGTCTCGATGAGGATTTCGGCAAGGAGAAGTCGCTCATGTTCGCCGTGAACCAGCCGCCCTACTACGCCTATAAGGGCGAAAAATCTCTGGGCGGCATGCTCTGCAACACATCGGGCGTGGCCATCGACGAGAACGGCCAGGTGCTCGCCCGCGAGACCTTCCGCCCCATTCCCGGCCTGTTCGCTGCCGGAAACACCGCAGGCAGCCGCTTCGGCATTCAGTACACCACGGCACTGTGCGGCGTTTCCATAGCCTTCGCCGTCACCCAGGGTAAGTTCACCGCCGAATACGTGGCGAGCCTCGCCTAACGATTCGCGATACAGCGGCGCGCGCCTCCCTCCCCGTCGCGCCGCATAATCGAGCAGGGTCCCGCAGGCAATATGCTGCGGGACCCTTGGTTTTGGATGACGCAAGGCGACGCCATGCACGCTGAAGGGCGGGACGGCTGAAGCCGTCCCCTACGTTGGAAATGCGCGCTGCGGTAAGCAGCACCCTATCGCGCCACAGCGGCGTCCATGGCATCGGCGTAGATGGGCGTGGCCAGGCCGAAGCCGCCAGCCACCTCGATGAGCTGGCCGGTGGTGGCAGCGCTCTCGTCGCCGAGGAAGTACACCGCCGCCGCGGCGATGTGGGCCGGGTCGGCCATGCGCCCGAGCGGAATGTGGCGCAGGAAGAACTGCTTGAACTCCTCGGAGAGGTTGTCGGCCACGGCGTCGGTGGCGGTCATGCCGGGTGCCACGGCGTTCACGCGAATGTTCGACTTGGCCAGCTGCACCGCCATGGACTTCGTCATGTGGTTGATAGCCGCCTTGGCCGCGCCGTAGGCGATCTGGCTGATGTCGGGCACGCTACCGGCGATGGAGCTGATGTTCACGATGGAGCCGCCGGTCTTCGCCATGGCGCGGGCCGCCGCCTGGCTGCCCAGGAACACGCTGCCGATGTTCACGTCGATGCCGCCGATGAAGTCATCGTAGGCGGTAGAGAGCAGATCCTTGTCCTGGGCGGGGTTCGTGCCGCCGAAGTTGTTCACAAGCCCGTCGATGCGCCCCTCGGCGGCCACAACGGTGTCGATCATCGACTGGAAGCTCTCGGGCTGCGTGGCGTCGTTGAACACGCACTTCACGCGCAATCCGGCGGCGGCCAACGAGTCGGCCTCGGCCTGGGCCCGCTCCATGTTGCGGGCGCCGATGTAGACCACGGCTCCCTCCTGGGCGCACATCTTCACGATGGCGGCCCCGATACCGCGAGTGGCGGCGGTGACGACGATGACCTTGTCCTACAGGCGCATGGAATGTCCTTTCCGCGATTGTCATCAGATTGGCCCATCATAGGGAAGGACGCCTCCGACACGACGCCCCCGCGCCCAGCCGGTGCGCGGCCGTTGCCCCGCGCCCACCCACAACGGAAAAGGGAAGGAGCCCCGAGGGGCTCCTTCCTGTCACATCTGGTGCTTCCGCGCCTGCTTGGCGCGAGCTCAGTTGCCTCCCGCGAGCGCCTCCTCGATGACGGCGTTCACGGCGGCGGGGTTGTCGGCATTGGCGTTGTGGGCCGCCCCTTCTATCCACCGGATAGGCAGGCCCGTGCGCGCTGACCACAGCTCGTTGTACTTGCGAATGAACCCGGTGCGGTCCAGCTCGCCCACGATGAGCACAAGCGCAGCCGTGGGCTCGGCGTACTCGTCGCTTCTCACCACGTCGGCCAGCATGGCGAAGCCGTGGGCGGAAAGCCGACAGTACTCGTCCTTCTCGTAGCCGGCCAGGATCGAGCTCATGATGGCGCGGCCCTCGGCCGAGGCGGCGTTGCCCTCGGCGCTCGTGCGCTTCAGCGTATCCCATGGGTACAGGCGAAACATCCGCGTCACGAAGGGCAGGCAGGCCAGCTCCCAGCTTTTGTAGTAGCCGCGGCCGAGAGGTGCGGAATCCACCGACACGATGCCGCGGGAGCGCTCGGGGAACAGCCCGTCGAACACCTGGGCCACGTAGCCGCCCATGGACTGCCCCACGAGCAGGGGCGCCTGCACCCCTTCCGCATCCATAATGACGCCGAGCCACCGGGCCAGATCTTCCAGCGAGAAGTCCAGCGGAAACGGACGCGACGCCCCATGGGCCGGCGCGTCCCACACCAGGCAGTTTGCGCGACCCTCGAAATATGCGATCTGCGGCGCGAACAGACGACGATCCGCCGTAAGCCCCGGCAGGAACACCACCCACGGCCGCGCCGCATCCGAACCCTCGCTCACCTCGTAGACGATGGTTCCCCGCCCTGTATCATAGCGCTTCTCGATCATGCCGCTTCCTCTCTGCGCCCTTGCCGTCCCGGACACCTTGCGCGCCCTTGCCGCAGCCGCCCGTCCTGCCCGACCTTGCCGCGCCCGACCGCTCCGGTCGCCCGTCCTGCCCGACCTTGCCGCGCCCGCGATGCCTTCCCCGTCCGTCACGTCCATTCGATTCGCGCCCATTCTACCGCAGCGGGCCGCCGCGCCCTTCCCTCCCCATGAAAAAGCGACCGCCCCGAAGGACGGCCGCTTCCATGATGCAGGGTTTCCGCTGTTGAATTAGAACTTGCGGAACTTGTCGGCCGGGGTGAAGCAGATGGGGCACTTCTCGAAATCGTCGCCCTTGTGGATGTAGCCGCAGATGGGGCACAGGTAGTAGGCCTCGTCGGTGGGGGCGTCGATGTTGTTGTAGGCGTCCATGTACAGCTCGGCGTGCACGGCCTCGGCGAGCTTGGCACGGGTGAACACGAACTCGGCCTTCTTGTTGCCCTCCTCCTGAGCAACCTTGATGAAGCTCGGGTACATGTCGGAGGTCTCGTAGATCTCGCCCAGAGCGCCGGCGATGAGGTTCAGGTCGGTGGCAATGCCCTCGGCCTCGGGGGCAGCGGGGCGCTCGTAGCCCGGCTCGATCTCGGAGATCACGCCGGCCTCAAGGCCGATGTGGATCTGCTCGGCGGCGCTGGTGGCCTCGAACAGGCGGGCGATCTGGTCGAAGCCCTGCTCCTTGGCGGCGGCGGCGCAGGCGGCGTACTTGGCGGACGCACCGGTCTCGCCACACACGGCGGCCTTCAGGTTCTCGAGGGTGGTGCCCACCTCGGTGATGGACTCGGGGACCACGTTGAAGTTGCTGGAGTTCTCAGCAGTAGGGATAACGTCACGCAGATTCATGGAATCTTCCTTTCTTAAGCATCGACGACATCGTCTCAATGTCTGGGTCATTATAGTACGGCGCTCCCGCCCCGCGCATCGAGAAAACAGGATGTAACAATTTCCGAACTTTTCCCCACAGATTGGTTCATACTGTGTTCGATCGCACAAGAGAAAGGATGTTACGTGGAACGCGAAGTGGCTTGGAAGAAGTACGACGAGGCGTCGCTGGACGAGCTTGAGGCGCTGGCCGTCGACTACATCGATTTCATCTCCGAGAACAAGACCGAGCGCGAGTGCGCGGCGGCCGCCATCGCCGCTGCTGAGGACGCCGGCTACGATTCGCTGGCTGATTGCATCGCCGCCGGCACGGCGATGGGCCCGGGCAGCAAGCTGTGGGCCTGCGCCCAGGGCAAGGCCGTCATTCTCGTACATGTGGGGGCCGCACCGATCTCCGAGGGCATGAACATCCTGGGCGCGCACATCGACTCGCCGCGCCTCGACATCAAGCAGAACCCGCTGTACGAGACGAGCGATTTCGCGCTGCTTGACACCCATTACTACGGCGGCATCAAGAACTACCAGTGGACGGCGCTGCCGCTAGCGCTTCACGGCGTCGTGGCCAAAACCGACGGCGAGGTGGTGGAGGTGAACATCGGCGACGACCCGGCTGACCCGGTGTTCTGCGTGACCGACCTGCTTCCCCACTTGGGTTCCCAGCAGATGGATAAGAAGGGCTCGAAGGTCGTGGAAGGCGAGGACTTGGACGTGCTCGTGGGCAACCGGCCGCTCGCCGCGACCGACGCCGACGAGGCGGACGACGGCGCCGGGAAAGCCGAAGGCGACAAGGCCTCCAAAGATCCCGTGAAAGCCTACGTGCTGGCGCTTCTGTCCGACAAGTACGGCATCGCCGAGGAGGACTTCCTCTCAGCCGAGCTGGAGGTAGTGCCCGCCGGCCGCGCCCGCGACCTCGGCTTCGATCGTTCCATGGTCATCGGCTACGGCCAGGACGACCGCGTGTGCGCCTACACCTCCCTTGCGGCCCAGCTGGCCTTGGGCGACGACATCCCCGCCCGCACCGCTGTCTGCGTGCTGGTGGACAAGGAGGAGATCGGCAGCGTGGGCGCCTCCGGCATGGCCTCGATGTTCTTTGAAAACACCATCGCCGAAATCATGGCGCTCGCCGGCGAGAGCAGCCCGCTGCGCCTGCGCCGCGCCCTCACCCGCTCGCGCATGCTGTCCTCGGACGTGTCCGCCGGATTCGACCCCGCCTACGCGAGCGTCTTCGAAGCGAAGAACTCCGCCTATCTGGGCCGCGGTCTCGTGTTCAACAAGTACACCGGCGCGCGGGGCAAGAGCGGATCCAACGACGCCTCGGCCGAGTACGTCGCGCTCGTGCGTCGCATCATGGACGACGCGGGCGTGAGCTTCCAGACCGCCGAGCTGGGCCGCGTGGACGCCGGCGGCGGCGGAACCATCGCTTACATCCCCGCGAAGTACGGCATGGACGTCATCGACTCCGGCGTGCCCGTGCTTTCGATGCACTCCCCCTGGGAAGTCACGAGCAAAGCCGACATCTACGAAGCCCGCCGCGGCTACGAAGCCTTCCTGCGCGCGGAGGGCTAGCGGGGAAGCCGGATCCCCCGCGACAATCGGCGGCCATTTGCAGAGCGGTTTTTTCGAGTTGTTAGAGTTCGGGACGAGCGCTCGAAAGAATCGGCTGCAGAGGATCGTACATCGACCTGGGATTTCGCCGTCGCTTTCCCTGAATCAAGCAGCAAGGGGCCCTTTCCTGCCTCCCATAACTCTAACAGGTCGAAATTCTTGCATAAAAAGGGGCGGCTCTTTATCCCGGAGCCGCCCCTTGGCTTGTAGATCGTTGCCTAGTTGGCGGTGATGACGGTGCCGGTCTCGCCGCGCAGGCCGGCGGCCGCGCACTCGAGCGAGGTGATGAGGGCGCGGCCCTCGGGGTAGGCCTCGACGTACTCGATGCAGGCCTCCACCTTCGGGAGCATGGAGCCGGGGGCGAACTGGCCCTCCTTGATGTACTCCTCGGCCTGGGCCACGTCCATCTCGTCGATGGTCTGCTGCTCGGGCGTGTTGAAGTTGACGCACACCTTCTCCACGGCGGTGAGGATCACGAGCATGTCGGCGCCGAGCTCGGCGGCCATGAGCGCGCTGGAGCGGTCCTTGTCGATGACCGCGGGGGTGCCCACGTAGCCGTCCCCGGTCTCGAACACCGGCACCCCGCCGCCGCCGGTGGACACGACGATGTAGCCGTCCTCCACCAGATCGCGCACGGCGTCGAACTCCACGATGCGCTTGGGG
>OLPQ01002504.1_pt1 | contig 10456 bp, 9 predicted proteins | sample 1672451 | NCBI WGS metagenome assembly OLPQ01 (sample SAMEA3136687, study PRJEB25190) | human gut metagenome | biome: human gut; feature: human-associated habitat; material: faeces | place: Austria | collected 2013 | reverse complement strand
ACGACGGAGGGGTCGTCGTAGGTGGTGATGGTGCCGTCGATGCCCGCGTACGACCCGTCCACGGTGCCCGCCTCCACGGCACCCGCGGGCAGCGTGGCGGCCTGCCAGCTGTCGATGTCCAGCTCGGCCACGAGCGCGTCCACCTGGTCGGCCGTGAGGCCGGTTGCGGCGGCTATGTCGTCCTTGCGTTCGTCGATGGCGCTCTTCACCTGGCCCTTGAGGTCGGTTGCGTCCATGGCGGCGTTCGCGACGGCGGCCTTGGCGCCCTGCGCCGCATCGCTCACGGGGCCGAGCGAGGTGTTCGAGAGGGCGACGACGCCCACGCCGACGAGCACGATGACGGCGAGCAGGGCGAGAAGCGCTCCGAGGACTTTCTTCATGAGGTGCCTCCTTGCGGTTTGGATGGCCTGCGCGGCGTGCGGTGCGCCGCGGTCGTGCGGCTGCGGGCGGTTCCGCCGCTGGTGCGTTTCGTGGTCTATGCGCGCGGCGGTGGATGGCGTGGTTCGGCGGCCTACCCGAAGCATAGCCTACCCGAGAATCGCCCGGTTCACGAAACGCCCGCAGCTTCTCCAACGCGCGGTAACGAAATCCCCATCGCATTTCCCGAAGCGGTTCGGCGTCCCTCCGGGCATGCAGTACGCCGTCAGGGATTTCTGCAGCGAAGAGAAAAACCGCAAGGTTCGTGCGCTGATCGAGCAAGGATTCGGCAAGAAACAGGCGGCTGCCGCGCAAGAAGCGCACGGCCGGATCGCGCGAAACGCGCAAGGTTCCCGCGGTTTTGCGACGGTCGGCCCACGGTCGCCGCGCAAGGTCGCGGCGCTATGATCGGAGGAGGATTGCGGGAATGGGCGGCAGAAGGCAAGTCGGGTATAAGACGGGATGGTACTTGCGTATATAACATATATGTTATATATTGTTCGTACCCTCGCAAGGGGGAGAAATGGAAGAGTTCGAGGTTGTTTTCTACCGAAGGCCGAACGGGACGACGCCCATGGACGAGTTCCTCGAATCGCTCCCCCCGAAGCTGAACGCGAAGGTGCACCGTGACCTCGGGGCTTTGCGCGAGGAGGCCCATAGGCTGCGCGAGCCGCAATCGAAGTGCATGGGAGGCGGGCTGTTCGAGCTGCGCAGCAGGCAGGGCGACGACATCGCGCGGTCGTTCTACTTCTTCTTTTCGGGCGACCGCATCGTCGTGACGAACGGGTTCGTGAAGAAGACGCGGAAGACGCCTCGCAGGGAGCTCGCCTGCGCGCTTGCCTACAAGGCCGATTGGGAAGAGAGGTTTGGCAATGGATGATCTGGACAGGAGCCATCGGAAGTACATGCAGGACCCCGAGTACGCCGCCGAGTACGAGCGGTTGGAGCCGGTGTACGACATCATCAGCGCGATCACGCTGGCGCGCGCCGAGCAGAACCTCACCCAGCGCGAGCTCGCAGAGCGCTGCGGCATGAGGCAGAGCGCGTTCGCCCGCCTGGAGTCCGGCAACGCGAACCCCACGCTCAAGACGCTGCAGCAGGTGGCCCGGGGTCTCGGCAAGAAGCTGCGCATCAGCTTCGTGTGACGCGAAGCCGCCGCGTCCCCTCGGCGCTGCGCGACCCGCTGGTTCCGCACTCGCTTCAAGATACGTAATTTTCGCCGCAACCGCCGCAAATCGTGTATGCTAGCGTCTGTTGCGCCCGACGACGGGCCGCGCGCCGCTTTGCCGCGGCCGCGCCTGCCCGAGCGCGCCATCCCCGCACACGTTAATAAACGAATGGGGCATCGTGTGAACGCGATCAGGTCGCGGGAGGCGGCCGGAAGAAGAGGAGGAACCGCGTGAAGCTGGTGGTAACCGAGAAGAACGACGCGGCTCAGAAGATCGCCGACTTGCTCGGCGTCAAGAAACCCAAGGCGGACAAGGTGTATTCCACGCCGGTATACCGCTTCGACGTGGACGGCGAGGAGTGGGTGACCATCGGCCTGCGCGGCCACATCCTGGAGCCCGATTTCACCCCGAGCCTTACCTATAAGAAGCGTGGCGGTTGGGAGGGTGTCACCGCCGAGGGCGAGATGCTGCCCGCCGTGGTGCCGGACAGTCTCGCCAAGCCCCCCTTCAAAAAGAAGAAGCCCTTCACCGCCGACGGCGTGGAGCTCAAGGGGTGGAAGATGGAGGCGCTGCCGTACCTCATTTACGCGCCCATCGAGAAGCTGCCCAAGGAGAAGGATATCATCCGCTCCCTGAAGAACCTGGCGAAGAAGGCCGACTCCATCGTCATCGCCACCGACTTCGACCGCGAGGGCGAGCTCATCGGCTCGGACGCGCTGTCGTGCTGCCGCGAGGTGAACGCCACGGCGCCGGTGTCGCGGGCGCGCTACTCCGCCTTCACGAAGCCGGAGATCACCCATGCCTTCGCCAACCTCGTGCCCATGGACGACGACTTGGCCGCCGCCGGCGGGTCGCGCCGCGACATCGACCTCATCTGGGGCGCGGTGCTCACGCGCTACCTCACGCTGGTGAAGTTCGCCGGCTACGGCAACGTGCGCTCGTCGGGCCGCGTGCAGACGCCCACGCTCGCCCTGATCGTGGCGAAGGAGCGCGAGCGCCTGGCGTTCGTGCCCGAGGACTACTGGGTGATCCGCGGCGCGTTCGGCGCGGATCCGGACGCGTTCGAGGCTCCGCACGCCACCGCGCGCTTCAAGGCGGAGGCCGAGGCGCAGGCCGTCATGGCCCATGTGGAGGGCGCTACGCGCGCCACGGTGGCGTCCGTCGAGAAGAAGAAGCGCACGGTCCAGCCGCCAGCACCCTTCAACACCACCTCGCTCATGGCCGCCGCGTCCGCCGAGGGCCTCTCGCCGGCGCGCACCATGCGCATCGCCGAGAGCCTGTACATGGACGGCTACATCTCCTACCCCCGCGTGGACAACACGGTGTACCCGGATTCGTTGGATCTGGCCGAGGTGGTGAACGCCATCGCGGCGAACCCCGCCTATGGCCCCTACTGCAAGCAGCTGCTGTCTGCCGGCCCCCTGAAGGCCACGCGCGGCAAGACCGAGACCACCGACCACCCGCCCATCTACCCCACGGCGGCCGCCACGCCCGACGATTTGTCCGCGGCCGACTACAAACTGTACAACCTCATTGCCCGCCGCTTCTTGGCGACCCTTTCGGGGCCGGCCACCGTGGAGGGCACGAAGGTGACGCTGGATGTGGCCGGCGAGCCCTTCGTGGCCAAGGGCGACGTGCTGGCCGAGCCGGGCTTCCGCGCCATCTACCCCTACGGGCTGAAGAAGGACGAGCAGTTCCCCGCGCTCTCCGAGGGCGCCACCATCGCCTTCAACGGCGCCACCTGCACCAAGAAGCAGACCGAGCCGCCGGCGCGGTATTCCCAGGGCAAGCTTGTCCAGGAGATGGAGAAGCTGGGCCTCGGCACGAAATCGACCCGCGCCTCCATCATCGAGCGCCTCTACCAGGTGAAGTACGTGCAGAACGACCCCATCGAGCCCTCGCAGCTGGGCATCGCCGTCATCGACGCCCTGGACAAGTTCGCGCCGCACATCACCCATGCAGAGATGACCGCCGAGCTGGAGCGCTCCATGGACCGCATCGCCGACGGGGAGCAGACGAAGGCCGAGGTGGTGGAGACCTCCCGCAACCTGCTCGCGCAGGAGCTGGCGAACCTCATGCCCCATTCCGAGGAGGTGGCCGACGCGCTCTCCGACGCCGTGGCCGCCGATGCCTACGTGGGTCCGTGCCCCAAGTGCGGCAAGGATCTGCAACTGAAGGCGAGCCACAAGACCAAGTCGATGTTCATCGGGTGCGCCGGCTGGCCCGACTGCGATGTGACCTACCCGCTGCCCAAGGGCAAGATTGAGGCCGTGCCCGAGAAGTGCCCCACCTGCGGCATGCCCCAGGTGAAGGTGACCGCCTTCCGCAGCAAGCCCCGGGTGCAGTGCATCGACCCTGCCTGCCCCTCCAACCAGGAGCCCGAGGTCGTGGTGGGCAAGTGCCCCGTGTGCGCGGAGCGCGGGCTCGACAAGAACCTCATCGCCCGGCGCAACCCGCGCACGCTGAAGCGCTCTATCACCTGCGAGAACTTCGACGAGTGTCAGACGCGCTACCCGCTGCCCCAGTACGGCGACATCATTCCCACCGAGGAGGTGTGCGAGCACTGCGGCGCGCCCATGGTGGTCATCAAGACGGCACGCGGGCCGTGGAAGCTGTGCCCGAACTTCGACTGCCCGGGCAAGGAGGAGGAAGAGAAGGCGAAGGCTGAGAAGAAGGGGGCGCGCTCCAAAGGCGGCCGGAAAGCGGCTTCTAAGAAATAACTTTGCCGGGGAAGCGCTCGGAGGGTGCGCATCGCCGCCCGCTGAGCGCTTTATCCCGCTGCGAACGCCGTTAAAGGAAATAGCGGAAGGAACGCACATAAGGTAGCCCCATCCCGGCACGCTTGCTGCTGACGTGGGGCTATTTCTTTAACTAACGGCGTTCTCCGCGGGGCGCTCAGAGGTCGGCGATGCGCACCCTCCGAGCGCTTCTCGCATGGTTGACTTTGCTGTGCTTATTGGGCGGCGGCTTCTATCTCGCGGTAGAGGTCGCCGCCTTTGGTGTCGACGGCGACGTAGGTGGGGAAATCCTTTAGCGTGAGCTTTCTTAGGGCCTCGGTGCCGAGGTCTTCCCAGCCGATAAGCTCGCTTTCGGTGACGGACTTCGCCAGGAGCGCGGCGATGCCGCCCACGGTGCAGAGGTAGACGCTGCCGGTTTCCTGGCAGGACTTCACGACCTCGGGGCTGCGCTTGCCCTTGCCGATGGCGGCGACGATGCCGGCCTCGAAGAGACGCGGCGTGGCGAAATCCATGCGGCTGGCGGTGGTGGGGCCGACCGAGCCCAAGGGACGCCCGGCCGCGGCGGGGGTGGGGCCGGCGTAGAAGAGGGTGGCGCCTTCCAGATCGAAGGGGAGACGTCCGGTATCTTCCAGGCACTGAAGGGCGCGCTCGTGGCCGGCGTCGCGCATGGTGTAGACGGGGCCCGAGAGCAGCACCTCATCGCCGACTTCCAGATCAGCAAGGTCCGCGCGGGTCAGCGGCAGGGTGAGGGAGACGGTTTTCGCCATGGGGGTTCCTTTCGGGGTGGTGCGCTAGACGAGCTGGACGGAGGCGCTGCGCATGGCGCAGCAGCCCATGTTCACGGCCACGGGCAGCGCGGCGATGTGGCAGGGGGCCGTTTCCAAGTGCACGGCCAGGGCCGTGGGCGCGCCTCCCAGGGCCGCAGGGCCGATGCCGAGCGCGTTCACCTCCGCGAGCAGCTCCTCTTCGAAGGCCGCGGCCTCGGCGCTTGCGGCCGAGCTGCCCACCTCGCGCAGAAGGGCGTGCTTGGCGAGCCCTGCCACCTTGTCGAAGGTGGCGCCCACGCCCAGCCCGATGACGAGCGGCGGGCAGGCGTTGGCCGCCTTCTCGCGGACGCAATCGAGGACCACCCGGCGCACGCTGTCGGCGCCCGCGCCGGGGGGCAGCATGACCACGCGGGAGGCGTTGTCGGAGCCGCCGCCCTTCAGCAGCACGTGCAGGGTGGCGCTGTCGCCGGGCACGAGCTTCAGCTCGCAGAAGGCGGGCGTGTTGTCGCCGGTGTTGGCGCGGTCGAACAGGGCGTCGCGCACGAGCGACATGCGCAGGCGGCCGTCCGTGTAGGCCCGGGCCACCGCGTCGTTCACGCGGCTGAAGATGTTGCCGGGCACTGCGAGCGACTCGCCGACTTCCAGACACACCCACACGCTGCCGGTGTCCTGGCAGATGGGCACGCCGTCGGTCGCGCCGATGCGGGCGTTTTCCAAGATGCGGTCGAGCACGCCGGCCTCCCGGCTCTCGGGTGCTGCCTCCTCGCGCGCCGCTTCCACGGCCTTCCGAAAATCGGGTCGCAACGTCACGGCGCACTGGCGAATGGCGTCGTAAACCGCCTCGCCTACCGTCTCGGCGTCAAGGCGTTCGGTAGCCAATGGTTGTCGGGGGCACCTTTCGTGGGGCACGTTTTCGCCAGTAGGCATTTCGCCTCTGGCCATCGTTTCGGGGGTCTCTTCGTTCACGGACGCCTCCATCCAATAGTCGGGCCTGTTTGGAGCAAGAATTTCGAGTTGTTAGAGTCTCCTTGGGAGATATTCTCAGATTTTCCGGGCAATTAGGTCGTTTTCTGCCCAATATAGCTCAAAGCGGAGGTCGCCAAGGGGGGCGAAAGTCTAACAAGTCGAAATTATTGCCCAAATGCGGCTTCGGGATTGCTTGGAAAGGTTTTGCAGATGCGAGCGGTAAGAGGGTGGTGCTGGGGGGTCAAGGGTGAGGGGGCGCGAAGCGCGCGTGACTGGTGGGGTGCGACGGGGAAGGGCGCGATACGCAAGTCTGGCTTAGGGGTCGAAACTTGTGCGGCGGGTGGAACTTGTGCGCAGGGGAGGGGCGAGCGGGGGCGCGGCGGCGGGAAGGGGGTACAATAGGCGGGTTTACACGGGAGAAATCGTTCTAAGGACTTGGAACCTATGGATATCGCAGCGGAATCGCTCGCCAAGCACGCCGAATGGCGCGGCAAGCTCGCCTTCGATCCGAAGATGGATATCGCCACGCGCCATGATCTGGCCGTGGCCTACACGCCCGGCGTCGCCGAGCCCTGCAAGGTCATCGCCGAGAATCCCGAGGCGGCCTACGACTACACGCTGAAGGCGAACACGGTGGCCGTCGTCTCCGACGGCAGCGCGGTCCTGGGTCTGGGCAATATCGGCCCTGAGGCCGCCATGCCGGTTATGGAGGGCAAGGCCGCCCTGTTCAAGGCCTTCGGCGGCGTGGACGCGTTCCCCATCTGCCTGGACACCCAGGACACCGACGAGATCGTCGAGACGGTCATCCGCATCGCCCCGGCCTTCGGCGGCATCAACCTGGAGGACATCGCCGCCCCCCGCTGCTTCGAGATCGAGGCGCGGCTGAACGACGCGCTGGACATCCCGGTCTTCCACGACGACCAGCACGGCACGGCCATCGTGGTGCTCTCGGGCATCATCAACGCGCTGCGGCTTGTGGGCAAGGACAAGGAATCGGTGCGCGTGGTCGTCAACGGCGCGGGCTCGGCGGGCATCGCCATCGCCAAGCTGCTGCTCTCCTACGGCTTCGCGAACGTGACCCTGTGCGACCGCTTCGGCATTCTGAGCAGCGCCTACGAGGGCATGAACGACGCCCAGCGCGCGATGCTCGAGGTGACGAACCTGGAGGACAAGTCCGGTACGCTGGCCGATGCCATGGAAGGCGCCGACATCGTCATCGGGGTTTCGGCCCCCGGTGTCATCACGCCCGACATGGTCGTCTCCATGGCCGAGGACGCCATCGTGTTCGCCATGGCCAACCCCACCCCCGAGATCTTCCCCGATGAGGCCCGCGCCGCCGGGGCACGCGTGGTGGGCACCGGACGGTCGGACTTCCCGAACCAGGTGAACAACGTCATCGCCTTCCCCGGCATCTTCAAGGGGGCGCTCCAGGCTCGGGCCGAGCGCATCACCGAGCCTATGAAGCTGGCTGCCGCCGAGGCTTTGGCCGCGCTCGTCTCCGACGAGGAGCTGACCGAGGAGTTCATCATGCCCGATCCCTTCGATTCGCGCGTGGCCGACGCCGTGGCCGATGCTGTGCGCGCGTGCGCTGCTAGCGAGCGGGAAGGGGCCTAGCAGCGGTGGCCGCTCGCGGGAACACGGGCGTCTTCGTCACCTTCGAGGGGGGCGACGGCGCCGGCAAATCGACGCAGATCCGCTTCCTCGCACGGCTTCTGGAAGACGCCGGCCGCGAGGTGGTGCGCCTGCGCGAGCCCGGGGGCACCGCCGTGGGCGAGGCTTTGCGCGCCGTCGTGCTTGACCCGGCCCACGAGGCCATGAGCGATCGCGCCGAGCTGCTCATCTACGAGGCGGCCCGGGCCCAGATCGTCGACGAGGTCATCCGCCCGGCACTCGGGCGCGGGGCGGTGGTTCTGTGCGATAGGTTCTACGATTCCACGGTGGCCTACCAGGGCTGCGGCCGGGGGCTCGATGGCGCCTTCATCGACGCGGCGAACCGGTTCGCCTGCGACGGGGTGGTGCCCGACGCCACGGTGCTTCTGGTGGCCCCCGCCTCGGCCGTGCGCTCGCGCATGGGGCGCCGCGAGGGAGCCGACCGTCTGGAATTGGCCGGCGACGCCTTCCACAGCCGGGTGGCCGTGGGCTTCGAGCAGATCGCCGAGGCCGATCCGGCCCGGGTGAGGACGGTGCTGTCGCGGGTGCACCGCGCCGACACGTTCCGCGCCGTGCTGGAGGCGGTATCGCCCGTGCTGCCGGAGGCCGCCGCGGCGCTGGCCGGCGGGGCTGATCTGGATGCCCTCGTCACACGGGAAATGGCGGCCAAGCGCGCCGAGAAGGAAGCGAAGGCGAAGGAGGGCGCCCGTGGCTGACGCCTTCGAGAACATTCTGGGACAGCCCAAGGTGCGCGAGTTTCTGCGCGCCTCGGTGGTCTCGGAGCGGGTGACCCAGGCCTACCTGTTCGTGGGGCCGGCCGGCTCCAACAAGACCCAGGCCGCCTATGCGCTCGCCCAGGCGCTTATGTGCCCGAAGGGGCCGCGCGGGCCGCGGGGCGGTTCCTGCGGCGCCTGCGACCGCTGCGGGCGCATTTTGCGGCGCAAGCACCCCGACGTGCGCTATTTCGCTCCGGCCGGCGCGAACGGGTATCTGGTGGAACAGGTGCGCGAGATCGTGGCCGACACGGCGCTCGCCCCCATTCAGGCCGACAAGAAGATCTACATTCTGGATCGTGTGGACCAGCTGGGCGCGAGCGCCGCCAACGCGTTTCTGAAGACACTGGAGGAGCCGGCCGACGACGTGGTGATGATCCTGCTGGGCCGTACCCGCGAGTCGGTGCTGCCCACTATCGTCTCCCGATGCCAGGTGGTGCCCTTCCGCCACATTCCCGCCTCGGAGGCCGCGGGCATCGTGGCCCAGAACACCGGCGCCGACCCGGCCCAAGCGCGCCAGGCCATCGAGGCCTGCGGCGGCTCCATCACCTCGGCCGTGGCGTTTCTGCGGGCGCCGGGAAGCGAGCGCCTCGCCTTCCGGACGCGGCTCTTCTCCGACCTGGCACGCCTGGGCGCCGCCGACGACTGGGACGTGGTGGAGATGGCCCGCGCGCTCGTGGAGGCGTCGAAGGCGCCGCTCGACGAGGTGCGCGCCTCCCAGGAGGCGGAGCTTGCCGAGAACGCCGACTTCCTCGCGAAATCGGCCATCCGCCAGATAGAGGCGCGCAACAAGCGCCAGCTGTCGGCGAAGACCTCCGAGTACCTGCGCCAGACCACGGCCATGGTGCGCTCGTGGCTGCGCGATGGGCTCATGGTAGCCTGCGGGACGCCAGAGCTGGTCATCAACACCGATGTGCGCGACACGCTCGTCGCCCTGTTCTCCGGCGCCGATGCGGCGGTCATCGCCGCAGCTTGCTCCCAGGTGGACGAGTGCGAGCGGGCGCTGGCCTATAATGTATCCCCAGAAACGTGCTTGGACACGTTGCTGTTCGACGTAAGAGAGGTTGTTCATGGTTCGGGTCGCACCGATTAACTTGACCTTCAACCCCCGGACGCTGTGGTTCGATCCGGGCGATTTGGATATAGAGAAAGACATGCCCGTGGTGGTGCGCACCGCCCGGGGCACCGAGTTCGGCATCGCCGCGAGCGAGGTCATCGAGGTGTCCGAGGAGCAGGTGCGCGCTCTGAAGAGCGCCCTGCGCCCCGTGGAGCGCATCGCCACCGAAGAGGACATCGAGCAGGCAGCCGAGATGGAGCGTGCCTCCGCCGAGGCCCTCCCGGTGTTCAAGGAGATGGCCCGGGAGTACCACGAGGACATGCACCCGGTGTCCGTGGAGTTTCTGCTCGACGGCGACAAGGCCGTCTTCTACTTCGAGGCCGAGGAGCGCATCGACTTCCGCGAGCTGGTGCGCAAGCTGGCGGCCCGCTTCCACGTGCGCATCGACATGCGTCAGATCGGCGTGCGCGACGAGGCCCGCATGGTGGGCGGCATCGGGCACTGCGGTCAGGAGCTGTGCTGCAAGCGACTCGGCGGCGAGTTCTGCCCCGTGTCCATCCGCATGGCCAAGGAGCAGGGGCTCTCGCTGAACCCCCAGAAGATCTCGGGGCTGTGCGGGCGCCTCATGTGCTGTCTGCGCTACGAGTTCGATGCCTACAAGGACTTCAAGAGCCGCGCTCCCAAGTTGAACGCCACGGTGCAGACGCCGGCCGGGCCTGCCAAGGTGGTCGATCACGACGTGCCGCGGGAGATCGTGTCGCTGAAGGTGGAGGGGGAAAAGCCCGTGAAGGTGCCCCTGTCCGAGTTCGATCCGGCGCCCGAGGGTGCTACGCGGCCCAATGCCGTGGGGGAGGAGGCCTGGGAAGAGGCGACGAGCGATCGCGGGCTCATCGGCGGCGAGGCGCTCATCTTCTCGACG
>OLPQ01002503.1_pt1 | contig 10458 bp, 14 predicted proteins | sample 1672451 | NCBI WGS metagenome assembly OLPQ01 (sample SAMEA3136687, study PRJEB25190) | human gut metagenome | biome: human gut; feature: human-associated habitat; material: faeces | place: Austria | collected 2013 | reverse complement strand
GTTGTTATCCTGTGGATTGATTCCGGAAAATGAATTGTCACGGGAACTGGGCGTGAAATTAAATCCAGTGACCAGCGGACCGGTTGTAGACGAGAGTCTGGAGACAAATGTGCCGGGAGTATTCGCCTGTGGAAATGTGCTTCATGTTCATGATCTTGTGGATTTTGTATCAGAGGAAGCGGACAGAGCAGGAACATGTGCGGCGAGATACATTTTACAAGAGAATCAAAGCAGTAATCCTGGCATAGACCAAGAGAGTCAGTATAGTGATTCAGATATAGGTAAGGTCTCCAAGATGAATGATAATAATGATCCAGTGATTCCACTCATTTCTACTGGTTGTGTCCGCTATACCGTTCCATCTGCCATTCATTTGTCCAAGATGCCGGACAAATTGAAAGTGCGGTTTCGTGTCGGAAAAGTTGTAAAAAACTGTGCAGTCGATGTATACTGTAAGGAAGAGAATAGCGAGAAACGGATTAAGACAAAGAAACGTCCAGTCGTAGCACCTGGGGAGATGGAAGAGATTCTGCTTGGCAGGGAAGAACTTTTAAAATATCCGGATTTACAACAGCTTATCATCACGGTGAAGGAGGGATAGACTATGGAGGAGAAGAAACTAATCTGTATCGGCTGCCCTCTTGGATGTGAATTATGTGCAGTATTGGAACGTGGAGAGGTTATAAGTGTTACAGGAAATACTTGCAAGCGCGGAGATGCTTATGCCAGAAAGGAACTGGTAAGTCCGGAGCGTACCGTGACAAGTACGGTGAAAATGAGTGACGGACGCATGCTTCCGGTGCGCACGAAGACGGATATTCCTAAGGCGAAAGTATTAGAATGCGTGCGAGAATTAAAACATGTTGTCGTAGAAGCGCCAGTGGAAACAGGGCAGATAATTGTGCAGGATATTGCGGGGACAAATGTACCGGTAATCGCGACAAAGAAGATGGGAGAACGGGTATGAAAAAATATGTAATGGCTCTGGATCAGGGGACAACCAGTTCCAGATGTATTTTATTTGACAAAAAAGGAAATATTTGCAGTGTAGCGCAAAAAGAGTTTGAGCAGATTTATCCAAAACCGGGCTGGGTCGAGCATGATCCGATGGAGATTTGGGCATCTCAGTTATCTGTTGCGACCGAAGCAATCAGTAAAATCGGTGCAAGTGCTGATGAGATTGCGTCCATTGGAATTACGAATCAGAGAGAGACGACGGTTGTGTGGAACCGTGAGACGGGTATGCCGATTTACAATGCAATCGTGTGGCAGTGCCGCAGAACTGCAGAACGGATCGATCAATTAAAAGAAGATGGTCTGACGGACTATGTGAAAGAGACGACAGGACTGATACCTGATGCATATTTTTCAGCGTCAAAGGTGGCATGGATCTTGGATCATGTAGAGGGAGCCAGAAAGCAGGCAGAAAATGGAGACCTTGCTTTTGGAACAATTGATACATGGTTGATCTGGAATCTGACCCGTGGGGAAGTACATGCGACAGACTACACCAATGCCTCCAGAACGATGATGTTCGATATTCATAAATTAGACTGGGATCAGAAGATTCTGGATTATTTCAAGATTCCAAAGAACATGCTGCCAAAAGTAAAACCATCCAGTGGAATTTTCGGGTATACAGAAGTCGGTATGTTTGGCGAGAGTATTCCAATCGCCGGGGCAGCAGGTGACCAGCAGTCAGCATTGTTCGGCCAGTGCTGTTTTGATGCCGGAGAAGTGAAGAATACATATGGAACCGGCTGTTTCCTGCTTATGAATACAGGAGAAAAGGCTGTGACTTCAGAAAATGGACTGCTTACGACTATTGCAGCCAGCGCAGACGGAACCGTCCAGTATGCATTAGAAGGAAGTATTTTTGTGGCAGGAGCGGCAATCCAGTGGCTGCGTGATGAGATGCGTATGATTCGCCAAGCAGCAGATACGGAGCGTTATGCAACTGCGGTCGAAGATACTGCAGGCGTTTACCTTGTTCCGGCATTTACCGGAATCGGAGCGCCGTACTGGGATCCATATGCAAGAGGTACGGTCGTGGGCATCACAAGAGGCTGCAAAAAAGAACATTTTATCCGGGCGGCACTGGAATCTATGGCGTACCAGACCAATGACATTTTGAAAGTGATGGAAGAAGAATCTGGTGTACAGATCCGGACGCTCAAAGTAGATGGTGGTGCATCAAATAATAATTTTCTGATGCAGTTCCAGGCCGACATTCTTGGTGTTGATGTGCTCAGACCACAGTGTGTGGAGACAACAGCTCTCGGAGCGGCATATCTTGCAGGAATTGCAGTGGGTTACTGGGAAGATGTAGAGGACGTGCGCGCAAACTGGGCACTGTCCCGAACATTCCATGCAGACATGACAGACGAAAAGAGACAACATTTGTTAAAAGGCTGGAAGAAAGCAGTCGGTCGCGCATTCGAGTGGGTGGAGGACTAGATTATGAAGCGGGAATTTCAATATCCGTCGCGGGACGGAGTGACACAGATTCATGCAATCGAATGGGAGCCGGAGGGGGAGATCCATGCGGTTATGCAGTTATGTCATGGTATGGTCGAATTTATCGACCGATATGATGCATTTGCAAAATATCTGAACGAACATGGAATTTACGTGGTCGGACATGACCATCTGGGACATGGAAAATCTGTGCAAAATGAAGAATATCATGGATATTTTCATAAAACGAATGGAAATGAATATGTAATCGGTGACATTCACAAACTTCGGGAAATAACGCAGAAAAAATATCCGGATAAGCCGTATTTTATGCTTGGGCATAGTATGGGGTCTTTCCTGATCCGTCAGTATATGGAAATGTACGGACCTGGGCTTTTTGGAGTCATAGTCATGGGAACCGGAGCACAGCCTGGAGCCGCATTATTTTTTGGAAAATTACTGTGCAAAGTCATTGCCGCATTTAAAGGTGATGATTACCGGAGTACATTTGTGGATAACATGGCATTTGGTGGATATAATAAACGGTTTGAGCCTGCCAGAACAGATAAGGACTGGCTGACGCGTGATGAAAAAGAGGTGGACGCCTATCTGGCGAATCCATGGTGTACGTTCCGCTTTACAGTCAATGCATATTATCATATGTTCTGTGGCATTGAGTATGCACAGAAAAAAGAGAATATTGAAAAGATCCCGAAAGATTTGCCGTTGTATCTGGTGGCAGGATCAGACGATCCCGTTGGAAACTTCGGAAAAAGTGTGGAAAATGTTGCAAAAACGTATCGGGAATGTGGAATTAAAGATGTGTCCCTTAAGCTTTATGAGAAAGACCGCCATGAGATATTAAACGAGCTGGACCGGCAGGTGGTTTACGAGGATATACTGGCGTGGGTGGAAGCGCATCTGCTATAGCCAGCATCGACTGAAACGGGAGAAGACTTGTAAAAGGTGAACTAGAAAAACGCGAGGAGATGAAAAATTGGCTGAGAGAGAAAGAAGAGTCATTTCGCTGGTCGGCGGTGGTGGCAAGACAACGACCATGTATGCGCTGGCTGAAATTTTCAGAGAAGAAGGGAAAAAAGTAATTGTGACGACAAGTACACATTTGCAGACCCCGCCAGAAGAAATCCGTGCATGGAATATTGAAGAAGTGAGAAGTCTCTGGAAATCTGACCAGATTGCGGTCATCGGTACAGATTGTGAAAGTAATAAGAATCTTGCAGCAGGAGATCAGGCAGCAGTAAATCAGATGGAAAATAAGAAATCTGTGAAAAAGATGCGTATGCCAGATAGTTCATTTTTACAGGAAGTTCTGCAGGAAGCGGAGGTTGTACTAATTGAAGCGGACGGAGCAAAGCATCTTCCCTGTAAGGTGCCAATTGAGAAAGAACCAGTCATTATTCCGGAGTGTACAGATGTCATTGCGGTTGTGGGAATGGACGCATTAGGGAAGCCATTAGAAGAAGTCTGCTTTCGAAAAGACCTTGCAGTTCAGTTTTTAAATACGAGTTATAAACATCTGATAGCAGAAGAGGATATTGCAAAAATCCTTTCATCAGTGCAAGGTGCACGAAAAGGCGTGGAAGACCGGAAATATTGTGTCGTTCTGAATAAATGTGACGATGAAATCCGCAAGGAGCGGGCCGAGAAGATCCGCTCCTTGTTAAAAGAAAAGAGCATTGAAAATGTAATGATCACAAATTGTGAAAATCGTCAAAATGAGTTGAAGAAATATTTCTGATAAAATTCTTGAATTATTCCTGCATAACCCGCGCCATATCTTCTGGCAGCGGTGCAGTGAAACTCATATGCGCTCCTGTGATCGGGTGGGTGAATTCCATGTGGTGGGAGTGCAGAGCTTGACGTGTCATGTATTCCATGTCTGGGTTGTACAGGTAGTCACCAATCAGTGGATAACCGAGATATTTCATATGAATACGGATCTGGTGGGTGCGGCCGGTCTCAAGACGAAGAGAGACAAGGCTGTGCCCATTTGCTTCTTTTACCACTTTATAATGGGTGACTGCATCTTCTCCATGTTCCCAGTCTACGGTCCGTTCGATGATGGTTCCTTCCTTGCGCCCGAGCGGAGCCTGGATGGTTCCTTCGGAAGGTGTGACAGAACCTCGTGCAATCGCGAGATATTCCCGGTGGACTTCCCGGTATTTTGTCATGTCCGAGAGAATACTGCCACTGACCAGATGCTTGGAAACAATGGTAAGTCCCGAAGTATCCCGGTCCAGACGGTTGCAGCACCGGAAAATGAAAGGCTTTCCCTGAGACTGAAAGTAGTAAGCCAGAGCATTTGCTATAGAGTTTGTGTAATTATTTAAAGACGGGTGAATCGGCATGCCGGCCGGCTTGTTCAGCACAAGAAGATCTTCATCTTCATAAATGATATCGAGTGGAAGTTTCGTCGGTGGGATTTTCTCAGAATTTTGTGTCTCACAGATCCGCACTTGCAGATGGTCTCCTGTAGAAAGTTCCTGACGCATATAATAATGTACCCCATTTACAAGGATACTTTTCGGCATTCTTTTGATTTCCGACAGATTCTGCCCGGAGTAGCGCTTTCGGCGTAAGAATTGCTCAACTCTAAGGCCGGCACTGTCTTCATCTATGATATAATCGATATTTCGATTCATTGCATTTCTCCCATATAATGTCTATAATAAAAAGTAATCTGGCGATTAGTGCTAGTATAGCACATTTTTCAGTGTAATGGAAATCCAGTGAATTACGTTATTTATCATCCATTATTTATAAGAAAAGAGGAAACCAATAATGACATCACTTAGTACTTTATGTTATATAGAAAAAGATGGGCAATATCTAATGCTTCACCGTACAGTGAAGAAAAATGATGTGAATAAGGATAAATGGATCGGTGTGGGCGGACATTTTGAAGCAGATGAAAGTCCGGAAGAGTGTGTGCTTCGTGAAGTGAAAGAGGAGACAGGATATACGTTGACTTCTTATCGGTTCCGTGGGATTGTGACATTTGTATCCGGAAATGGTGTGACAGAGTATATGCATCTGTTTACTGCTGATGAATTCGAAGGAAAATCCATAGCATGCGATGAAGGTGAACTGGAATGGGTGAAAAAAGAGGACGTGTTGAAACTAAATATCTGGGAAGGCGACCGGATATTTTTACGGCTTCTTGCAGATGAAGAGCCATTCTTCTCACTGAAGCTTGTCTATGATGGTCATGATACACTGGTGTCAGCAGTGTTGAATGGAAAGCCAATGGAGCTTTTTTGAGTCAGCCATTCGCGAGCTGAAAGAAGAACTTGGTATTGAGGCAAAACAGAAAGAACTTCATTATATAGGTGTACATTACGGAGCATTTGAGGCAGAATTTTATGGGAAAATGTTCCGGGACAGAGAACTTAGTTCAGTCTATGTATACACAGAACCGGTGGAGATTGAAAACCTCAAATTACAGAAAGAAGAAGTGGAAGCGGTGCGCTGGATGGATTACGAGGAGTGCAGGCAGAAAGTTCATGACGGCACGATGCCGAACTGTATTTACGAAGATGAATTTCGAATGGTCGGGAAATACCTTGACAGAGTAAGTGTCGGCCGTTAAGATGAAGTCAGAGAAAATATAGTACAGACAGGCTGCACAAAGATGCAGTTATAAAAAATGAATCTGTGCAGATAATGAATAGATGAAAGGAAGGTAAGCATATATGGCAGTTGTACATGTAACAGGAGATACATTTGAACAAGAAGTATTGAAAGCAGAAGGAAAGGTACTGGTTGATTTCTGGGCCGGCTGGTGCGGACCATGTCAGATGCTGGGACCGGTTATTGAAGAAGTGGCAGTAGAAGTAGATGACGTAAAGATTTGCAAAGTGGACGTAGACCAGTGCATGGATCTTGCAAGACAGTATAAGGTTGTGTCCATTCCGATGCTTGTTGTATTTGAAAACGGAGAAGTGACAGGAAAGCAGCTTGGACTGATCAGTAAAGAAGAAGTATTACATTTAATTGGGAAATAAAAAGGAAACGGGTATACAAATGACAAGAACGGGAATTGTAAATGGAAGATTTCAGGTGCTTCACCTGAAACATATGGAGTATATTCTTGCAGCAAAGATGCACTGCGACAAATTATATATTGGAATCACGAATCCGGATGGAGCTCACACGCGGGATACGGTGCATGATGAGAACAGAGGAACGAAAGCAGGGAATCCATTGACCTATTTTGAGCGGTGTGAAATGATCCGTGGTGCAATGGAAGAATTTAATGTGCCTGCGAAAGAGTATGATTTTATTCCATTCCCGATCAGCATGCCGGAGTATATCACACAGTATACACCAAAAGAAGCAGTATACTATGTAGGAATGTTTGATGCCTGGGATGAGGAAAAGTACAAGATTTTACGAAGCCTTGACCTGGATGTGAATATTCTTTGGAGAAAAACGGAAGAAGAGAAAGGAATTACTGGATCAAAAGTACGAGAGCTTATCGCCACAGATCAGGAGTGGAAACAGTTTGTTCCCAAAAGTGTGTATCATTATCTGACAGAAAATGAACTGGACAAGCGTGTAAAGCGTCTGGAACTTATGAGGATTGAAGAAAAAAAGGCCATTGAACAGATGAACATTGCAGAGGCAGTGGAACGTCTCGAAATGATGGAATCCCAGGATATGGATTAAAGGAATAGACAAAAAAGTATGGTTGATAACAATGGAGAGAGATTTTTGTTATCAACCATACTTTTCTTTTAAAAATATTTTTAAATTCAAGATGAAATCTAACGAATCACTGTTCCGGTCTTTCCTTCCAGCGCCTCGTTTAATTTATCGTAAGAAGTGATGAGTGCACTTCTGCCTTCTCTGCCTTCTACAAAGTTTACGGAAGCATTGAATTTCGGGAGCATGTTGTAAACTCCAAAATGTCCTTCTTCCATATATTTTTTAGCCTGATCGACTGTAATTTCGCCAAGGTCTTTTTCATCGGCACGTCCCATATGGATCTTAACTTTCTCAACACTTGTCAGAATGATCAACATATCAGCATCTGTCTCTTCTGCCATCTTACCGGCAGTCAGATCTTTTTCAATAACAGCGCTGGCTCCTTTGAGATGATTGTCCTGCTCAAGTACCGGAATTCCCCCACCGCCACATGCGATAACAACCTGATCTGCATCTAACAGGGCTTTGATCGCATCAATCTCGACAATGCTGACTGGATTCGGTGCAGATACGATTCGACGGAATCCCTTTCCCGGCTCTTCCACGATATAATTTCCCTTTTTCCGCTCCAGATTAGCTTCTTCTGCATTCAGATAACGGCCGAGAACTTTGGTTGGTGTATAGAATGCCTCATCATAAGGATCCACAACAACACTGGTAAGAACGGTACTGACTGTGCGGAAAATCCCGCGGTCTAAAAGCTCTTCGCGAATGTTGTTCTGGAGATCATAACCGATATATCCCTGACTCATGGCTGAACAGATACACATAGGTGCTGCTGTATAATCTTCATGCTGCTTTGCAAACTCATTCAATGCGGTATGTATCATTCCGACCTGAGGTGCATTACTGTGTGTAATAGCTACCTGATATCCGTTCTGGATAAGATCGGCAATTACTTTCGCTGATTTTTTCACTGCCTCTAACTGTTCCGGCAATGTTGTTCCAAGTGCCCGGTGTCCCAGAGCGACAACAACTCGTTTCTTCATAGTATAGCCTCCTGCTAAAAGTATTCTACCTTTAATCATACATGAGCGGGTTAAAATTGGCAAGATTTTAAGCGATTCTTGAAGAAAAAATCTGACAAAATATATCCGCAGAAGAAAAAACAATGCATAAATCCATGAAGGACCTCGAGATTCTTACTGCATATATTATATTAGCTGGGAGATGGCTCCCACCTATAGGTGGTGAGAAACAAGCTGGTATCAGTGGTGGGAGTCAATCCCCCAGCTGATATAGCCTCCGGCAGGATTGCAGAGGTGCGCAGTAGAAGTATGTCATGCAATTGCATGACGCGCACCTCGCAGCAAGAATGCCGAGGCATTCTTGAATAAAAATATATGTGGAGGATGAATATGCGCCTGAACGATTTTCAAGGAAAAGAAGTCATCAACGCCTGTGACGGTAAAAAATTAGGCTACATTGTAGATTTTGCCTTTGACGAAAAATGTGGACAGATCGAAGCAATCATTATTCCAAAGACATCAAAGTTCTGTAACTTCTTCTGTGACGGCTCCGAATATATCATTCCTTACAAATGCATTTGCAAAATCGGACCAGATGTCATACTGGTAGAAATGCATGAGAAAAAATAAGAAAAATTTAAGAAAAAGTCCGGGAAATGGGAGCAATAGTGGTTTGACTTCTCGTACGCCACAAGATATACTAATAAGGAAAGATTAGGAAAAGGAGCGCGAAAGAATATGAAATGTCCATATTGTGGAAATCCTGACACAAAAGTAATTGATTCCAGACCTGCAGAGGACGGAAGCTCCATTCGAAGAAGACGTGCCTGCGATATATGTGGGAAGCGTTTTACAACTTATGAAAAGATAGAGACAATCCCTCTTATAATTATAACAACAGAGAACAGTACAGCCGTCAGAAGATTGAAAACGGAATTATCCGGGCATGCTATAAGCGTCCGGTGCCGACAGAGAAGATCCAGCAGGCGGTGAACAATATAGAGACAAAGGTATTCAGTCTGGAAGAAAAGGAAATTCCGAGCAGTGTGGTCGGCGAACTTGTCATGGACGAACTGAAAGACCTGGATGAAGTAGCATATGTAAGATTTGCATCTGTATACCGTGAATTTAAAGATGTGAATACTTTTATGGACGAGCTAAAGAAGATATTAGATAAGGAAGAAAAATGAGAACATACAAATTAACAATTTCTTATGATGGCACCCGCTATCAGGGGTGGCAGAGACAGGCGACGACAGATAATACAATTCAGCATATATTAGAGTGGAGCATTGGAAAACTGGTCGGATACAGAGTCCGTGTAGATGGCTCCGGGAGAACTGACGCAGGGGTTCACGCACGTGGACAGGTTGCAAGCGTACAGCTCTCCAAGCTTTACGATGTAAAGGAATTGAAGGATTCCATTAACAGATATTTACCGGAAGATATCCGGATCATGAAAGTGGAACTGATGAAAAATGGGTTCCATGCGAGAAAAAGTGCAAAAGGCAAGAAGTACGAATATTATATTGACTGCAGAGAAAAACCAGATGTATTTTCCAGAAGATATTGCTATCATTATCCACATAAGCTGGATATCGAAGCAATGCGCGAGGCAGCAGATTATATGATCGGACCGAAGAATTTTACAAGCTTTACGGATGACAGTGAGAATAAGGATCCAGTCCGCAGGGTTACCAACATTAAAATTGTAAGTAATGGAGAAAAGCTCCGTATTACTTATTATGGAACCGGGTTTATGTATCATATGGTCCGGATTATGACAGGCACACTTCTGGAGGTCGGAACAGGAGAGCGTGAAGCCTCTATGATTCCGGTCGTCATTGCAGCAGAAGACAGAAGCCTGGCAGGATTTCTGGCACCGGCAAGGGGTCTGTTTTTAAGAAAAGTGTATTACTAATGCCGTTACTGTCAATTTTGAAAATGGAAGAAAAAAATAGAAGACAAGAACACAGGAGACTAAAATGAAATTTATATCATGGAATGTAAATGGTATCCGTGCATGTGCCGGAAAAGGATTTATGGATTTTTTTCAGGAGACGGACGCAGACATTTTCTGCATTCAGGAGACGAAGATGCAGGAAGGACAGCTTGAACTGGACACACCGGGATATCATCAGTACTGGAATTATGCGAAGAAAAAAGGTTATTCGGGGACAGCAATATTTACCAAGCAGGAACCAATCAGCGTAAGCTACGGACTTGGAATCGAGGAGCACGACCAGGAAGGGCGTGTGATCACATTGGAGTTTGAAGATTTTTACTTTATTACCGTGTATACACC
>OLPQ01002497.1_pt1 | contig 10474 bp, 7 predicted proteins | sample 1672451 | NCBI WGS metagenome assembly OLPQ01 (sample SAMEA3136687, study PRJEB25190) | human gut metagenome | biome: human gut; feature: human-associated habitat; material: faeces | place: Austria | collected 2013 | reverse complement strand
GCCGGATTCCAGAGCTCACTTGTCAGATCTATCTTACTGCCCTGTGCCTGGGTGTCAAAAGCCGGTACTACTGCAACCACTCCATCTTCATTAAATACCTGGTACATGTTATACATGCTTTCAGAGATGGAATCTTTTACCATTTCCGTAGCTGTTTTTGTGGCAAGTACTGCATTTGCCTTTTCGCCAAAAAGTTTTACAGAATCATCGGTATAAAGGAAACGTAAAAATTCTTTTGCCAGCTCCGGATTTTTGGCTGCCTGCGGAATCGATATGGTCTCCATGGCAACCGCCAGATATCTGGTATCGCCTTCTTTCTGAACAAGGCTGGGTGCCATGGCAAATTCATAACCGTCGGCCCGGGGAGCATCAGCCATCTCCGATTCGATCCAGGTTCCACAGGGAATAAATAAAGCCTTATCCATCAGCTGTTCCTGCTGTGCCTGGGTATGATTCAGGGCAACCGTACCATCCAGCATGTAACCGTCTTTTGCAATCTTTTCAAAATCTTTTAAAACATCCAGAGCCGCACTGTCCTTTACAGATCCTTCCTGGTAACTGGTGATCTTTTTAAAGCCTTCCTCTCCCACTGCGGATTCGATGGAAGGAAGCAGAATATTGGCAAGATAGTTGGGGTAAATACCCTGATAAGTAAATAGCGCAATACCCTGTTCTTTCGCTTTATCTCCAAGTTCAAAAAACTGATCCCATGTTACCGGCACTTCCCAGCCATTCTTTTCAAACAGGTTTTTATCATAGATCAGGCCTGTCGGAGCCCCGTTTAAGGGAGCCTGGTAAATTTTTCCATCACCATAAGGAGAGCAGGTACCGGATGTCAGCAGGCCATCTACGATCTGATCTTTCAGCGCTTCCTCTGATCCGATGGCATTTCCCTCAAATACATCCGTAATATCCATCAGGCCATGCTCAGTGATCAGCTGGCTGATCACGCTGTAGCTTGTACCATTTAATACCAGAAAATCCGGAGTATTTCCGGCAGCGATCTGCGGACGGATCGTATCTGCAATCGTCGGAGAAATCTGCATATCCACTTTTACCCCCGGATATGCCTGCTCAAACGCATCCACCACGGAATACCAGTAGTCAGAACCAAAACCTCCTTCAAAAACTGCGATGCTCAGTTCTTTGTTCTCAAAATCCTCCGCAGCAAAAGCTGCATTTCCACTTCCTGCCAGCATGGCCACTGCCAGAGCTGCACTAAGTCCGCTTTTCATCCACTTGTTCATACGCTTTCCTCCTTGAAAAATTTTTTCTCGCAACTTTTACGGATTAAATACTTTAGTTTTTTCGTAATTATATTTTATTTAATCTGTAATTATAGTATGATAATATTCTTCATTCATTTATTTGTCAATATGATGTCTATATTTTTCTTATTTTTGTTGCTAATATACAATTTTCCCATTTCTATTTAGTTTGTTTTTTTCGTTTCTTTTATTTTTATGATTCAGTTTTAAAAAATAATTCCCCATTTCGAAATAACCTCTGTTATAATGAGATTAAGAAAATTGAGAGTGAGGTTTCCCTATGAGCCTGATTACCCCTTCCCTTCATATGGATTTAAAAAATCCGGAAATTACGGCCCTTGTCTGCAAAGCGCTCAGTTCAGAAGTGCGTCTGAAGATTCTGGATCTTCTGACAGATTACCCCAAAAATATTTCTGATCTGGCTGATATACTGGATATTCCAATGTCCACCATGACAACCCATATCCGTCTGCTGGAGCAGGCCAACCTGATCGGCATCACCGTACTGCCAGGTTCCCGCGGCACCCAGAAAAGATGTTCCCTGACGATCAATCATATTGATCTGACACTGAATGAGCCGAAAGCTTCCGATTACACAGCTTCCCGGCTGATTCGCTCGGAGGAAATGCCAATTGGAAACTATTTTGATTATGAAGCCAGTGCCCCCTGCGGCATGGTCTCCACAGAAGGGGACCTGATCCTGGCTGATGATCCAGGTGGGTTCTCCAGTCCCTCCAGAATGGATGCACAGCTGATCTGGCTGACTACCGGTTTTCTGGAATATCGTTTCCCCATCAATGTTTCCTATCCTTTTCGTACAGATATCGAGCGGATTGAATTTTCCTTTGAAATCTGCTCAGAGGCTTACGGTTATAATGAATTCTGGCCTTCCGATATCAGTATCTGGATCAATAATCAGGAGATCGGCTGTGTCAAATGCCCTGGCGATCACGGCGGCCGCCGCGGCCAGTTAAATCCAGACTGGTGGTCCAGTGCAAACACGCAGTTTGGTGATCTTGCAAAGATCGTTTTGCTGCCCAACGGCTGCACGGTCAATGCCGATACCACCACCGAACATACTTTGCATACACTTCTTGCTGAAGACAGCCATTATATCAGTTTAAAAATAGGCGTAAAAAAAGACGCCCAGTATTGCGGCGGCATGAATCTTTTCGGCTCTGGTTTCGGAGATTATCCCCAGGCCATTGTTATGAAGATTTATGGAAAAGCAGAGCCTCCTGAAAAGCACAAAAAATGAAATAATTTTTTCTCTGATATCCACAAAGTTCTTCTATTTACTATCTGTATAGTATATAATGAGTTTTTAAGACAAAAATTATTTTGGGAATCTTCCTTCAGAAAGGTGGTTTGTATTGGAAAGAGAAAGAAACTATTTAATTGACGCGATCAAGTGTCTGGCCTGCTTCGGAGTTGTCATGATCCATATGCCGACACAGCACTTCGGAGACGAATTTTACTATATGGAAACGGTGCTGGGGCGCTGTGGCGTTCCCATCTTTTTTATGATTTCTGGCTATTTTGCCGCAAAGCATGTAAAAAAAGACCCGGAAAACAGCGGCAGGTGGTTTTTGAAAAACGCCCTGAGAATGATATGGCAGTTTGTGATTTTCAGTGTAATTATTTTTGCATTTTATCGGTTGGGTAATCTCCTGTTTCAGATGGAAGACATGACTTTTACGATTGACAAAGACCATATTTTCCGGTTACTGGTATTCAACGACCCTCTGTTTGGCGGAGTTTTGTGGTATCTGCTTGCCTATGCCTACTGTCTGTTGATCTACGCCGCAGCATCTCATTTTAAAATGGGCTACCGGCTTCTTGCCCTTGTCGCCCCTCTGCTGCTGCTTTTGTATTACATACTAGGAAGATACAGCGTCCTCTTTTTTGAGGAGTCACTGCCGTATTACTGGAGCCGAAATTTCCTGATTACCGCAATTCCCATGTTTACCCTGGGCTTTGTGATGCCTGAGTTAAACATAAAATGGCTGACAAATCAGAATATCCTGATTTTATCCATTATCTCCGTTCTGCTGCTTTTCGCAGAATGTATGGCCTTTTATACCAGTCTGCCGATCGGACGGAATAATTTTATCTTCAATATGCCGCTTTCTTTCCTTATTGTATATTACGCGACGCATCAGCCTAAAATTACGGTTCCGAAAGACAATCTTCTCGCTGTCATCGGAAAGAAATATTCTCTGTATATTTATGGCTTCCAGGGACTTGCAGTCACCCTCTGCTCCAGGCTGGTCATGTCCATCGTGCATCTCGATAAGGAAACCGGAGCTTTTGTGATGGCATTTTACCATATTTCAAAGCCCATCTGCGTATTTCTGATGGCCCTTCTGATGGCTTTTATTTATGTCAAAATCGTAAACATTCTGAAAAAACAGATTTCCGCGGCCCGCTCCTGACGCAGAAAACCCCCGCTTCTTGCAAATTGAAGCAGGGGTTTTTCTTTGCTTATTTATTCTGTGCTGCCTTTTTCTCGGCGATTTCTTCCTGGCGCTCTTTCCAGAGTTTCTCAGCTCTGGGAGCCCAGGCTTCCGCATAGGCTTTGGTCTTCCCGCAGAGATGCTCTGCGCTCTCCGGAGACTGAGGATCAGTGGATTTTGCACCGGAAGCTTTGACAAGCTCGGTGATCCTGCCGGAGTTCTCAAGCATCGGACAGGGCTGGAACATGTTGTCGTTGAAAGGCTGTGCTCTGTGGTAAGCCATGAAGAGCGGGCTCTTTAAAGCTTCCAGCAGGGTGTGCTCGTGGATGTTACAGTTGGAGTAATGGATGAATACGCAGGGGTCTACGTCACCGGCTGCATTGATGTGCAGGTAGTAACGGCCTCCGGCTACGCAGCCATGTACGAACTCGGCATCGTTCTGAAAATCCATGGTGAAGATGGATTTTGTTTTACGATACTCTCTGATCCGGCGGTAAACAGTCTCACGCTGATCCGGGTTCGGCATCAGCTCGGGAACAGCATCGTTTCCAACGGGCATATAGTGGAAGAACCATGCGAACAGAGCGCCGTCCTCGATCATCATATCGAAGAACTCCTCGCTGGTGATATCCTGATAGTTTGCGCTGGTGTAGCAGGTGGAAATACCAAAGGGCAGCTTGTGATCTTTCAGAAGCTTCATGGCATGTTTTACTTTGCCATATACACCCTCACCGCGGCGGCCGTCGTTGGCGGTCTCAAAGCCTTCCAGGCTGATAGCCGGAACGAAGTTCTTCACGCGAAGCAGCTCCTCACAGAACGCTTCGTCGATCAGAGTACCATTGGTGAAGGAAAGGAACTCACAGTCCGGATGACGCTCACAGAGAGTAATCAAATCTTTTTTGCGAACCAGGGGTTCTCCGCCAGTGTAGATGTACATGTAGATACCGAGCTTTTTACCCTGTTTTACTATGTTATCGATGGTGTCCAGATCCAGGTTCAGTTTGTGACCGTACTCAGCAGCCCAGCAGCCAGTACAGTGCAGATTACAGGCAGAAGTCGGGTCGAGAAGGATAGCCCAGGGAACGTTGCAGTCCTCTTTTGCCATGATATCCTGATGGATGGCGGAACCCTTTAAGGATGCGATTACGATAAAGTTCTGGAAGAAGTTTTTTCTCACGCCGGGATCCAGCTGATAGATCTTCATGATCAGATCGTACCAGTTTCCTTTTTCTTCGATGGCATTACGGATCATATTTCTGGCACCTTCGTACCAGCCCTCCGGAGCAGCCTTGTCTACCAGACTCATCAGTTTCGGTATATTGACCTCCGGATCTTTTTCCAGATACTTCAACCCTGAATTGATCGCAGCAGTAAAAGCAGTATTCTTTACAGCATCAATGACTTTCATTCTCTTTTCAACCTCCTGAAAACTGCGGAAAAAGCTCCGCGATTATTTTTTTTCAATATATTTTATCATATAAAAAAGCTCTCATATGTCAAATATCGTTTTTTGATGGAAAACATAATATATCTTTAAAACTCCCTGTTTGCATTTCAACAAAAACATGCTAGACTGGTAACTACTGACTTCTGTTATCTCTATTTCTGTAAGGGAGGTCTTATGTTATCCAACAATGAAACCACTGCCCGCCTGATCTGTGAGGGATTGAAAAATCTCCTGAAGACGAAGAACCTAGACAGGATCCGCATTAAGGAAATCACCGACGAAGTGGGACTGATGCGCCCTACTTTTTATAATTATTTTCAGGATAAGTACGAAGTTGTCGAATATATTTTTACTCATGAAGTTCTGGAGCCCATGCGGCCGTTTCTTCAGAGCGGCCTGGTAAAGGAGGCTTTTCATTTTATGATCGTCGCCATCCAGAAAGACTCTGAATTTTACCGGCGGGAGATCATGCGCTCTTCCCAGAACTCCTTCCGGGATATCCTGGCAGGAAGCATGCACGATTTTCTTCTTCCCATTATCGAAGAAAAGGTTCCAAAACCGAAGCATCCGTTTCTGACTGCGGAAAATATCACCGAATATTATATTAATATTTTTCTTTTTGTACTTACCAAATGGCTGATTGAATCACCGGAAATTCCCGTGGATCAGATCATGGAAATTTACGAACTGCTCGTTTCCAATTCTCTGAGCGATCTTCTCTCCAGGTAAAAACCATTTGTTTCCTCATGCAGTTTTATTTTACAAAAGATTGAAAAAAAGAAAAGTTTCACTTTTTAGGCTTTGTCATCTGTCCCTATGACATTTTCTTCATTTTGTCATAGCCTCACGACATTTTCCCTGTTTTAATGCTGTCCCTGTTTTTCTTTATCGTTCATAATAAAGAAAAATAACACAAATCATTAGGAGGTGCTGTTTTTGTCAGTTATTATATGGAGCGTTCTCGTGGGTGTGGGAATCGCTCTTCATATTTTCGTCGTCATGATGGAAACCGGGGCCCCTCAGGGCTGTCTCAGAAAGAAAAAAATCTTCGCCCTGGGAGCGATTTTTCTGGGCGTCCAGATCTGTATGCAGACCTGCGGAATCCTCCTGACCTGGTGGATCAAGCAGTATCTTCACATTGCCGCCCTGGAGCGCATCTACAAAACGGTTTATGTGATTCTCCTGATCTGGATCGGTTACAAGCTTTTCGCACGGCTGCGGAAAACAGACTTTCCGGATGAGCGGAAATCCTCTCCCTTAAGTCTGAAGCAGTGTGCTGCGCTCTCCTTCCGGACCAGCGCGGAAGCCCTGCTCCTCGGCATGACCATGTATTACTACAGTTCCATCCTGTCTTTCTTCTGGGTGGTGTCCTTAGGTTTCCTCGCTGCTGTGGGTGGTTTCTCCTTCGGCTACTGGAACGGGGTCCGCAGTGAAAAAGTCCTCTGCTCCATCGACGGAGTTCTCCTGCTCTGTCTGGTGTGCCGGGCGGTTTTCCTTTAAGAAAAAAATACCGGGAAAGTGATCTGAGATGTCACTTTCCCGGTATTTTTTTATGCTTCTTCCGGTTTTCTTGTCGGTACAAATTTCGCGCGGTTCATCAGCGGGTGAACCAGCTCGATGGCGTCTTTCGGGCAGACCATGACGCAGGCCCCGCAGTAATAGCACTCGCCGGGATACATGACTACCGGATGTTTTCCTTTCTCCGGGGAGGGATAAAGGACGTCGCACTGGCAGACGGAGGCACAGCGGTTGCAGCCGATACATTTGTCCGGATGGTAAACGATGGGACGGACGCTGCAGGGCGTCTCCTCCAGCTCGAAGGCTGCGGGAGCGGTTCCCTCTTCCGGGGCAGTAGTGTCTTCTGTCAGAGCTTTGGCTTTCTCATAACCGGCGCCTTCCCAGCCTTTGGCACTCAGCTTCCTGAGGCCGTTCTCCAGCACTTTTTCCGCGTCTTTTTCCAGAACCTCGTTCCGGCTCTTCAGTTCTTCGATATAATCCTGATTTCGTTTCTCATACTCGGTCTTCAGCTCGCCGAAGAAATTCAGCGGCACATTTCTCACCTTGACCTCGCCGTTTTCCTGATGGATCGCGATATGGTGACGATCCTTCTCCGGGTCCATCTCGGGATAATCGCTTCTGGTGAAGCAGAGGGGCGCGGAGCTTGATTTCCGGGCCAGGCTCGCGTAGAGCACCATCTTCGCCACGGTGAGGATATCCAGTACCTCGTGGGCGCGCATAAGCTCGTGGGGGTTCTGGCAGGAGAGCTTCGGTACCATCTCTTTTTCAAAGGTGGTCAGAAGATCCAGGCCTTCCATGAGAAGAGCGTCACATTTCACGCCGCCGCAGTAGTTCTGCATGGCTTTGGCGATGGCCATGTTCAGTTCCTTCCAGGTCATACCCTCGTCCGGATCCACAGAAAGCGGGGCGTAGAGACGCTGCTGCTCTTTTTTCACATCCTCGGGATCGTAGGCGGTCCAGTCAGTAGCAAGAGCGGCTTTCGCTGCCTTACGGCCTGCGTAATAGCCGGTCGCACAGGCAAAGCCCGCGCAGTCGGAAGCGTAAAGCTGATCGCCTGCGGCGTAAACGTTCTCAATATTTGTCATCAGATCCCAGTTGTGCAGGATTCCGCCGGGAGCTCCGAAGAACTGGCGCTCCTGATCCAGGAAGTTGGCGGACTGCCAGCCGGTTCCGTAGCTCTGGAGCATATGTTTGGCCGGGTCGAAACCGCGGTCGTTGTAGTTTTTGTAAATCGGCACATTGGTCTTGGCCTCCTGGCCCACCATCATGCCCCAGATTACCCGGCGCTCATTGTCCGGCATCCGGCTTAAGTCCGCATAAAAGGGAAGCTCATAGCCCCGCTTCATAAGCTCGCCGAAATCCAGCGTTTCCGGTCCGCGGTACTCATATTTCGGGTTGTCGATAACGCCGCCCTTGAGGAAGAACTTCTGTCCCTCCGCCGGGTAATAACGCTCGGAGACGGTCTTGAGCTCCTTTCCGTCGCGGTCCACATAAGGAATCTCCACGCCTCTCGCGTCCACCATCGTGGCCGCATACCAGGTGTTGTGGTTGTTTCCGGCTCCGTAAGGAGGGAAACTCCTTCCAGCTGCGGAAAACTCCGCCCGAACCGTTTTCTCCATCATCGTAAACTCCATGCCGGCTCTCCAGCCCATGGCATGGCCGCTTCCGATGCTTTGCATGGGACGGAACTCACAAAGCCCCGTAAGATCCGGGTCAAACAGCCAGACTCTCGCCGGACGGGACATGGCAAGCACCGTAGTCTTCGCCTGGAAAATCATAAATTTTCCGGTCCGGGTATTCATACCCATAGCTCCGATACCCTTTTTCCCGGTCTTGTCAAGAAGCAGGGCCGTCGCCTCGGTCCGATCACAGACACGGATACCAAGCCGCTTCATCTCCTTTACCAGAGCCGGCTTAAACGTGGTTCCCCAGACACGGAGCGTAAATTTATTCTTGTAATCATAGGCAAACATGAGGCCGGTCTTCTCATCCCGGAACTCCGCGCCCTCAAACTCGCCCTCCGTATCGCGGATCTTTCCACCGAAAGACTCCAGATCCAGGAGACGGTCGTAACCCTCCCGGCACTCAATATAATGGGCGATACCGTTGCTGTACCAGTCCTGCTCCCGGACGTAAGCGTTAGCGATCTCTTCCGGCGTCACCTCGGAGCAGGGGTTTGTACAGGCAGACTCCCAGTGGCCAAAACCAGTTCCCGCCGCGCCACTCTTCTCCGCCGCGCCCTTCTCCACAACGACAACCGAAAGCCCCTTCCTGGCCGCCGCAATCGCTGCAAAACACCCCGAAAGGCCGCCGCCCAGCACCAGCACATCACTCCTGATGATCTCCTCCTGGCCCACCTCATTCCCATAAGGCCAGCTGTATTCTCTATGCTTCATATCGCATTTTTCTCCTTATTTCATTCAAACATTTTCCACAGGCAACCGCTTTTTAAGGAAAGTTATCCACACCTTCCACAGAATTACCACTTTCCACAACCCAAACTTCCCGGCTTCGCAATACAGCCCCGCGTCTCGGTCTCCAATCAGGTTTTCATGTGGAGGCGAGGCAGAAATTCTTGGTTTGCCGAAATCTGCGTTATTCACAGAAATCCATTGTCTGAGCGAAGCGAGTTATGGATTTCTGTGAATGCTTTTAGCAGATTCCGGCAAACCTTAGTATTTCGCCCCGCCGCAACTGAAACCAGATTGGAAACCGGCGCGCGGGGCGTCCTCGAAGCCACTTTATTTATATTTCCTCCGCCCGGCAACAAGCCGCAAAATGCCCCGGTGCAACCTCCCGGAGAGGAATATCCCCCTTCCGGCACTCATCCGTCGCAAACGGACACCTCACCGCAAACCGGCATCCCGGCTTCGGATTCACAGGGCTCGTAACCTCACCCTGCAGAAGTTCCCTCTTCTTGTGACATGACTCGATACTCGGAATCGGAATTGCCGCCAGAAGCGCCTTCGTGTACGGATGGACCGGATTCCGGAAAATCTCCTTCGCCTCCGCCCGCTCCACACACTTTCCAAGATACATAACCATAATCTCATTGGAAATATGACGCACCACAGAAAGGTCATGGGTGATAAACATATAAGTAAGATTCATGCTCTCCTGAAGATCCATCAGAAGATTCAGGATCTGCGCCTGAATCGAAACATCCAGCGCAGAAACCGGCTCGTCACAAACCACAAACTCCGGATTCAGGATCAGAGCCCGGGCGATGCCGATTCTCTGGCGGCGGCCGCCGTCCAGCTCGTGGGGATAAGCCATATCGAGACGCCTGGCAAGGCCCACGGTCTCCATCATCTCATCGACCTTCTTATCAACCTCGGCTCGATTTTTGCAGGTCTTATTGACCAGCAGAGGCTCCGCAATCAGCTGCCGGACCGTCATACGGCCGTTCAGGCTCGAATAGGGGTCCTGGAAGACCATCTGGATCTTTGGCCGAACCTTCTTCATTTCCCGCTTGGAAAGAGCCGCAATATTTTTTCCCTCAAAAAGGATCTCCCCGGCTGTGGGAGGTTCCAGGCAGAGAAGAGACCGTCCCAACGTGGATTTTCCGCAGCCGGACTCTCCCACCACGCCCATCGTCTTTCCCTTCGGGATACTGAAATCCACATCGTCCACCGCATGGAGAAGTCCCGCAGGTGTGTGGAAATATTTTTTCAGGTGTCTGACCTCAAGAAGCTTCTCTTCCATCACCGCACCTTCCTTTCTTCCCCGCCAAACAGATGGCAGCGGATCTGATGACCGTTTTTCTCATAGACAGGCGGCACCTG
>OLPQ01002496.1_pt1 | contig 10477 bp, 7 predicted proteins | sample 1672451 | NCBI WGS metagenome assembly OLPQ01 (sample SAMEA3136687, study PRJEB25190) | human gut metagenome | biome: human gut; feature: human-associated habitat; material: faeces | place: Austria | collected 2013 | reverse complement strand
TAAGTGTTTCCACATCAGGCAATTTAAAATTTTCAAATAGTTTCATCTTGCATCTCCTTAAAACATAAATGTCATTTCAGCTTCTGCAACCTTTTTATCGCCTACATAAGCAATGCCCTTGCCAATACCAGCCATTTTCTTGAGCTTAACAATTTCAACTTCAAATCTAAGTGTATCGCCAGGAGTTACCTTACCTCTGAACTTAGCCTTGTCAATACCACCAAAGTATGCAATCTTACCCTTATTTTCTTCCATAGAAAGAATTGCAACAGCACCAGCCTGTGCCATAGCCTCAATAATGAGAACACCTGGCATTACAGGTTCGCCTGGGAAGTGACCCTGAAAGAAGTTTTCGTTCATTGTTACATTCTTAATTGCTGTAATCTTTTTACCTTCTTCAAGTTCAAGAACTCTGTCAATAAGACAGAATGGATAACGATGAGGTATAATTGACTGAATTTCTTTAATATCCATCATATTATTAGTCCTCCCACTTCTTTAAACATAATACTGCATTGTGACCACCAAAGCCTAAAGTATTGCTTAAAGCATACTTAATATCTCTTTCAACACCCTTGTTTGGAGTGTAGTTTAAGTCACATTCTTCATCAGGAACTTTGTAACCAATTGTAGGTGGTACAAAGCTATTTTCAAGAGCTAAAACAGATGCAACAGCTTCAACTGCACCAGTAGCACCTAATAAGTGACCTGTCATAGACTTAGTTGAGCTAATGTTAATATCCTTTGCATAATCACCAAAACAAGTCTTAATAGCTAAAGTTTCTGCTGCGTCATTAATGTGTGTACTTGTACCATGGGCATTAATGTAGCCTACTTCTGTCTTTTCAATACCAGCTTCGTCCATAGCAGCTTCCATAGCCTTAACAGCACCGTCGCCATCAAGTAATGGGCTTGTAATATGGTTGGCATCACAAGTTGAGCCGTAACCAACAACTTCTGCTAAAATCTTAGCACCTCTAGCCTGAGCAGATTCAAGAGATTCCATAAATACCGCACCAGCACCTTCACCCATAACGAAACCACCTCTTTCCTTATCGAAAGGAATAGATGCTCTGTCTGGGTCTGTGCTTGTAGAAAGTGCCTTTAATGCTGCGAAACCACCAATACCAAGTTCGCAAATAGATGCTTCAGAACCACCAGCAATAATATAATCTGAGTAACCATGCTTAATATTTCTGAAAGCCTCGCCGATACAGTTTGTACTTGATGCACAAGCTGTTACAACATCAATACAAGTACCTCTTGCACCAAAACGGATTGCAATATTACCTGCTGCCATATTACTTATTGCAATCCGTTTTGGTGCAATCTTGTTAATACCTTTTTCTACAAGTCTTCTACCCTGTTCTTCAATAGTAGTTAAACCACCAATACCTGAACCGAAAACTACACCAAACTTATGCTTATCAATGCTTTCAAGGTCAATACCAGACATTTTAACTGCTTCATCAGCAACAGCCATACCGTAGATACTGAACATATCAAGTCTTTTAGTTTCTTTCTTTTCAACAACTGTTGTTGGGTCAAAGTTCTTTAATTCGCCTGCACAAACTGCCTTACTCTGAACAGCTTCTGTGTCAAACTTAGTAATATGAGCAATACCGTTCTTACCATTTTTAAGACCGTCCCAAAATTCAGCTGTGTTATTTCCAATAGGTGTTAATGCACCAATACCTGTAATTACTACTCTTCTTTCCATATCTTTCTCTCCTATTTTTTTACTTATTTTATTTGAATAAGAATTAAATTTTGACGAACACTGAGGCTGTTAGGGCTTGCTTGTTACAGCCTCAGTATGTGTTAACTGAAAATTGTAATTATTATTCAAATTACATAAGCATACCACCATCAACATTAATAACTTGCCCAGTAATATAAGAACTATCATCAGAAGCTAAAAACTTAACAACATTAGCAACATCTTGAGTAGTTCCCATTCTTTTCAAAGGAATATTTTTGGCAATTTCCTGTTTAACATCATCTTTTAAAACATCAGTCATATTTGTTTCAATAAAACCAGGAGCAACAGCATTTACTAAAATATTTCTTGAAGCAATCTCTTTAGCTAAACTCTTTGTAAATCCGATAATTCCTGCTTTTGATGCAGAATAATTTGTTTGACCTGCATTACCTGAAATTCCAACAACAGATGAAATATTAATTATTCTTCCAGAACGAGCTTTCATCATATATGGCACTACATTTTTTGTAACATTAAATGTTCCAACTAAATTAGTATCTATTACTTGTTCAAAATCTTCTTTCTTCATTCTCATAAGTAACATATCTTTTGTAATTCCTGCATTATTTACTAATACATCTATTTGTCCAAATCTTTCTATTACTTGTTTTACAAAGTTTTCACAATTTTCAAAATTTGCAACATCACCTTTTACTGCTAGAACTTGAACTCCAATTTTTTCAATTTCTTTTTTGGTATTTTCTAGTTCTTCATTTTCTTTTCTATAATTTAATGCAATATTATAACCTTGTTTTGCTAATGTTATTGCTATTTGTTTGCCTATTCCTCTTGTTGCACCTGTTATTAATGCACACTTATCCATTTTCTTCCACCTTTCTTATTGAAAAATAATTAATTTTTTTCCAAAACTTGATATAAAACGTTTTTCAATGTTTCCACATCTGTCACATTAAAAATCCTAATCTCTTTATCTGTTTTAATCTTTTTAGCAAATCCAGACAATGTCTTACCTGGACCTATTTCAATGAAAGTATCAACACCAAGTTTAATCATATTTTCTAAACTCTTTGAAAATCTTACTGGACTTATTATATGTTTTGCTAAAATATCTTTCATATCATCATTTTCTGTATAAACTTCAGCATCTATATTTTTAATAACTTTTGAATTTCCATTATTAAATTTTATTTTATCTAATTCTTTTCTTAATTCATCAGATGCTTTTTGTAATTTTATGGTATGAAAAGGACCTGATGTTTTTAACTCAATAACTCTTCTAGCACCATATTGTTTAGCTATATTTTCTGCTTCTTTTATTCCATCTTTATCACCTGAAATTACAATTTGACCTGGGCAATTAAAATTTACTGGTACTGCAAATCCATTTTGAACTTTTGAACATACTTCTTCAACTTCATTTTCTCCCATTCCAAGTATAGCTGACATTAGCCATTCACCATCAGGAACTAAGTTTTGCATATATTCTCCACGTTTTTGAACTAATTTTACTCCATCTTCAAAATTTAATATTCCACTATATATCAGTGCAGAATATTCACCAAGACTTAAACCTGCTGATATTTCTGCTTTTACTCCATTTTTATTAAGTATTTCTAATATTGCTAAACTCATTGTTAAAATACAAAGTTGAGTATTTTTAGTTTGATTTAATTCTTCTTCAGGACCTTCAAATGATATCTTTTTCACATCTACTCCTGTCAAATTTTCTACTCTATCATATATATTTCTAACTTCCTCATATTTCTCATATAAATCTTTTCCCATTCCAACATATTGTGAACCTTGACCTGGGAACAAAAATCCTATTTTCATATTATTCTTCTATCCTTTTCATTAATCTTTTTTCAAATATTTTGCAAAATTCATTTACAATAAATAAATTATCAACATCTATGTTAAATTCTTTTTTAATTGATGTTGCAATATTTCTTATATCATCACTAAAGTTCTTCCCATTAGTATTTATGCCTATTCCTACAACTATATATTTCGTTTTTTGTCCAACAATTTTAGATTCTGTTAATATTCCACCAACTTTTTTTCCATTATAATAAATATCATTTGGAGCTTTTATTTGAAGATTTATTCCATATTTTTCTTCAAAAATTTGTATTAATATTTGTGCAATTTCTATTGTTATTCCTTCAATTTTTTGTGGCTTACACTCTGTTTCAATATAAAATGAAAATGCAATATTATTTTCATTACCTGTATGCCAAACTCTACCATGTGTTCCTTTTCCATTTGTTTGTCTATTTGCCATTATAATTGTTCCATTTTGTATTTTACATTTTTCTATTCTTCTATGTATTTCTGTTTGTGTAGAGTCAATTTCTTCATAATTTTCAAATACATTACCTAAAATTTGTTTTGTCATTATAACTCCTTAATTATTTGTTCTAAATTTTTTTCTCTTTTAATTTTATTTGTTGTAGTTTTTATTAATGGTTTGTCTGAAATAATAATTCCTCTAATTGCTTTATAATGTGGCATTGTTTTATTTATTGATTTTATTTTTTCATTAAAATATTCTTTTATTTCAGTTTCTTTTTTTCCTTCAAAACTTTCTTTGTTATAAACAATTTTTACAAAAATCTTTATATCATTTGGATCTTTTGAAATTGGCTTTCCAAAAATAAATGATTCTTCTACACCATCTTCTTTATTAATTAATGTTTCCATTTCTTCTGGGAAAATATTTTTACCATTTTTTAATACAATTACACTTTTCTTTCTTCCACAAATAAATATATAACCCTCTTCATCAATTCTTGCTAAATCACCAGTTTGAAACCATCCATTTTTTAATACTTTTTCTGTTGCTTCTTTATTTTCATAATATTCAAGCATTACATTAGGTCCTTTTACTGCTAATTCTCCAATTCCGTCTTTATTTACATCTAATAATTTCACTTCATCACTTGGAACACATTTTCCAATAGATCCTGTTTTATGATATTTTTTATTTCCTATTGCAACAACTGGTGATGTTTCTGTTAATCCATATCCTTGAACCATATTAAATCCAAGCCTTCTAAATTTTTCTTCAATACTTGGATCTAAACTTGCAGCACCACTTATAAATAGTTTTATATTTCCCCCAAGTAAATCATGTATTTCTTTAAATACTTCTTTTTTCTTTTCCATACTTGAATCTTTATATTTTTCTTCATCTTTAAGTATTTGTTCAACTTTTCCTTGTTTTTCCAAGTGCTTTTTTATTATTTTGAATAATCTTTCATATATTGCTGGAACAGATGCCATTACAGAAACCTTATATTCAGCTAAGTTTTCTGGAATATGTCTAATTCCATCACAAAATACTGTTTCAGCTCCAACATATAGTGAAAATAAAAATCCAACTGTACATTCAAATACATGATGTAATGGTAAAAATGATAAAAACACATCTGATGAATTTACATCTAATATTGATGATATATCCATTAAATTTGAACATATATTTTTATGTGAAAGTGCTACTGCTTTTGATATTGATGTTGTTCCAGATGTAAATAACATTATACTCATTTTTTCATTATCAATTTTTGCATTTGTAAAACTTGTATTTCCAGATTTTACTAGCTGTATTCCTTCTGATATAAGTCTCTTTTGTGATATGATTCCATCATTATCTTTTTCTAAATCCATTGAAATGATATATTTTAATTTTGTCTTTTTTAATATTTCGACATATTTTTGTGAACATATTATTGCTTCTGCTTTTGATCTTTCAATTAGACTTTCTAATTCATTTTCTGGTAATGATTTGTCTAATGGTACTACTGTTCCTGTCCCACAAACTATTGATAAATACGCTATTTCCCATTCATATCTATTTTCACCTATTACAGCTATTCTTTTATCTTTTAACCCCATATCTATCAATTTTGTTCCAAGTCCATCAACCATTTTTCTTACTTCATTATGTGTGATTTCTTTATATCCATTTTCTTGTCTTATTTTATATGCTATTTTTTCACCATATTTTTCTCCTGATTTTTTTAGCATATCTTTTAAATCTGTTATTTCTATATATTTATATAATCTTTCCATTCTTTTTCCTTATTTTCTTAATTTTGGTTTCGTTTGTAAACCTTATATATTTATACCATTTTTTTGATGTTTTTTGATTATACTGGGAGGTCAGTACAATTTAGTATTTTAAAACAATTTTCTTACCATTGACATTTTTTTATAATTATGCTAATATAATTATAGCAATTGCAAACGAAGTCTTAAAAGATTGCACATAAAAAGACTAAGAACCTCCAATTCTTAGTCTTTTCTTTATGCTATTTGCTCAAATACTTTATTATGTAATAAACTATTATGAGTTTTAGCAAATCTACGAAGTCTTTCAATGACTGCACCTCCTTTCTACCTTTGGGCGAAAGGCATATTTAATATATACTCAACCATAGATTTTGTCAACAAATTTCGTCATACATAATTTGACATTATATATCAAAAAAACACTTCAAACGAAGTGTTTTTTACTATTATTTAACTAAATATATATTACAAGCATTTAATCCTTTAATCCATTTCCATTCATTTAATCCTGTTGCATTTTTTATTTTTTCCATCATTTCATCATTATTTTGCCCACCATTTATAAATACTAAAATTCCATTTGATAAATCTTTACCATTCAAAATTTTATTTATATTTTCATCTGTACATTCTACATCTTTAGCTATATATGAATTATCTAACTTTGAAAATAACAATATATCATCTAAAAATCTATTTTCATTAGAATTAAACATATAAATTGTTGGAACATTCAATTCATTTTGAACCTCTTCTACAATATCTCTTTTATCTAAAAATTCTTCTTCTGGCTCCATCTTAAATATTATAGGTGTTATCAATATAATTGTTAAACATACTGCCAAAACTCTAAATACATTTTTTTCATTAAAAATATTTTCCAAAACATTTTCTAATAAATATATAATTAATATAAATACTAATCCACATACTGGCATTATATATCTTAATTCAATCCAAGGGGCTGATAATGAAACTAATAAAGTATAAAATGCTGTTGGAATTGCTATATATTTTATATACTGATTTTTGTTCTCAAATATTTTCTTTTTATTTACTTTTTTATAAATTCCTAATCCAACTATCAATGCTAGTAAAATAAATAACAATCCATTAAATGCGTGTCTATTAAATTTCTTTATATACATCTTTATGCTTTTTAAAAACTCTGAAATTTGAGTTAATTTGCTTAAGGCTCCTTGTCCTCTATATCCAAAAAATAAATGTTTTATTGAATATGGGAAAATTATTAAAGATGTTACACCTGCTATACACATTGTTACTATATATGCAATTAATTCTTTATATCTTTTTTCTTTTATATATTTTATTGCAAACATTATAAACATCATTGCTAAATAAAATAAATAATAATAATGTGTTAATGAACCTGCAAGTGCTGAAATTCCTATAAATATTAATAACTTATAATCTATTTCTTTCTTCTCTAATAGCATTAAGTGTAAATATGTTGTAATCAATACATTTAGTGTTGATAATGCATACATTCTTATATATATTACATTTGTTATTGATGCTAATACAAGTGATGATACCATAGCTATAATTGCAGATTTTTCTTTATATTTGTATTTGTCTTTTAATATTTTGTTTAGTATCAAATACATAAATATTGTTACAAATGCATATATTATCATATTTATTATTATTCCTGGCCATTTTGAATAACTATTTTTATGGAATCCCATTGCAAATCTTAATATTAAATAATATAAAGGTGGATGAACATCATTTTTTTGATTTTCATATACTTGTTTATATTGACCAATTTCATCATCATTTACACATAGATAATCTTCATAATATTTTCCATCATGCCATATATTATAAAAGTTTTCATTATCTTGTATTTCAACTTTATCATAACTTGCAAGACCTAATGAATATGCTTCGTCCATATGAATATATGATTTATTTGCTCCTACTATTATAAATATTATCGTCTGTATTATTAATATTATTGATATAATTATTTTTTCATATTTCTTTTTCTCCATCTTTTATTTTCCTCCTTTTGTAAGTCATTCTAATTTTAACATATGAAAATAAAAATCTCAACAAATATTTATTAATATTTTTTCCAAATTTAGACTTGTTAAAATTAACTAACAAATAGCACAAAGTGGCACTTATCCTTTACAGGAAAGTGCCACTCTTTACTTATTTTATACTTTTGTTGTATTCTTATTTTCTTTTTCAGCCATCTTTTTTTCTTTTTGCTTAATTTTCAAGTTATCTTTAGCTACTGTCATAAGAAGTTTAATTCTATTTGTCTGATTTGCTTCACTTGCACCTGGATCATAATCAACAGGTACAATATTTGCATCTGGGAACATATCTCTGATAGTTTTTATTACACCTTTACCAACAACATGATTTGGTAAACACGCAAATGGTTGAACACAAACTATATTTTGAATACCATTTTCCATATATTCAAGCATTTCAGCCGTCAAGAACCAACCTTCACCTGTTTGATTTCCTGTTGATAAAACTGATTTTACATTATCTGCTAAATGCCAAATATCACAAGTTGGTAAATATCCTTTTTTAGATTTTTCTAATGCTTTTTTAGCATCTTTTTCAAATGAATTTATCAATTTTATTGCAACATCAAATAACATTGATTTCAATCCATTATTTTTTAATAATTGATGTGATATTACTCCATTTGCTGCAACATATTTAACAAACCCCATAAAGTCTGGTAAAACAACTTCTGCACCTTCTTTTTCCAATAAATTTGCTACATAATTATTTCCAAATGGATGATATTTAATTAAGATTTCTCCTACTATTCCTACTTTTGGCTTTTCTTTTCCTTGCTTCCATTCAATTTTTTCAAAATCATCAACCATCTGATATATACTTTTTGAAAATTCTTTTGAATTACTATTTATTGCAAGTTTTTTTGCTTTTTCCATCCATTCTGCAAATAATTTATCTGTCTCACCTTTATTTTTTTCATAAGCTCTATTTTTATATAACATTTTTTGTAATAAATCTGCATAAACCATTGATTTTAATAGTTTTTCAACTAATGGTAATGTTAGCTTAAATCCCGGATTTTTCTCCATTCCAACAACATTAAATGAAATTACTGGAACTTGTCCAAAGCCTGCATCTTTTAGAGCTTTACGAATAAATCCTATATAATTTGTTGCTCTACATCCTCCACCTGTTTGTGACATTATTAATGCTGTTTTATTTACATCATATTCTCCAGATTCTAATGCTTCTATCATTTGTCCTGTTGTTATAATTGATGGATAACAAGCATCATTATTTACATATTTCAAACCTGTTTCAATTGTATTTTGTGTACATTCTCTTAAAAGTTTTGCTTTATATCCTTCACTTTGCAAAACTGGTTCAATAAAATCGAAATGAATTGGTGCCATTTGTGGAATTAAGATTACATATTCTTTTTTCATTTCTTCTGTAAATGGATTTTTCTTTAAGAAATATTCACCTGTTTCTTTTTCATCTTTTTTATTATTTAATCTTTTATTAATACTTGCAAGTAATGAACGTAAACGAATTCTTACAGCTCCTAAGTTATTTACTTCATCAATTTTTATTAATGTATACATTTTTCCAAAACTTGTTAGAATTTCTTCAACTTCATCTGTTGTAACAGCATCAACTCCACAACCAAACGAATTTATTTGAACAAGCTCTAAATTATCATGTCTACCTACAAAATCTGCTGCTGCATATAATCTTGAATGAAACATCCATTGGTCAACAACACGAAGTGGTCTTTCTGGTAATGCTTTATCTGCCACACTATCTTCTGTTAATACACACATTCCTAAACTTGTTATTAATGTATCTATTCCATGATTTATTTCTGGATCTACATGATATGGTCTTCCTGCTAATACAATTCCTTTTAAATTATTTTTTTCAATATATTCAATTGTTTCTTTTCCTTTATCATGTATATCTTGTCTACATTTTTGATATTCTTGTTGAGCTTTTTCTATTGCATTTTTTAATTCTTTTTTGTTAAAATTATATTCTTTAAATTCAGGTAATTCCATCATTCTTTTTAATAATGCTTTTGATTCAAATGGTAAAAATGGGTTTATGAATTTAATATCTTCACTTTTTAATTCTTCAATATTATTTTTTAATACTTCTGAATAAGATATTACTATAGGGCAATTGTAGTGGTTGTCTGCTTTTTCGTATTCTTTTCTAGAGTAAGGCATACAAGGGTAGAATATTGTTGTAATTCCTTTTTCAATCAAGTTTTCTATGTGTCCATGTGAAAGTTTTGCTGGGTAGCAAACGGATTCTGATGGCATAGATTCCATCCCATCCTCATAAGTTTTACGAGTACTTTTATCTGATATAATTACCCTAAATCCTAAGTTAGTTAAAAATGTAAACCAGAAAGGATAATCTTCATACATATTTAAAACTCTAGGGATACCAATAGTTCCACGAGTTGCATATTGTTCTTCTATGGGTTTATAATCAAATATTCTTTCATATTTGTATTGAACTAAGTTTGGTAATTTTTTTGATTTATTTATAATTCCAGCACCTTTTTCGCAACGGTTACCAGATATATGTCTTTGACCATTACTAAATTTGTTTATTGTTAATTTACAGTGATTTTCACATCCATTACAACGAGTATGTGTT
>OLPQ01002492.1_pt1 | contig 10492 bp, 6 predicted proteins | sample 1672451 | NCBI WGS metagenome assembly OLPQ01 (sample SAMEA3136687, study PRJEB25190) | human gut metagenome | biome: human gut; feature: human-associated habitat; material: faeces | place: Austria | collected 2013 | reverse complement strand
GTTTTTCCTGTTCTGAACGCAAAGGGTCTCCCGCCGAATGGCGGGAGACCCTTTCTCATTTTACCGGCTTATTTACCGGTCTTTTCACACAGCTTCTGCATGATAACAGCTACCTGTGCACGGGTGGCCGTGCCCTGCGGGTCAAAACGGTTGCCCGATTTGCCGCTCAGCAGACCAGCCTTCTGCATTCTGGTTACAGCGTCCTTCGCGTAAGCGCGGATGCTTGCGCTGTCGGCAAATGCGGCTGCACTGCCGGTTTCCTCTACCTTGGTGCCGGTGGCGGTCAGATAATTATCCATGATAACCGCAGCCTGCTCACGGGTGATGAGCGCATTCGGATTGAAATGCGAAGCGTCCACGCCGGAAACGATCTTGTTGGCTGCTGCCCAGTTGACGTATGCGTTGTAGTACATTTTGCTGTCTACGTCGGCAAACTGGCTCTGGGTGTTGTACGAAGAGATGTCTGCGCCTGCCATACGGCCAAGCACGGTGACAAACATGCCGCGGGTCATGCCCTCGTTCGGGGAGAAGGTGGTTGCGGTCGTGCCGTTGAACAGCGCCTTATCGGTCACATATTCGATGGCATCCTTTGCCCAGTGGCCCGCGATGTCGGTGAAGGTGCTTACCGTACCCTCAACAACCTTGACATTCTTGCCTACGGTGCCGTAGTTGTCGTAATCCACAGAGTAATCGTTGAATACATCATCGGATTCGTAGCCTACTGCATCGGTGAAGGTGCCCTCGTTCCAGTCTGCCAGCGTTGCCCAGATATTGGTATTGCCTGCCTTGATGGAATACGAGTTGATAACCGGAATATCGGTGGACTTCTCTGCAACAGAGGAGTTCAGTACGGTAGTAACGCGAACATACTTTGCACTGCCCAGTGCGGAAATATCAACCGTGTTCTTGCCGTTCTTCAGCTCTGCGGACTGGGAAGCCTTTACGGTCTTGCCGTCGTCCGAGGTCTCAACGGTTGCGGTTGCAGAAGCCGCGCCGGTGATCTCTGCGTTATAAGTAAACTTTGCTGCACTGCCGGTCATTGCGCGCCACTCGGTGGTGTGCGTGCCCTTGGTGACGATATTCTCCGGTGCGTAATCCAGCCATACGACCAGCTTGTCGCTTTCCGGACCCTTTGCAGTCGGATTTGCGTAAATCTGCTTGTTCTCCTCTGCGGTCAGCTTGGTGGTGTAGAAGCGGAGCTGGCCGATGTCGCCCGTCAGCATGGTGTGCGTCTTGCCGCGGCCGCGGCCCGTCAGCAGATGACGGTGGAATGCAAAGCCGGAGTACATGGACTTGCCTTCCCAGTTGCGGATCTCAGAATCAAAATCCGGTGCATCGGTGTGACCGCTTGCCTTGGTATCCTCGTAGCTGTCGCCGCCGGTTGCACGATCAAAGCCGCCGGTGTACTGTACCCACTTGCCGAGGGTAACGCCGCCGCCCATATTCTCGTCGTCGTTCCAGAAGTACTCGCCGTTATCGTTGTTAAAGCCGATGCCGTAGGTAACCATGCCGGTCTTGCGGACTGCCATGCGGAACAGGTAGTTGGTGCCGTAGCTGATGGAAGCGCCCTTCATCAGCAGCGGGTTGTGGTCCCACTCATCGCCCGTTGCCAGACGATCGATGTTTGCCCAAACCATGCCGGTAACGCCGTTGTCTACCACATAGTTCTTGTTATCCGGAATTTCCACATAATCGTCCACGCCGTCCAGAGACAGACCCCAGTTGCCGTTGTACTTAACGAGCGTCGGATTGCCGCGGATGATGCCGTCGTTGCCCTTGCCGGACTTATCCTTTACGATCGGGGTGCCCTGAATGGAACCGAGCACGGCAACGGTCTTCTCTGCCGAGTTGCCGACCTTGACGGTATAGCTGCCGCCTGCCGGTGCCTTGTAGGCAAACTCAACCGTGCGGGTCTCGCCTGCCTTGAGCGCAGTCTTCTGCGAGGTAACGGCTGCGCCGTTGATGTACAGCACTGCCTCTGCGGTGCCGTCCTCATTGCCGATGTTCTGCACATCCGCCTTGGCGTAGATGACATCGCTGGTCGGCTCGCTTACCGTGCCGCTGCCAAGCTGCAGGCGCAGGTTGCTGTAGGTGTAGGTCGCCTTGCGGAAGGTAACATTGACAGTCTTGGTGTAGCTGTCCAGCTTGAGGGTATGCGTGCCGAGTGCGGAAAGCGTCAGCGGTGCGCTCAGCGTTACGGACTCGCCGGGATTCAGACCGACAACGCGCTCCTTGCCGCTCTTGCCGAACTCATACAGCCAGCGGTCGGTGCCGTTGTCCTTGACACACATGGAGGCAGTCGCCAGACCCTTGCCGACATTGGTCACCTTTGCGGATACCGTGACAGTGCCGTTGGACTGAACGGTGTCCGGGGTGATGGAAATATCGCTGTACGCCAGCTTGGCGCCGTCCTTGGACAGCGTAACCGTCTCAAATATCTTCTCGCCGTCGCTGCTCAGGCCCAGATTCTTATAGGTCATCAGACCGTCCTTGACGGTTACTTCGAGCATATCGCCCTTGCCGGTTGCAAGCAGGTTGGGATAGTTGTCATTCAGGCGCTGATCTGGCTTGCCGGTGTCGATCTTGCCGTCGCCGATGCGGGCATCGCCCTGGGTTACATACAGGGTATCTGCGCCACGCTTCGGGTCAGCAGAAGCATAGCGGGAATACAGATGGGTATGGCCGCTGAACATGATATTCACGTTGCCGTTCTCCACGATGGAAGGAACGTACTTGCGGGTCAGGTCATCCTCGAACGGATGGTGCATGGTAACAACGCGGAAGTCAGCCTTCTTGGCATCGTCGGTTGCAAGATCGGCCTTGAGCCAGTCGAGCGACTCGTTTACAACGGCCTTGGTTGCCGCATCTGCCTCGCCGCCGCCTGCGGTGGAGTTCAGCTCGAACAGGGACCACGGGTTGCTGTCCAGCATATCGAAATGCACCGGACCGCAGTCAAACGCTACGTTGCGTCCGGTCTCGTTGGACTTATACTGCTCCTTCTGCACCTTGGTGACATACTCATCAAAGTAGACACCGTAATCGTGGTTGCCGCTGTTGTAGATAACCGGCACATTGTGCAGGAACGAGCCGACATTCTGGAACCAGTACGGGAACTGATCCTTCTGAGAGCCGGTGCCCTCTACCATATCGCCGGTATGCAGGATAAAGTCCGGATCGAACTGTGCGATCACGTCGGAAACCTTGGTTGCCGTTTCAAAGCGATGGCTGTCGCTGACAACCACAAAGCGGATCTCATCCGAATTTTCGGGCAGCGTGCGGAAGTGACCATCCATAGTCTGTCCGTCCTCGGTCTCAACCTTGTAGGTATAGGTCGTACCCGGAGTCAGATCGGTCAGGCGGGCACGATACATGTGCATGCTCTCACCCTTAAACTTTTCGCCCTCCTCTACCGGAACCTCGAGCGTTTTCTTGTCCGCATCGCTCGTACCGTAGGTAATGGTGGACTTCATCGGTTTATCCAGTTCCCAAACGACAACCATGCCGTTTGTTTTCGGGGTCATCAGGTACGGGCCCGTCAGGAAGGAGCCGGTATCCGTCCTTCCGATTGCGAAAGCAGTGCTCGGCACCAGTGTTGCCAGCATCACGGCCGACAGCACACCGCTGAGCAGCCGCCGCATACGCAAAGATTTTTTAGCCATTTTCTTTTCTCCTTTCTCTTCACGGTACGGCTGCTGCCATACCGCCGCGTCTATGTTAAACCTTTTAAGTTAAGGCAATACCGCATAATTGAACAAGAGTGATTTGCGAGTAAATTTTGCGTACTGACGAGGCACAGTTTTGCGGTAATACTTGATGTATTACCGTGAAACTTCGGCAGCGCGGACGGAACTCGCGCAAGGAACCGAAGCCAAAGTCAGGACACAAAATTTCCGCAAAGCACCGCGGCAGTGCGACCGGAGCCTGCACAAGGAGCCGCCGCTTTAATTGTGCGGTGTTGCCTTAAGGTTCGCGCGCTGTAAATATGCGTGTCGAAGTACGAAATCAGCCGCGTGCGGTTCTCGCCTGCCCATTCCAGATCGTAGGTGATGAGCTTGACCTCATCCAACGACGGCAGTCCGTCCGCTGCACGGGCGGTGCTGTTTGCCGGAAGGCGACAGCTTTTGGCTTCGATGTAGCACTCCTGTCCGCGTGCCGAAGTCATCCAATCAAGAAAAGTACATGCATTTTCGCGTTCTCCTGCAGGTGCATTGCGCACAAGCGCGCACGCGCCGATCTCATAGCCGGTGCCGTCTGCCGGACTGCGCACCTCAATGGGATAGCCATCCAATACCGCACGGCGGCCATCGTGATAAAACACGATCGCAACAGCATAATCGCCGGTGCTAACCTGTTTAACCAGTTCTGTACTCGATGCAGTATAATATGCTCCGACATTCTGATCTAACTTTTTGAGATACTCCCATGCCTTGTCCTCGCCGCGCATCTGCACAAGCGTTGCCAGCGTAGTATACGAGGTACCCGAGCTTTTCGGAGTTGCCATCACAATCTGCCCTGCCAGTGCAGGCGACAGCAGATCGTCCCAGCAGGTCGGCATCGGCGTTCCCGTCCGTGCAAACCAGTCGGTGTTGCAGGCGAAGCACAGCGTGCCGATGTAGATCGGATTCCACACGCCCTGCTCATCCTGATAGGCTTCGGGCACATCGGTCAGCTCGGGACTTTGATACGCCTCCAGCAGACCGGCCTCTCGCAGCTGAATATAGTTATCCGCCGAGCCGCCCAGCAGCACAGAAGCCTGCGGGTTGTCCCGCTCCTGCTCGAGCCGCGCGGTCATTTCTCCGGCAGGAAGATGAATACAGTCCACGGTAATGCCGGTCTCCTTGCGGAAGGCACTGCAGTACAGCAGCGTTTCCGACTCCGGCAGCGGACTGTAAACGGTAAGATGGTCATATTTCGGTGTTTCTGTCTCCTCCATCGCATGATTGTGCTCCTGCGGTGAGGGATCGTTCTGCTGCTGACCCGTACAGCCGCAGAGCAGTCCGGTCAGCAGCAGAACAACAGGAAGAAAACATATTCTTTTCATAGCTTCCACCTCGATACAAAAGGCGGGCAGCTTTTCTCTGCCCCTATACTATAACAGTTTAAGCGGCTTCGCTCTACCGTCCATCATCCGATAAAATTTTACCATTCAAGAAGGCCGTTCCTGAACGGTGAATTTCTTACGATATTATTTTACCCTTCTTCCGACCGGCTGCGGTACTCGCGCGGCGAAACGCCGACGTGCTTTTTGAACAGATAGCTGAAATAGTGCGAATCCTGATAGCCGACGTCAAATGCAATATCACTCATACGGCTGTTGCCCTTGGTCAGCAGATGCTTTGCCGCCTCGATGCGGACAGCGGTCAGATATTCGACAAAGGTCTGACCGGTCTCCTGTGAAAACACGGTGGAAAAATGGTTCGGACTGAACCCGACCTCTGCCGCCACCATGTGCAGCGAAATACCGCTGTCCGCATAATTTTCGCGGATAAACTCCTTTGCACGGCTGATCTCCGCGCTGTATCGCACATTCTGATGGCGATAACACAGACGAGTCATGCGGCCGAGCACCTCGGCGGCACAGGCCTTTGTACCCTCGAGCGTCGCCGCCTGACCGAGCACCGCCTGCGGGTCCTCCGGAGGCGGAATGCTGCCTGCCTGCACCTCATCAGCCAGCTGAGAGGCCGTGACGAGCAGGTTCATCAGCAGATAATACCGGTACAGCACGCTCTGTACGTCCTGCGCCGCAGAGCCGCCGAAGTAGCCCTCGACAATACGCGGCACGTCCTCGGGGGCGGCATGCCGCAGCTTGTCCGCCAGCGAGCCGCCCGCCGAGAAATCGAACTCGTGCTGCACACCGGCAAAGTCCGTGCTGCCGAATACGCCGTCCTCCGCACATGCGGAGGCCTGCAGCAGTGTATCCTTCGCTGTGCGGTAGCTTTCCGGCAGGGCGCTGACACGGGAGACCGGTGCGCCGATCGCGCACAGCGCGTTCCAGCCCAGCACCTGACAAAGCTCGTGCCGCAGGTTCTGACAGAACTCGTAGGCGGTTTCGCGCACAGCTTCCTCGGTCTCTCCGCGCAGCAGGAGCACCAGCCGGCGGCTGCCGCGGAAAAAGGCGCAGACCTCGCTTTCCTCACCGCACAGACGCTCGGTCAGCGCACGCACCTGCTCCTGCACGGCATTTTCCGGCAGGCGCACGATGCACACAAGATACTGCTTCGCTGTCAGCAGCAGCCCCCAGCGTTCTCCCTGTACAGCCGCCTCCGCAGTCGGCACACTGCCCGAGAGCAGGTCGTTGAGAAAATGCTCACGCAGCACGTCCTCCTCGTGTTCGCTGCGGCTGTTTGCACCTTCCGAGCGAAGCTGCTGCTGCTCCTGCTCAATCTGCTCGGCAACCTGTCCAAGCGTTTCAAGCAGCTGCGCCGAGCTGACCGGCTTGAGCAGATACGCGTCCGCGTGCAGCGAAACCGCCTTCTGTGCATACTCAAATTCATCGTGTCCGCTGAGGAACACAATACGCAGCCACGGCATGGTGCGCCGCACAACCTTTGCCAGCTCCAGACCATCCATAAACGGCATGCGGATGTCCGTAATGAGCACATCCGGCTTCATTTCCATCAGCATAGGCAGTGCCATTTCGCCGTCCGGCGCTTCACCTGCAAACAAAAAGCGTTCCTGCTCCTTTTCAATGCAGTTGCGGATACCATCCCGGATGATCTCCTCATCATCCGCAATAAATACACGCATCATAGCGTTTTCCCCTCCTGTTCGTCCGGTACGGTGAAGCTGATGCGTGTGCCGTGCCGGTATTCACTCTCGATCGTCAGTCCGCAGCCGTAATACAGCCGCAGACGCTGTTCCACATTGCGCAGACCATAGCCGCCCTTGCCGTCCGGGTCAAGCGGTGCGCCGTTCTGCAGCGAGGCCCGTACCTCGGCAAGACGCTCGGGTGTCATGCCCATGCCGTTGTCCTCCACGGCGAAGTACATGCCGCCTGCCTGCCTGCGGCCGGTCACGGTAATCTGTCCTCTGCCGCGCCTGCGCTTAATGCCGTGATAAATCGCGTTTTCAACCAGCGGCTGCAGCACGATTTTCAGCATATACCGCTCGTGCAGCGCGGGATCAATATCAATCGTATACCGCATGATGCTACCGTACCGCACCGACTGAATCTGCAAATAGTTTGCAACGTGCTGTTCCTCGCGCTCGACCGTGATGTAATCCGCGCCGCGGCTGAGCGAGATGCGCAGAAAGCCGGTGAACGCCATCGTCATCTCGACGACCTCGCTGTTGCGGCCCTCTTCGGCCAGCCAGACGATGGTTTCCAGCGTATTGTACATGAAATGCGGCGTGATCTGCGCCTGCAGCGCCCGCAGTTCAGCTTTTTTGATGGTCTTTTCCTGCTCGACCCGCTCATGAATGAGCGCACCCAGCTGCTCCGCCATTGTATTGAGATCGCGTGTCAGCAGATGCAGCTCGTCGATCTCAGTCGGCGGGACGCGCTCGGTCAGCTCACCGGCGGCAATGCGGTTGGCAAACTGCTCCAGCTGCCGCAAAGACGCGCCGATCGCACCTTCCAGATTGTCAGATGCCCGAATAGTCAGCCAGATCATCACGCCGACCAGCGCAATGAGTGCAAGCGCTGCCGCACCCAGTCCGTGCTGAATGCAGGCGTTGAAACGGCCCATGCGGGCGATCTCATTCTCGATATAGCGGTCAAGCATGCTGCCCGCCAGATGGCCGACGCTGTGAATCTCGCGGTACAGCGATTCGTTGCGGCTGACTGCGGCACCGGCGTCCATCTGCGTTTCCAGCTGATCAACGTAGCTGTCGATCGTGCGGATGGCGCGCAGCGCCGCATTGAGATACTGTGCCTCGTCCTCTCCGGCACTGTCCAGCATATCGTTCAGTTCCCACAGAGCGCTGTCGATCAGCATCCGCTGCCGTCCATCCTCGAAGGAAATACGGCCGGAAACCACGTTCCACACCTCATCCGGCAGGTCCTGCACCAGCACAGTGCGGACCTCGGAGGCACGGGTCGTCAATGCAATATCCGCGCCATAGCGCTGTGTCAGCACAACCAGCAGACCGGCCAGCACGCACACCGGTAAAATCATGCAGACCACGCTGCGCAGCAGCGACTGCCGCAGCAAGCCGTGCAGACTGTGATGGGATTTACGCATCGGCTGTTCCCTCCTCCGTCAGCACGGCGGTGTCCGCCAGAGCGATATAGGGCTTCCACGGTGCCTTCGCAATCTGCTGGGCTGCGTCTGCGGTCAGCTCGGCCAGCTGGGTGTCATCCAGCGCACCGATTACGGCAACCTCCCCTTTTTTCTGCAGCGCGCGCAGCTCCGCACCGCCGCCAAACGCACAAATCAGCACATCCTTGCCCGGTTTGCGGCCGTGGCTGTGCAGATAATCCACCGCACCGAGCGCCATCGCGTCATTCTGGGCGAAAATGTATCCGATTTCGTCCAGATGGTCCTCCATCTCCTCCAGTATTTCGCAGCCGCGCGAGCGCATGCCGTCGCCGCACAGGCTGTAGGTTACGGTCAATCCTTGTTCCTCCAGAGCCTCGCGGCAGCCGCGTGCAATCTCTCTTGCGTCCGAAGCATTTACCGTGCCGTAAAGCTCCAGTACACCGTCCCGCGGCATGCGCTGCTGCAGAAGCGCATCCGCCGCCTGCTCGGCGAGCGACGCATAATCAAATCCTATATGCTGCAGCGGCACATCATCTACGCCGCGTATCGCGCGGTCTATCGACAGCAGCGGCACGGAGGCGGATTTTGCTTCGCGCAGCACGTTGTCCCAGCCGCTTTCCACCAGCGGCGTAAATGCGATTGCGTCCACCTGATACACGATCAGCGCACGCACGGCTTCAATCTGTGCCTCCTGCGTGCGCTCGACCGGCATTTCCAGCACTTTGAAGCCATGTTCCTCCGCCGCATGTACAAGCGCTTCGGACTGCGCTTCGCGCCGGTCATCCTCTGCCGCCGTGGTGACAATGCCGAGCACCGGCACATGGGCATTCTCTTTTTCCGGCTGTGCCAATCCCTGCAACAGCCGCAGCAGCACGACTGTGCAGAGCAGCAGCAATGCCGCCCCTTTCCATCGTTTCATGGTTTTCTCTCCGTTTCTTGTTCTCTCCTGAATGATTTAATCATATCACACTTTGGAGGAATGAGCCAAATGTATTTGATAATAGTATAAAAACTATCCAAATAAGCGCCCATGATATTATGCATATTCCCTCACTTGGGCAGAGGAATATCTTCCGACGCAGTCGGATCTACTTGCATTGGCTGTTGATATGCGGTATAACATGACTACACAAGGAAAGACAAAAGGAGCGCAGATTGCAAACATCTGCGCTCCTTTTGCACCTGTATTACCGTTCTTCTTTTTCTGTCGGAATCTCCGTCTGCTCGGCTTCACGCGCCTTCCTGCGCCGACGGCGCAGGACCGCAACAGTGCCGCCTCCGGCAGCAGCCAGCAGGATCACCGGCCAGAACATCACCGCACCGACGATGAGCGCTCGAACCGCGTCAACCAGACCGCGTGTTCCAGTCTTAGCCGCCTGCGTGAGCTGTGCGCCGAAGCCGCTGCCCTCAGGCGTTGCGGTCAGCGTCTGCACCTCTTCCAGATCCACATAGAAGGTCGAAAATCCGACCAGATCATCGTAATGGCGCTTAGAGCCGGTCAGCGAGTCGATCTCGTATTCACAGTCGGCCAGCGCGTTCTCGAGCGAGATGATATCCTCCATCTTATCCGCCTGATCGAGCAGCGCCAGCAGCCGCTCGTGCTTGGTGGTTAGCGTTGCCAGACGGGTTTCGATATCGGTATACTGCTCGGTCACGTCCTCGCTTGAACGCGAGCTGTACACCACATGCACGCTGCTGCCGAGCTGCTCGTAAAACACCTCAAACTTCTCCTGCGGAATACGCAGGACATAGCTTGCATGCCGGCTGCCTGCATCGCCGGAAAGACTGCTCGATTCAAGATAGCCGCCTGCATCCGCTGCCATCTTCTCAATATCTGCAGAGGCTTTGTCGAAATCCTGCGTTTCGAGCGTCAGATTGGCGTTCAAAATCAGCTTGGCATTCTTTCTCACCGCAGAAAAGTCCGCACCGCTCTCAGCGGTATCTGCCGACGCATCTTCGGTCCAGCCGTTCGCGGCATCCGGCATACTGCCGCTGTCACCGGCTGCCGCCGATGCCGAATTGCCGACGCCTGCTCCGCAGGCGGAAAGCAGCAGCAAAAATGCAAGGAACAGGGGGAACAATCGTTTTTTCATAACAGACACCTCGTTTCTTGAGCGGTGCGGCGCACGGCCGCTGTATCTTCTCTTGTTACTTGATTAGACGAAATGCCGTGCGATTTGGTTCCCTCTGTTCTGTATATCAATCAAACAATTTTTAATACCGCATTCTATTGAAATGAACTGCACCCCATTTGTTAGACAGTATGGTATACTATCTAACAAGTGGGGTGT
>OLPQ01002484.1_pt1 | contig 10544 bp, 6 predicted proteins | sample 1672451 | NCBI WGS metagenome assembly OLPQ01 (sample SAMEA3136687, study PRJEB25190) | human gut metagenome | biome: human gut; feature: human-associated habitat; material: faeces | place: Austria | collected 2013 | reverse complement strand
GGAAAGGGCTATTCTCCCCCTTCGGGGGGAGAATAGCTTTTTGTCTACAGTCTAAAGAATCCCCGGCGTTCCCGCCGGGGATTCCTTATACCCATTTAGGTTTGACCCATTTAGGTTTGATTACTTGGCAAACGCCTGGCCGATGGCCGTGCCGATCGCCTGGCAGTCAACCGTCGCGCCGGAGACGATATCCACGTCAGCGCTCTGGTTGGCGATGATCGCGCCAACGTACTCGGCGAGCTGCTCGTCGGTGATGAGCATGTTCTCACGGCCGCCGGTGATCTCGATGTTCTCGAGCTTGCCGCCCGCAACAGTGATGGAGACCTCGATCTTGTCGTGCAGGCCGTCCACGGTCGCGGTGTACACGCCGTCAGCAGCATCCGCCCAAGCCGGGCCGTTGTTCTCGCCCTTCACGACGGCCTCGAACTCGCTCACAGCGCCGAACGCGGTCTGCGCAGCGGTACGGCCGGAGAGCATCGCCTCGGAGAGGAACACGCCGTTCTGGTAGAGGTTCGCCACGTAGCTGCCCAGCTCGCCAGCCTCGTAGAGGCCCGCGATCGGCTCGTCGTTCCAGTTGAGAACGCGGCCGGCCGTGTCGCGCTTCGCGCCGCCGGTGGTGGCAACGAGGGTCGGGGTGATGGAAACAGCGTAGTACGGAGCGGTGTCGATCTTCGCCATCTTCTCCGGATCGCGGCCGAACTCGGCGTCAACGCCCGCGTCGCAGGCGGCGTTCCAAGCGTCGATGGTGGCCTTCAGCTCGGCCGGGTCACGGTCGATCTTCTCAGCCAGTTCTTCGATGGTGTCAGCCTTGATGATCCAGCCCTTTTCGATCTCGGCCAGGTTGTCGTTGGACCAGGTGTAGCCTTCGGTGGTCGTCGGCCAGCTCAGCCACTGGCTGCCGATGGAACCGGCCTCGCGGGTCTTCTCGTCAAAGATCAGGGAAACCGGCAGCGCACGCTCGTGCGGCAGGTCAACATAGCGGCCATACTCCATGTACTTCATGTGCTGACGATGGTAGCTGCCCGCCTCGTCGTAGAAGCGCTTGCTCTCGGAGTCGATCTCGATCCAGCTGTTGCCAGCCATGGTGAAGTTGCGCATGAAGGTAGAGTCATACTCCGGAACCTTGATGCCCAGCCAGAAGCCGCCGCTCTGGGTCTGGTTCTTCATGTGCCAGATCTGCGCGCCCGCTTCCATCAGCATCTTGATGCCGTCGCCGGTGTTGCCCGGGGTGCCGGCGGTGTACACGGTCTCCATGCCGTGGAAGTCACGCTGCATGGTCAGGTTGTTCTCGTAGCCGCCGCAAGCGAGCAGAACGCCCTTGGCAGACTTGATGGAGTACTCGGTGCCGTCCGCGCGGCGGGCGATCACGCCGGAAACTTCCTTCGTGAACGGATCCTGCACGAGGGAGACGGCCGGGTTCTCAAAGCGCACGTCGATGCCGCGCTTTTCAACCGCCTTGGCGAAGCAGCGCCACACGCCGCCGTTCTCGAAGGTCGAGCCCTTGGCGCGCAGGTGAGCGGAGCATCCGTCGAAGGTGGAGCCTTCGAAGTTGCTGAACTCGACGACCATGCTGCCCCACTTGAGCTCGCCGCCGCCGACGTAGCCGGCCTCGTAGTCAACGCCGTCCGCGACGTACTCGATCCACGGGAGCTGGGTCGCAAAGCCCTCGCACAGCCAGGTGAGGTACTCATCCGGGATCGGGTTGGGCTTGTTGCAGTTGTAGAGGTAGGTCTTCACGGTTTCCACCGCGCTCTCCGCCGGAACCAGGAACGTCTGGCCGGAGGCGATGGAATTGCCGCCCGCCAGCGTCTCCGGCATCTTTTCGAGCACGAGGATCTTGGCGGTCGGGTCGATGTCGTAAGCCTCAACGGCCGCCGCAGCGCCCGCCAGGCCGTAGCCGACGACGAGGAAATCAACCTCTTCGTCCCACTTTTCGATGTTCTGAACCGGCGTTACCCAGTCCTCAGCCGCAAACGCGGTGACGGACATGGCCAGCACGAGCACGAGGCTCAGCAGCAGCGTCAATCCTTTTTTCATTTCGTTTGTCCTTCCCTTCTTACATCTGATGGTGAAGCGAAACACCGGACGGGACGCGCAGCTTCGTCACAGCGTTGCCACAATGACGTCACATTCTCCCGTCTATGGCTTTATTGTACATCCTCAAACGGCTTTAGACACAAGAGTGTTTGCGAAAAGTCAAACAAATTCTTTTTCGGGCATTTTACAGCCTTTTTTTCGCGTTTTTTGTCTTCCAAATCGCATATTCGCCCCGCGTCTCGGTCTTTTTGGCGCGTTTTTCGCTTTTTCGCCGTTCTTTTCCCCTTCTCCATATCTAAAGCCACTTTGGACTTTGCCGCGCTTTTCGTCGGCTGTCTTCCGCCTTTTTGCGTTCATTTTGTTGACAGCTCAACAATTTTGTCGTATAATGCCTCCGCCGAACCCATGAAATGTCGATCTTTTATACTAATCCGCAGTTAAAATGCTTAACAGAGCGCATCAGATTTTTTGTTCTGACGAAGCCAAGTGAAGTGAGGCGTACTGGAGGTACGTTGAACGGAACGAGGCAAAGTCAGAGCGAAAAAGATGGTGCGCGGATTAAGCCATTTTAACAAGAATTAGTATTATTCATCAGGAAAGGAGCTGTGCCCGTGGATACCAGTCGATTCGAACAGTTTTCCTCGTTGATGACCGGCGCGGCCAAATCCATCGCCAAGCTCAAGGCCGCGCAGATGGAAGCCTTTTCCCTCTCGGGCGCGCACACGAGCTGCCTGTGCCGTTTATATGAAGCGGGCAGCCTGACGCAGGGCGAGCTGACGCGCGCGGTGCAGATGGATCGCAGTCAGGTTTCCCGCGTCCTTCGCGAACTGGCGCAGAAGGGATATGTGTCCGCCGACGCGCAGGCGGGCTACAAGCGCCGCTATGCCCTCACCCCGTCGGGGCAGGAAACCGCCGCGCGCGTCGAAGCCATCATTCTGGATATCAACCGCTTTGTCAGCGGTTCCATTTCCGACGCGGATATCGAAATCTTTTATAAAACGCTGACGACCATCACGCGGAACCTGCAATCCGCCGTTGAAACCTACGCCAAAGGAGTTTCCCATGAATAAAGCCTACGCCTTCTTCTGCCGCGCCTATCAGACGGTCTTCCGCGCGGCGCTCCCCATCCTGCCCTATCGCGAGCCGGTGCAGCTCGACGGGCTCGCCTCCATCGTTCCGCTGCTGACGGAAAAGGAGATTTCCTCCGTCCTGCTGGTGACGGACGCTTCCGTCCGCGCGCTGGGCCTGACGGGCGGGCTGGAAGACGCGCTGAAAGCGGCCTCCGTCGCCTGCGCCGTCTACGACAAGACCGTGCCGAACCCCACCATCGCGAACATCGAGGAAGGGCGCGCGCTCTACCTTTCCGCGCATGCGCAGGCGATCATCGCGGTCGGCGGCGGCTCGGTGATGGATTGCGCGAAAATCATCGGCGCGCGCATCGCCAAGCCGCGCCAGCCGGTGCAGCGCATGGGCGGCCTGCTGCGCATCCTCAGGCGCACGCCGCTGCTCATCGCCGCGCCGACCACCGCCGGAACGGGCAGCGAGACGACCCTCGCCGCCGTCATCACCGATTCCGCCGCGCATCACAAATACCCGATCAACGATTTCGCGCTCATCCCGGATTACGCCGTGCTCGACCCGGAGCTGACGCGCGGCCTGCCGCCTATGTTGACCGCGACCACGGGTATGGACGCGCTCACCCACGCCATCGAGGCGTATATCGGCCGCTCAACGACCAAGCTGACCCGCGCCATGTCCGAAGAGGCCGCGACGCGCATCGTCCGCAGCCTGTATACCGCCTACGAAAACGGCGGCGACATGCAGGCGCGGGCGGATATGCTCCGCGCCGCATACTGCGCGGGCGTGTCCTTCACCCGCTCCTACGTCGGCTATGTCCACGGCGTGGCCCATTCGCTCGGCGGTCAATACGGCGTGCCGCACGGGCTGGCGAACGCCGTCATCCTCCCCTATTTTCTCGACGCTTACGGCGCGGCCTGCCATCAAAAGCTGGGCAGGCTCGCCCGCGTCGCGCACGTCGCCCCGGAAAGCGCCTCCGACCGCGAGGCCGCCGAGGCGTTCATCCGCTGGATTCGCGAGATGAACACCCGAATGGGGATTCCCAAAAAAATCCCGCAGATCCGCACCGCCGATATCCCCGAGATGGCGCGCCACGCTGCCCGGGAGAGCAACCCGCTCTATCCCGTGCCCGTGCTGATGGATGAACGCCAGCTCGCGCAGATGTATGTTCAACTGATGCCCGCCAAAAAGGAGGAAAACGCATGAACGCCACCCCCATCGAGCAGCTCGTCGCCGCCCAGCGGCAGTTTTTCGCCTCCGGCCGGACGCTGGAGCTCGCTTTCCGCAAACAGAGCCTCGTCGCGCTGAAAAAGGCCATTCTGGCGCACGAAGCCGAGATCAACGCCGCGCTCATGGCGGATCTGGGCAAGAGCGCGACCGAAACCTACATGTGCGAAACCGGCATGACGCTCTCCGAGCTGAGCTATATGCTTCGCCATCTGGGGCGGTTCGCGAAAAAGCGCCGCGTGCTCACCCCGCTGGCGCAGTTTCCGTCCTCCAGCTTCACCGTCCGCGAGCCTTACGGCGTGGCGCTCATCATGGCGCCGTGGAATTACCCCTTCATGCTGCTGATGGAGCCGCTGATCGGCGCGCTGGCGGCGGGCAACTGCTGCATCCTCAAGCCGTCGGCCTATGCTCCGGCCACGTCGAAGGTCATGGCGCAGATCGTCGCCGCGTGCTTCCCGCCGGAATATGTCGCGCTGGTCGAGGGCGGCCGCGCGGAGAATCAGGCGCTGCTGCATCAGCGGTTTGATTACATCTTCTTCACCGGCGGCGTGACCGTCGGCCGCGAGGTCATGCGCGCCGCGAGCGAAACCCTCACCCCCGTCACGCTGGAATTGGGCGGCAAAAGCCCCTGCATCGTCGATGAAACCGCGAATCTGCGCGTCGCCGCGCGCCGTCTGGCGTTCGGCAAGCTGCTCAACTGCGGCCAAACCTGCGTCGCGCCGGATTATCTGCTCATCAGCCGCAAGGTCAAGGATGCGTTCCTGCCCCTGCTCGAACGCGAGATTCAGCGCATGGTCGGCGAAAACGCGCTCGTCTGCGACAGCTATGTACACATGGTCAACGAAAAGCACTTCCGGCGCGTCTGCGGGCTGATCGACCCCGATAAGGTGATCTTCGGCGGGCAGGCGGACGAGCGGACGCTGCGCATCCAGCCGACGATCATGGATCGCGTCACCGCGGATGACGCGGTGATGCAGGAGGAAATCTTCGGCCCTCTCCTGCCCGTCATCGCCTATGATTCCATCGACGAGGCTCTGGCCTTCGTGAATAACCGCGAGCATCCGCTGGCGCTGTATCTGTTCTCCGAGGATCCGGCGCTGCAAAAGCGCGTACTCGCCTCCGTGCCCTTCGGCGGCGGCTGCATCAACGATACCATTGTCCATCTGGCCACCAGCCGCATGGGGTTCGGCGGCGTCGGCCACAGCGGCATGGGCAGCTATCACGGGAAAAAGAGCTTCGATACGTTCAGCCACGAAAAGAGCGTGCTAAAAAAATCCACGCGCATCGACATGCCCGTTCGCTACATGCCCTATACGCCGCTCAAGGACAGGCTGCTGCGCGTCTTTCTCCGCTGACTTGCCCATTTTCCGCAAAACTGGTATAATGGGGTCATTCTCGTGAATGTGCGGCGCGCGCCGCGCAGGAAAGGACTCCATGAAACCGATTCAACATGCCGCGTGTCTGTGTGCGCTCTCGGCGCTGCTCGCGCTGTCGCCCGCCGTCGCGCTTTGTGAAAATACCCCCGCCGAAAACCAACAGGCGGAAGACAGCCGGCTTCAAACCGGCAAGCAGGCCAACCTGCGCAAGCTGCCCAACAAAAAGAGCGACAAGCTCGAAACGCTGAAAAAGGGCAGCGTGCTGACCGTCATCTCCGTCAGCGAGATCAACGGCGAAAACTGGGCGTATGTGCGCACCCAAAGCGGCCGCGATGGCTATATCCTCTACGAGCTGCTCGAGCCCGTGCCCACCCCCACGCCCGAACCGACCGCCACCCCGACCCCCACGCCTTCCCCTGTGCCGACGGCCACGCCCGAACCGGGCAGCGAAACGCCCGCGCCGACCGCGGAGCCGAGCGGCGTAAAGGATGAAATCGCCTATGACGAGCCGCGCCTCGTCCGCACGGTCAAGCGTGCCAACCTGCGCAAAAAGCCCGCCGGTTCCCGCCTTGGGGAAATCGCCGCCAACACCGCCCTGACCGTCGTCGGCGAGGTCGAAAAGGACGGCGAACTGTGGCTGCACGTCGAAAAGGGCGAGGATCACCGCGAGGGCTATATGCTCTCCGAGCTGGTGCGTCAGGTGAAGCCCGTCGAGCTGATCCCGATCACGGAGGGCGAGGTGCGCGCGCTGTTCCCGGTCATCGGGCGCGACCCCATCGCGGATATCAAAAACGAGATTCCCTTCACCTATACGGAGGAGGAGCTGGCGCAGTATCACACACTGGACGTCGGCGACCGCAGCGCCGACGTGCTGGCGCTGCGCAAGCGGCTCTATGCGCTGGGCTATTACACCAAGCCGAACGAGAACCCGCTGTATACCGAATCCACCGCCGACGTCATCGAGATGTTTCAGGCCGACTGCGGTTTGGAGGAAACCGGCGTCGCCGATCCGTATACGCAGGCGCTGCTCTTTGACGACCGCATGCTCGCCCGCGAGGGCAGCGCGCAGGAGGTCACCTACCTGTCAAACAAGGCGCAGCCGCTGATGATCCAGCGCGCGGAAATCACATCCTACAGCTTCTACGGCAGCGTGCAGGTCAGCGTCCGCAACAACACGACCGGCAAGCTGACCGCCTTCGGCCTGAAGATCATCCCGAACACGAGCGACGGCACGCCCGCCGACATGGCCGACACCTTCGCCGAGGAAATCGAAAAGGAATACGCCATCGACGACATCGCCGTTGCCAAGGGCAATTCCTATTCCGATTTCGCGACGAACGGCAAAGCGCCGCTCTACAACGATCCCGAGGATTACGAAGAGCCGGAAATCGGCGAGGTCTACGTCTATCCGCATCACTTTCAGGTCAGCTATAAAAACTACTTTTCCGGCGCGCAGGTCGCCGTCTGCTGGTATCGCGCCGCCGGGCGCAACGTCTATGTGGACGACGACCAGATGGTGTTCATCCCCGTCGGCAAGGGCGCGGACGACGTTTTGATGAATACCCTGCCCATCTCCATTTCGGATAGCGAGACCGAAAACGCCCGCACGTGGGAAATGGGCATCGTCGCGCGCTACGTTCTGCCGATCTATCAGGATTATTACAACCTGCCGCAGGGCGCGTATCTGCGCAGCGTGGAGGACGGCTCTCCCGCGCAGGACGCGGGCCTGCAGGAGGGCGATATCATCGTCGGCATCGGCGAGCAGACCATTCTGGGCGACAGAACCCTGCGCCTCTCCCGCGCCTCGTTCGCGCCGGGGGACATTCAAACCGTCTATTTCTGGCGCGACGGCCAGTATTACACCACCGAGATGATGCGCCCCGAAGCCTGATCGCCGCCGTCCCCTTGCGCCTTTCCCGGAAAAACCGAATCCCCAAAATACAAAACCTCCTGCTCCGGCTCAAAGCGAACCGAAGCAGGAGGTTTTTCATATGTCGTTCCATCAGAAGCGGCTCAGCCCTTGCAAAACCGCTTCCTCGGAACGAGGGAAATTACTGGTTGTCGGCCTGAATCGCCTCAGCCGCGGTGCGGCCGGAAACGAAGATTTCGACAATCGCGTTGCCGCCGAGACGGTTGCCGCCGTGGATGCCGCCGGTAACCTCGCCAGCCGCGTACAGACCCGGGATCACGTTGTCCTCAGCGTCCAGCGCGTGGCGCTCGGTATCGACCTTGATGCCGCCCATGGTGTGGTGGGTGGACGGCGCCATGAAGCGGACGCGCAGCTCCACGCCGTCGAGCTTATAGGTCTCGGGCAGGTAGTTGCCGCTCTCGTCCTTCTCGGCGTAGCCGATCAGGGCGTTCGGGTTGGTCTTCTTCACGCCTTCCGGCTGCTCGCCGGCCATAACGGCCTTGTCGTAATTCTCGATGGTCGCGCGCACGGTGTCCGCGTCGGTCTCAAGGCCGAGGGAGGCGAACAGCTCCGCGAGCTGATCGACGGTGCGGACGTACTGACGCCACTCCACATCCTCATTGCCGTAGAGGTACGGGCCCGGAATCTTGGAGGAAGCGTTGGCCAGCTCGATGAACACGCCCTTGGTGCCGTTGTGCTCAATGCCGTTGCGGAACTCCGCCAGAGAGAGCACGTCGCGCTCGGAGGTCTCGTCCACAAAGCGCTTGCCGGTGGTCGGGTTGATGTAGATCGCGTAGTTGCCGCCGCCGAAGGCGAGGTTGCCGTCGTCGATCCAGCTGATCGGCATCATCTGGGTGTAGCCCATGCCGGTCACATCCGCGCCCACGGCCTGCGCCATGGTGATGCCGTCGCCCTTGAGGGAAGAACGGTTGGTGGTCTTGGTGCTGGTGGAGAGATAGTCGCTGGACCAGTAGACATTGGTATCCACAACCATCTGCAGGTTCGCCGCGTAGCCGCCGGTCGCGATCACAACGCCCTTGGTCGCGTGCGCGGTCACCGGGGTGCCGTCATACTGGGTGGCCTTCACGCCGGTCACCCTGCCGTCCTCGACGATCAGCTCTTCCGCGGTGGTGCGGAGCATGATCTTGTTGGAGGCGGCGGTCTCGGAGGTCGCCAGCACGGTGTTCATCGGCGCCTTGAAGTAGGTGCCCCAGCGGCCCGGATAATCCACGCCGTCGATGGTCGCGCCGACAAACTCGTTTTCACGATACCAGAGTGCGCCGATCAGCGTCGGCTGGGTATCCTCGACGAAGGTGGAGCCCTGCGCTTCGAGCCACTGCTTGAGCGTCTGGCCGCCCTCGATGAACTGCTTCACGAGGTCGTAATCGCCGTAGATCCAGCTCGTCATGTCCGCAGAGGGACGCAGGCCGCCGTAATAGGTCTGGAAGATGTGCAGGTTGACGGTGGAGAACAGCGTGAGCTGACCCGCGCCCTCGGCAACCTTCGGCTCCGCCCAATCGAGGTACGCCTGAATTTCCGCCTTCAGATCCTTGAGGGTCTGGAGATACTCGGCGTGCACGCCATGCTTGGACAGCTCGGCGATGTCGCCCGCCACGAACTCGTGATCCTTGTAGTAGGCCTCGTCAAACGGCTCTTCGGACCAGCCGAGGATCGTCTTCAGTTCGTCCAGAGTCGCGACGCTCTCGACGACCTTGTTGTAGGTGTTGCCGTCATAGCCCACGCCGGTGGTCGCGTCCGGATCGGCCGGATCCCACACGAGGTAAGGCATGACGCTCTGATACTGACCGCCGGAGACCAGCGTGTTGCCGCCGACTTCCGCGTTCTTTTCGATCACCAGAACGGTGTTGCCGTCCTGCGCGGCCTGAGCCGCCGCCGCGATGCCCGCGCCGCCCGCGCCGATGACGACCACATCATAGGTCTCCTCGATCGCGGCCTGCGGCTCGTGCGCCGCGCCCGCCGCCTTAAAGGCGTCCATGTTGGTGCAGCCCGCCTGCTCCGCCGCGTCGTTCACCGCGTTGCGGATCGCGTTGCTGGAGAAGGTCGCGCCGGAAACGCCGTCCACACCCGTGCCGTTCGCCGCGAGAATATCCGCGATGACCGGCTCGAAGGCCACGTTGCCGACATGGTCGGTTTCCTTGTTCGCGCCGACCTCGATGGCGGTCACGGCGCTGTCAGAGAAGGTCACGGCCACTTCGACCGGGCCGTTGTAGCCCTTCGCGGTGCCGGTGTACGTGCCGGCGGTGAAGGCCACGGCCGCGTCGTTTACAACCGCCTCGCCCTTCGCCTCGGCCAGCGCCTTGGCCAGCGCTTCCTTCACGGCGTTGCTGGTCACGGTCGCGCCCGCGGTCGCGTCAACGGTGTCCGCGTCGGCCACGCCGATCAGAGAGGCGTTATAGCCCTCGATCGCAGCGCCGCCCAGCGCCGGGGTCTCGTTTTCGCCGGTCACGGTCACAGCCGTCACCTTTTCTTCGTCCACGGTCACCTTCACGGTCACCGCGCCGGCGAAGCCCTGCGCCGTCGCCTCATACTCGCCCGGCGTGAACGTTGCGGCCAGACCGGCGGCAAACGGCACGACGGCCATCGCGGACGCGAGAACCAGAGATGCAAGTTTCTTCATCTTGACAAAACCTCCTCTTGAATTGACAATCAAGCCCGAATACGCCGCCCGTTTTTTCGCGCAAAACGAGCTTTTCAGGCATTCCTCACGCTTATTATGTTATCACGCATCGAGAAGTTCGTCAATTTATTTACAAGCAAATCCTCCCATTATTTTCTAAAGCTGCTTTAGATTTTACCCCTTCCGTCACGACTTCGTCGTGCCACCTCCCTCAAGGAGGGAGGTCTCAGCTTGTTGACATAAGCAAACTTGGCTTGAATAGCAAAATCAAGAAATTCAG
>OLPQ01002480.1_pt1 | contig 10558 bp, 5 predicted proteins | sample 1672451 | NCBI WGS metagenome assembly OLPQ01 (sample SAMEA3136687, study PRJEB25190) | human gut metagenome | biome: human gut; feature: human-associated habitat; material: faeces | place: Austria | collected 2013 | reverse complement strand
GACCACGATGACCGCGGCATCGACGGCCGCCAAGCGCCCGAGCACGGCGCCGAACGCCGATGCCGCGCCCGTGATCTGAGCAAGCGCAAGCGCGCACGCGATGCCGCACGACAGCGACGACAGCGTGAACAGCACCGGCACGAACGGCGACCTCCACAACGCCACCGCTCCCAGCCCCTGCAGCAGCAGGCCGGTGTACACCATGACCACCAAGCCCACCGCCACGGCGACCGCCTCGACGGCAACTGCCGCCGCACGCGGCACGGACGGCAGGTACGCGAACCGCACGAGCGTCAGGAACGCCCCGCACGCGGCCAGCACGGCCAGGGCGAAGGAGCCGACGGTCAGATACGTAGGCGACGGCCGCAGGAACAGGTCGAGCACCCGGTCGATGCGCCCCAAATCGAACAGCAGGCACAGCACGCCCAGCGCGAGCGAGCTCTTCCCCGAGCCCGACACCCCGGCAATGCCCACGAGCTGGCGCAACGGCACCTTTAGCGAGAGGTTCTTCAAGTTGTGCACCCGCGCCCCGCGCACCTCGATGCATTCAGGTTCGGTGAAGGTGGCGGGCGCGGCAGACGCCGGGTTGCCCGGCGCAGTCATGGTCGGGGTAGCGAAATCGATCATAATGGCTCCTGGGAAGAGGTGCGATGTCTTCCTGCTAGTGTAGCCCTTTGCCGCCGCGAGAAGGCGGCAACTTCGTTTCACTTCCCCGAACGACGCATTTGCGTATCTTCCGACAGGCGGAGCGAGCCGTTCTGCGGGCGACTCGCACCGTGCCGCGTCGCATCGTGGAGCTCAAGTAGGGCTTTGTGTGTCCTTTTGCGCCCATGTGGCGGCCCTTCTTCGACCTTTCGCGCCCTGTGCGTTCGCTCAGAATCGTGCGCGTTGTCACATGGCTATCACACGGTTTGGCGCTCGTTGGCTTCTGAAGAGGAGCGTTGGAAAATAAGCTTCTCGCCCTTCTCGATTGAACATTTCCCGGCTATCGCGCTCACGGTGCGTCACACTCCAAATCGAGGGTTGACCAAAACTGTATGATGCCGCAAGATAGCTTCCTGAGACTCGTCGAATAAGTGCCGAGCCGTTCTCTCGGCCTTCATACCCACAGGAGCAGAAGTGCCAAAATCCCTCAATTCCCTTATGAAGCATCTTCGCGATAATGGCGTCGCAATTGGGGGCTCTTCGCAGAAGCGGAAACTTAAGAACATTGGGTACTACCATGGGTACAAGGGCTATCGTTTCGCTGGGAAAGCCGCGAACAGGCTCCCTATTACCAGCTTTGCTCAAGTTGCAGCGCTGTACGATTTCGACACTCAGCTCAAGACTCTTTTTTATCCGCGTGTCATGGAAATTGAAACGGCTCTGAAGAACTATACGCTGGAGGCGGTGGTGCAAGATGCGGGATCGGCGTATTTCGAAGATATATGGCGCAAGAGCCTCACGGGCTATCGCGCCAAAACGGGAAAAGCCTATCGTAAGGCCTGGGAAGAGCGGCAGCGCCTGCGGCAAGAAACAGACGGCATGATCTATGGACATAGGGGACGTGACGTCATCGGGCATTTCCGGGATGCCGACAAGGACGTCCCCGTCTGGGCCATCTTCGAGGTAATGACGCTTGGTAACTTCGGTGCATTTTACCGCTGTTTGGACACGCGGGTTAAATCGAAGGTTGTGGCCGATCTCAGTATGCCGGCAAACATCGACTCGGAGCGCAGGCTGGCCGAGATGATATTCGCGCTGAAGGACTTCCGCAATGCTATCGCGCATAACGCGGTTGTGCTCGATGTCAGATTCCAAACTGGTGCGATTAACACGGCTGTCTCTCGGCTGCTCAAACAGGAGACAGGTGTGAGCGGAGTCGACTTTGCGGACATCACTGACTATGCAGTTCTGCTCGTTTATCTTCTGAGGCGCATGGGTTTCTCGAAGACGGAGTGCAGACAGCTCGTTGCGGGCTACGATGCCGTCATCGAGCGATATCGCGCGGAGCTTCCCTTCAATGTGTATTCGAAAATCATCAGGACGACGGCGCGTGGGAAGTTGACTACTCTTCGACAATTCGTTAGCAACGGTTAGCGCCGGGCGGTAAGGTTGACAGTCGTGTTAGACTATATATGAAAGCGGTGGAAGGCTGCGGCCGACACCTAGAAAAGCCCGATGCGTCGGGCTTTTCTTGCATCTGCGCAATGGGACATCTCTGCGGGAAACCGAATCCATGCCGCATCATGAGCTCAAGACTGCCCGATTCTGAGGCTAAAGGGCATTCCGTGTTGCTAATTCTCGACTTTTCCAGTTCAAGACAGGTAAATAATCTCTTGCGGTTGTTCTGCACATTCTCAGAAGATTCGCAGATTTCGGGTAAGGTGGACCTCTGAAAAGCAAACAGGCCAGCAAGATTTTCACCTGCTGACCTGCGGAAGTTCTGGAGCCAACGAGCGGATTCGAACCGCTGACCTACGCATTACGAGTGCGTTGCTCTACCAGCTGAGCCACGTTGGCGAAGCGCTTCTTTCAGAAGCGACTGCAAAGTATAGCGAAAGCGAACGGGTTTCGCAAGGAGAAAACGCGAGGTCTTCGCAGGGGAGGTGAGCGGGGCGCGGGCGCCGCATCTTTCCGCGCTCGACCTCTAAGCCGGGAAGCGAATGATGAGGTAGATCGCGGCGATGGCCACGGTGAGCAGCATGCAGGGGAAGCCGATGCGGAAGAACTGCGCGAAGGTGATGGGATGCCCGTTCTGTTTGCTGATGTCGGCGAGCACCACGTTGGCGCTCGCGCCGATGAGCGAACCGTTGCCGCCGAGGCGCGCACCGAGCGAGACGGCCCACCACAGGGGGGTCACGTCCATGCCGCCGGCCTGCATCGAGAGCAGGATGGGAATCATGGTGGCCACGAACGGGATGTTGTCGAGAAACGCCGAGACGATGGCCGAGCCCACGAGCAGCACGAGCATGGTGGCGAACACGTTGCCGCCTGTCGCGCCGATGATGCCCTGGGCCACCATGCCGATCACGCCTGTTTCCGTGAGCGCCCCCACGATGACGAACAGCCCCGTGAAGAAGGCGAGCGTCACCCACTCCACCTCCGACAGCGCCTCCTCGATGCTCGTGCGCGACAGCAGCAGGATGGCGGCCGCCGCGGCGAGCGCGATCACGCAGGACTCAAGCCCCAGCGCGCCGTGGAACACGAATCCCACCACCACGAGCGCCGTGAGCACTGCCGACAGGCGCATGAGGCGGCGGTCCTTGATGTAGTCGGCGGGGTTCAGGGCCATCACCACCGCGGGGTTGCGGGGACTCTTTTCCATCTTCCGCCCGTAGACCAGGTAGAACACGGCCATCACAGCCGCAAGTGCCACGAGCACGGCCGGCCCGTCGACGGTGAGGAAGTCGGCGAAGGTGAGCTTCGCCGCCGAGCCGATCATAATGTTGGTCGGATCCCCGATGAGGGTTGCCGTGCCGCCGATGTTCGACGACAGGATCTCCGCCAGGAAAAACGGCACGGGGTGCAGATTCAAAAGCCGGCACAACGTCAGGGTGACCGGTCCCACCAACAGCACCGTGGTCACGTTGTCGAGGAAGGCCGACAAGCAGGCCGTCAGCACCATGAGCAGCGCCATGATGGCCCAGGGGCGCCCGCGGGCGGCCCGCGCGCAGCGGATGGCCAGGTACTCGAAGACACCCGAGCGCTTCACCACGGCCACGAACAGCATCATGCCCAGAAGTACGCCGAGGGTATTCAGATCCACGTGATCCATGGCCTGCTCGAAGGACACCACGTGCAGGATGAGCAGCAGCACTGCGCCGGCCAGCGCCGCGAGCGCGCGGTTCACCTTCTCGGAGATGACGAGCGCCAGCGTGCCGAGGAACACGATCACGGAGATGATCTGTGCTGCGGTCACCGGACACCTCCCGGACGAGTGTAGCTGGCAAGAACTGAGAATTACGCAACAACATTCTAGATCCGGACACCGTCTTTCGAGATTGCCCTTAAGCGCCTGGGAACGTGCAGGGGGAGAATTGTTACCCCGCAGATGAAGTTTCGGCAATGGCCCCCCTGCCGGCCGCAACCACCCGTTTGGGGGGAGGGCGGCTGTGGTAGGGTGGCCTCGCAACAGAAAGGGGTTTCCATGATTTGCAATGTATATGCCAGCGTGCCTTTCGTGAACGGCGGCCGCTCCCTGATCTTGAACGGCTACGATCACACGCCGCCGTCGGTCAAGCGGGCCTACGTCGATGCGCTGTTGGGGGAGGCGGCGGGGTTTGCCGGCGAGGCTGTCGCTTGGGACGTGCGGAGCCTGACGTTAGGCGGCGGCTCGGCAAGCACGTTGCCCGAGGAGGAGCTGGGGAAGATGCTGCGGGGGCTCGGCCGGCTCCTTCCCATCGATCGCGCCACTCCCCTGTACGCTACGTTCGATCCCGGGTTGCTCACGGTGGGCCAGGCGAACCGCCTGCGAGAGGCCGGCCGCCCGCTGCCCGAGTTCCGCTATCTGGCTGCCGAGTCGCGCATCGCCGCCCTCTTTGAGATGCCCGCTGGTGAGGTGGAGATGGCGAAGACCGATCTGCTGCTCGAGCAGGTGGGCATCGACGATATCGGCATGCAGGTCGTCGTGGGGGCTTCGGGGCAGACTGCCGAGGAGGTTGAGACGTCGCTGCGACGGGCCCTCCGCTCGACGGTGCAGCGCTTCACCCTGGTAACGCCGACTGCGCTTGGGGCTGATGCGCGCGAGACCGCAGTGGGCCACTACCGCCGGGCGGCCGCATGGCTCGGGGAGCGCGGGTTCGTCGAGCAGGCGCCGCTGCACTTCAGCCGCAACGGATCGGTGAATCCCGCGGTACTCGACCGCTACGCGCCCCTCGACGGCCCTGGTGTGGCAGGGCTCGTGTGCCTCGGGCCCTGCACGGCATCCTGCGCCGATGGCCTTGCCTGGTCGAACACTGGCGACATTGACGCGTACATCGCAGCCGAGGGGGACTCCGAGATGGTGACGGCCCAGGTGGTCGAAATCGATACGCCGCTGCGCCGTTTGCGCGCCGACCTGAACGCGCTGTGGCGGGGCGATGCGGTGCAGGCCGATGCGTCCCGTCGGGCCGCGCTGACGGAGGGCGGTCTGTTCGAGAGCTGCGGCTCCGATGCCGTCGCGCTGTCGGAGTGGGGCCGCCTTTGCGCGGCTGAGGCCATGGCCCGCGCCGCGGAGGCTCTCTTCCGCTAACGCTTGCCTCGCCTCGCCCTCTGCCGCAGGACTCTCCCGCGTCTCCCTATCGCAAGGGGCCCATCCCCGCAGAGATGGGCCCCTTTCTGCTATCGCCCCGATGTCGGGGGGGTGCGGAGCCGGGCGCGGGGGAGGGAGGACGGCCGCGCCCGGCAACGGGAAGGTCCTACATAGGGGGAGCGCCCTGGGGCTCGTTGGCGCGTGCCTCGGCCATCTGGGCCAGGAGAGCCTGGTACTCGTCGGCGGCCTGGTTGTCGGCCTCCAGGTTCTGGGCGATGTGCTCGCCGGCACAATAGCCCTGGGTGATGGCCAGGCCCACCGAATTGCCGGCCAGAAGCGTGTGGTACTGGATGGCGTAGCGGCCGCCGGCGGTGTTGCCGCAGGCGTAAAGCCCCTTGATGATGCTGTCGTCTACGCGGCGCACCTGGTGGTTGTCGGTGACCAGCACGCCGGACATCTGCACCATGCCGCTCATGCAGCGGCCCTTGTCGGCGGTTCCGGCCATGCCGAAGAAGGGCGGTGTGTCCAGGGGGTTCATGAGGTCTGCATCGCGTCCCCAATCGGTGTCCTTGCCAGCGGCGCACATCTCGTTGTAATGGGCGATCTCGTCCAACAGACCCTGCTTCGCCTCACCGGTATAGCCCAGGATGTCAGCGAGCTCGTCCAGGGTCTCGGCGGCGTACATCTTCGACTTGTTCATGCCGTAGCCGGTAAATCCGTACACCTCGAACCCGTCCGGACCCGTCGTGTAGTTGGCCAGATCCTGCTTCACCAAATCCCATTCGCGTGCGCAAGTGGTGGAGGACATGTTGTGCTCATAGCCCTGGTTCAGGATGTTCTCCTCCCACTTGCCGTCGGCGATGGTACACATCAGCTCGCCGCGAGCGCGCCGGGCGAAGAAGCCCTGGCCGCCAAACTGGAGCTGCGCATCGTTGTAGAAGCGCTTGCCGTCGGGCCCGAACACCGGGTAGTTGCCGATGGCCGTCAGTCCGGGGGCGCCCATGCCGTTGCCGAAGTTCATGGCCGCGCGCGGACCCGGCTCCATCACGCCGCCGGCCCAGCAGGCCAGCTTCTGCCCCATGCCGTCTTGCCCCATGCCCATGAAGGCAGACGGGTCGGACGTGTCGATACCCGAGGTCTCGGCCAGCTGGCGCACCTCGTCATTCAGCGCGAGCACCATTTCGCCATTGCCAGAGAAGTCTCCGCAGGCCAGCAGCACCGCATCGGCATTCACGCGCACGATGCCGTCGGGGCCGTCCCCGTAAGCGCCAGTCACGCTGCCCTCGTCATCCTGAATGAGCACGATGGCCGAGGTCTGGAACAGCCACTCGGCGCCCAGTTCCTGGGACTTCTCAATGCTGTGGCGCATGATGGGGCCCCAGGCGGGCTGGTTGGCCCCGTTGCCCAGCGTGTCATTGAAGTCGCGATGCGAGACGGTGCCGGGGAACGAGGTGTAGCCGCTGTGGTTCACGGCCACTTTGTTGCGGCCGTTGGGGAAGCTGTAGAAGACCTGGAACTCGTCCAGCTGCTCCTGAGGGGCCAGTTCGCACACCCAATCGTACGCCTCACCCGAGCGCGTGGCGTACATCTTGGCCACCGAGGGCATCGAGCGGCAGTACGTGCGCAGCTGCCACTCGTTGAGCACCTGCATCTCATCGACGGGCTCGGCTCCGGTGTTCAGATAGGCCGACGAGTTGATGGTGCCCACGTCGCAGCCGATGGGCGCCCAGGTGTCCTCGGGCTGCTTCTCCATGACCACCACCTGCATGCCCAGCTCGGCTGCGCGCCGTGCGGCGCACACGCCGCTCTCGCCACCGCCGATGACGAGCAGGCCGGTGTCGATGGTGCGCGTGACCTCGTCCTCATTCACCACGGGGGTGTCGCCCAGCCAGGACGGGTTTTCGCTCGCGCTGGGAGCCTCGACGTCCTCGCCGGTAGCGGCCATCTCCGACTGCTGCGCGGGCGCGCAACCGGCCGCCAGTCCTGCCGCGGCCATGCCGGCGCCGGCCAGGGCCGCTCCTCGCAGGAAGTTGCGGCGCGAGACATTGCTCGTTTCCAACATGTGAATCCCTCCTTGTGTATCCACATCGAATTTGCGCCCGGAGTCCAACGCTCCGAACGGCTCCGAGACTACCTCGTAACATCCCACCAGAAACGGGTGGTTTTCGCGTATAATGGGCAAACATGGCAAAATCGGGTTCGCAAGGGAGGTGCGGCGAAGATGCAAGACGGTGGCGCGCGTCCGCGCGCGGGGGTGGCCACCCTGGGCCTGGGGCTTTTCCTCGCATGGCAGATGGCATCATTGTCGCTGCTGTTCCCCAGCTCTGCCTTTCCGGGCTTCTCCCCCTTGGCCCTGAGCGCGTTCAGCGTCGTGGCCCTCGGGCTGCTGTGCTATTACAGCTACCGCAGGGATGCGGGATCCTTCACCGGCCATTGGCTGCGCTGGCTTGCCGCCATCGCAGCTGCGGGGAGCTCGGTTGCGGGGCTGCTCCTTATGCTCGGTACGCTGCCGGTGTGGGGCGTCTACGGCGCGGCGGCCATCTTCGGCCTGTCGTCGGCCATGATGATGCTCGTGTGGGCGCTCTTGTGCGCACGCCTTTCCGGCACCTGCTGCCGTACCCTCGCCTTCGGGTCGCTGGCCCTCGGGTGCGCCGTTGATTACGCGGTCATGGTTCTGGGGGGCGATCTCATTCCCTTCATCCTCGTCGGCTGCCTGATCGGCTCGTGGGCGTGTCTCATGGTTGCGCTGGGATCGGTGCCCGAGGCGCAGCGCCCGTTGCTCGTCCGCCCCACGAGAACGCGCGATTTTCTCATGCTTGCGGTTGGCGTGGTCCTGTTCGCCATTGCCCTCGGCATCGTGGGCGGCACCACGGCTCGGGTGAGCACGCCCGAGAGCATGGGGGAACTGAATGCCGATGTGGCCCTCTCGGGGGTGGTGGTCGCGGCCATTGCCGCGGCCTGCTGCGGCATAGGGGGCCGCCGCGTCGATCCCATCACGCTGCTGAAGGTGTTCGTGCCCTGCGTCATCGTCGTTATGCTGGCGAACATCATGGACTACGAGCGCAGCCAGTTTCTGCTGACCCTCACGCTGTCCGGATGGCCCTTCTTGCTGATCTGTCTCTTCCTGCTCATCGTGCAGGTCGATCGTGTCCGTATTCTCAGCATTCCACTGGGGTTTCCCGTCGGCTGGGCGCTCGCGTGGTCTGGCTTTGGCGTGGGCGTTGTCCTTGGTCAGAATGCGTTTCCCTTGGCAAGCGCCGATGTGCAGGCTATGACGAACAGTATTATCGTCGTAGTGGTTCTGGCTGTGATATCAAGCGTGCTGCTGCTGAGCAACGACTTGGTCGTGCGCCTGCGTGCCGATGTGCCACCGGTCTTGCAGTCTGAGGCGGCCGAGGGGGAGCCTCGGCGTGAGGCGGAAGAGCTCGAGGAGGACGGCTTGGAGCGATGCTGCGGTCGCCTTGCCGACTTCTATCATCTCTCGGCTCGCGAGGCCGAGGTGTTCGTCCTGCTCGCGCAGGGCCATACTCGGGCGAGCATCGCCAAGAAGTTGTTCGTTTCCGAGAACACCGTGCGCGACCACGCGAAGAGCATTTACCGCAAGCTCTCCATCCACTCGCGTCAGCAGCTCATCGATTTGGTGGATGCGCGACGCTGATATCGTGTCCGTGCCGTCCCCACGGTATACTGAATGCCGCAAAACCACCGAGGACGCCGCTGTCCTCCAGATAAACGTTGAGGTGCGCATCATGGGCTTGAGGTTTACGCTCGCGAAGACGGCCGGGGCCGTTTCCACCTGGGGGTTGCGCCACGTGGCCCATCGTCCCGCGGCGAATCTGCCGGGGAAGATCGCGCTCGCGATAGATCCGGCGCTGCTCGGCGAGCTCGCCGGCAAGTGCACCGAGGGATCGGTCATCACCGTGGGCACTAATGGGAAGACCTCGACCAATAACCTGCTCGCCGACGTTTTCGAGGCCGCGGGACGCACCATCATCTGCAATCGGACCGGCGCGAACTTGGCGGCGGGCATCTCCTCGGCACTTTTGCAGCAGCCGGCTGCCCAGTGGGGCGTCTTCGAATGCGACGAGCTGTGGCTCGCCCATGTGCTGCCGCGCCTGCGCTCGAACTACGTGCTGCTGTTGAACCTGTTCCGCGACCAGCTGGATCGCTGCGGCGAGATCGACCGCATCCAGACCTCCATTGCCGGAGCCCTCGCGGCTTCGCCCGACACCGTGCTCATCTACAACGCCGACGACCCGCTGTGCGCCCGCATCGCCGATGCGGTGGAGAACCGATCCATTCCCTTCGGCCTGTCCGAGTCCATGAACTTGGCCCAGAACACCGTGGCCGATGCCCAGATGTGTCAGAAGTGCGACGGCATGATCCAGTACCGCTACCGCCAGTACGGCCAGCTCGGCGACTACTTCTGCGAGCAGTGCGACTTCGCACGGCCCGAGCTTGCCTATGCCGGCCGCGACATCGTCCTCGGCGCCGACGGCGTGACCATGGAGATCTGCGGGCCGAAAGCATGCGAGCGGGTGCGCACGCCCCAGCCGACGCCCTATGCGGCCTACAATCTGGTAGCCGCCTACGCGCTCTGCCGCGAGACGGGTGTGCCCACGGCCGACTTCCAGCGGGCGGTGGACGCTTTCAATCCGCGCAATGGCCGCCTGCAGCGCTACCGCCTCGACGGCCGCGACGTGCTGCTGAACCTGGCGAAGAATCCCACGGGCTTCAACCAGAACCTGAAGATCGTGGAAGCCGACGAGGGCCCCAAGATGGTGGCGTTCTTCATCAACGACCAGGTGGCCGACGGCCGCGACATCTCCTGGATTTGGGACATCGACTTCGAGGAGCTGGCTGCTCAGGAGAACCTGGTGGTGTTTGCCGGTGGTTCGCGCGCCCACGACCTGGCCGTGCGCCTGAAGTACGCCGGGCTGGATGCGCCCGTCATCGAGTCCATCGACGATGCCTTCACGCGCCTCGGGGCGCTTACGGCCGCGGGCGCCATGCCGGCCGATGCCGCCGTGTACGCCATCGCGAACTACACGGCCCTGCCCCCCGTCCACGATGCCCTGGATGCCATGGAGGCCGCCGAGGGCGTGCGCTCTGGCACGAGCGCTGGCGCGCATCCGGCCCCGGCCCCTGTTGGCTCCGCAGCCCCCGCCGCCTCCGCTGGTGAAGGAGGCTCTTCTCAGGCTGCCGCCTCCGGGGCCACCTCCCCGGCCGCTCCTGTTGCGAAGGGCGCCTGCACCGCCGACGATCCAGCTTCCGCCGAACCGCCCGTGGTCATCGCCCATATGCTGCCCGACCTGCTGAACCTCTACGGCGACGGCGGCAACGTGC
>OLPQ01002478.1_pt1 | contig 10567 bp, 6 predicted proteins | sample 1672451 | NCBI WGS metagenome assembly OLPQ01 (sample SAMEA3136687, study PRJEB25190) | human gut metagenome | biome: human gut; feature: human-associated habitat; material: faeces | place: Austria | collected 2013 | reverse complement strand
AATTTCCAATAGTGGTCAATTCGTGGTCTGACTACCGTTGACCACCGCGTTTTTGTAAGTGCAAATCACGCTGTATCGAACAAAAACGAGCCCAAAACCTGTCATGCCGCAGTTGTCGGAGAACTACGACAAGGCAGTATAGACCGACGATAAAGCGTAAATTTTGTTGGTTCTGCCCAACTGCTCCCAAAACCAGAAAAAGCCCATTGTTGGTTGTCACAACAGGCTTTTCTGGCATTTTACAAGGTAACTGCACAGTAGTGGTCAAATGGTGGTCAACGATTCGGGAAAAGTATGCGAGATAAAGTGGTGGTAACTTGAATTCTAAAAATCCTGCAATTCGCGCTAAAAAACGGGATTTCGCGCTAAAAAACAGAATACATTATCCGAAATGCTACAATATAGACAAAATAAACGCGGTCATGTTGGCAAGTATCATGCGATATGGTAGAAAGGAGGGCGCACTGCCGCTTCCCGCGTTCTTGAAGGGAGAAAAACGGATGATAAAACAACTTAAAAACAGATCCCGTGCATTTTATGGAACACTGATTTGCTCCGGAGTCTCGGTAATCACCATGATCGTGTATGCTGCGATCTATGCAAGCACACGCTTCATGGCTCGCGAAGCCCTGCTGTGTATGACAGGGGGCGTGCTGTTGGGCTTGGTGTTGCTGTTTACAAATCACGAACGCTTTGCACCATCGGCACTTCTGGTAGGAAACTTCTTGGGTTTACTCTTTTATATTTACCACATCTATTTTTTTGTATCCTCTGTAGTTACCGGTATTCAGTTTTCCGGCTTTCCGCCTGAGTTCTTTGTCAACGCCGTTATGTTTGGCATTGCGCTGGTTTTAAGCATAGTCTGCGTATTTTTGCCTTGCTCGTGCCCAAAGGAGGAAAACTGATGAAACAAAAGATTGCAAGAAAAATCCTGACCGTAACCAGTATGCTGCTGTCCGGCGTTATGGTCACAGCTACCGTGATTTGCAACGAAAATGCAACGGCCATCAGCAGTGTGCTGAATGTAAAAACCTTTGATGTTGTAGAGACCGGGGATACGAATCAGGATTCCGAATATTACAAGAGCAATTTTGATAATCTGACCGATCTTATCAATGCCGGTCATTCTAAGGCAACAGAGGTTTTGGAAGAAGGCGCTGTGCTGCTGAAGAATGAAAACGGTGCTCTGCCGTTGAGCAAAGGCAGCAAGGTTAGCCTGCTGGGCGTAACGGCATACGACCCTGTATATGGCGGTACCGGCTCCGGTAATATTTCTACCAGCGAAGCAACGGATTTTTGCAAATCTCTGCAGGATGCGGGGCTGGAAATCAACCCGGTTCTGACAAAGCAGTATACTTCCGAGGATTGGGCACAGTACAAGCGCAGAAATGCAGGCTCTTACAGCACCTCGCGGTTGCTGATCAATGAAGCTCCCTGGTCGGTTGTAGATGCTGCCGCGGGCGACTCGCTGGCACAATATGGCGATGCCGCTATTTTTGTGGTAGGCCGTGTCGGCGGCGAAGGCTATGACCTTTTGGGCATTACCGAAGACGGCATTGACAATCATGACGGCCTGGGCAAGGATTACCTAGGCTTGAATGCCAATGAATGGTCCGTTCTTCAGGGTCTGAAAGAGAAAAAGGCTGCCGGTGAAATTTCCCGCATTATTGTGCTGATTAACTATTCCAGCATGATTGAGGGCGATTTCCTGAACGACCCGGATATCGATGCTGCCTTGTGGGTTGGTGCGCTGGGTGTCGGCAATGAGGCCACCGGCAAGCTGCTGACTGGCGAGGTTTCTCCGTCGGGTCGTCTGCCGGATACGATGTGGGTTGATAACGCCAAAAACCCTGTAAATGCAAACTTCGGCAGCTGGGTCTATGAAAATGCGGGCGAGTACGGCATTTCTACGGAAAAGCCTAAAACGGAGACCGATCCCGAAAAGAACGGTGGATATTCTACCAGCGACATTACTCTTTCTTCCTATGTTGTATACCAGGAAGGTATGTACATGGGGTACCGCTACACGGAAACCCGTTACGAGGACTATGTCCTGGGCACAGCAAATGTAGGCGAATACAATTATGACGAGGTCGTGGCGCGGCCCTTTGGCTACGGGCTTTCGTATGCAGATTTTGACCTTTCCGATGTGAAGGTTGAAAAATCCGACGACCGCAATTATGTGGTTACCGCAACGGTAACCAATGTGTCCGATACCTACTCTGGCAAATATTCTGTTCCTGTGTATGTTTCTAAGCCGTATGGTCAGTATGCGCAGCAAAATGGGGTACAGGTTCCTTCGGTTGAGCTGGTCGGCTTTGAGAAAACGGATACATTGGCACCGGGTCAGAGCCAAAACGTGACGATCACGCTGGATGAAAAATACTTTACCTCGTACGATGCCTACAACGCCAAAGGCTATGTGTTGATGGACGGTGACTACTATGTAGCTGTAGGTGGCAGCGCCCACGACGCGGTCAACAATGTGTTGGCAGCAAAAGCGCAGAATGGCGTTTCTGTTGACACCAGCAAAATGACCGGAAATCCCGGAGATGCAACCAAAGTAGCAAAGTTCGGCTTGTCCTTTAACAAGGATAAGTATGCCTATTCGGATGCGGTTTCCATGATCGATGGCAGCAGCAACCAGCTGGTGACGAACTTGTTTGACTTTGCAGACATCAACCTCTATGAGGGACGCGGTGACAACCATACGGAGTATTACAGCCGTGACAACTGGAATGCTGTTTCCCTGGATATGGCCAACGGTCATCAAACACTGCTGATGACGGAACAAATGGCAAAAGAAATCTTTGCCCAGGTTCCCGAAGGCAGCGGTGAATACAATAACACGGCCGGTGTACCCGCACAGTTCAAGCAGCCCATCCCCAAGGACGATGGAATCTATCCTACCTACGGAGAAGATGCGGGTCTGATGCTGATCGACATGCGCTATGACGAGGACGGCAACGAAATCAGTTACTTTGATCCTGTGTGGGATACCTTTATGGATCAGCTTACTTGGGATGACACCGTAAAGCTGGTGTCTAACGGCTGGCATATGACGGAAGCTGTTGAAAGTGTTGCCAAACCGGAAACCAGCGATGAAAACGGTCCCAACGGCTTTGGTGGCTGGGCCTTCCGCAATGGATATCTTTCTAACCAGGGCATTGCCTACCGCATTGAAAAAGAAGCTGGTCATATCAAAAATGACGGCACCTTTACCGATGATGTGGATTCTAATGCACTGCGTAAAATGACCGGCTTCCCAGCAAACGGTATTTTGGCAGCTACCTTCAATAAGCAGTTGGCAAAGGAAGTCGGCAATATGATTGGCGAGGATGGTCTGTGGGCCGGCTGTTCCGGTCTGTACGGCATCGGCCTGAACCTGCATCGCTCCCCGTATACCGGACGTAGCTGCGAGTATTTTAGCGAGTGCGGAACCCTTACCGGTATGATCGGTGCCGCGGAATGCGCCGGCATTGAGGAAAAGGGCGTTCATGTCTACAATAAGCACTGCGCGCTGAACGATCAGGAAAACAACCGTCACGGTGTGGGTGTTTGGGCACCGGAACAGGCAATTCGTGAGTTGTACCTGCGTGCCTTCGAAATTCCCATCGAAGAGGGCGGAGCCTTCAACACCATGGCTTCTTTCAGCCGCTTTGGTGTGCAGAGTGCGGCAGCTTGCCCGGCTTTGGCAACCGACTTCCTGCGTGGTGAATGCGGCATGAAGGGCTTTGTTATCACGGATGCTTATCAGGATATGGACGGCAGCCAAAATATTGACCCCTACTATGAGCAGGTTTACGGCACCTTGGTTGGCGGTAGTGATCTGCCGGATGGTTCTACGCCTGCGACCCAAGGACACTTCGACAAATTCAAAACCGGTTACAGTGCCATGGCATGGGCCATGCGCCAGTCTGCTAAGCGCATTTGCTATCAGACCGTATGGTCCAGCGCGATGAACGGTATCTCCTCCAATACCCGTGTCGTAAGCCTGACCCCCTGGTGGCAAAAGGCTCTGTACACAGCGGATATCGTGCTGAGTCTGCTGTTTGCTGCCTCGCTGATTTGGACGCTGTACGCGTTGATCCAGGAGGAAAGGAAAACAGTTAAAAAAGCACAGAGATAAGCAGTAAAAACCGCAACAGGCCGCGGAGTCAGCGCGATACTGCGCTGACTCTTACGGCTTGCTGCTGTATTGAAACATGTGCGGCATGTATGATATACTGAGCAAAAAAGTGAGGGAAGCCCTATGTTGCGGGTGGCTGTGGTAGACGACGATGCGCAGGATCGCGCCAAAATTAGTGCCGGGCTGGATTTTGTCGCGGCGCAAAAGGATGTATCCTTCAGTATCAGCGAATTTGACTCGGGTGATCAATTCTTGGTGAAATACGAGCCGAATTATGACATCGTCTTTATGGATGTGGAGTTTCTTTCCGGTGCAAACGGTATAGAAGCAGCGCATCAGCTTAGAAAAATTGATAAAACCGTTGTGTTGGTTTTCGTTACCCGCATGGCACAGATGGCTGTGAAAGGGTACGAAGTAGATGCACTGGATTTTATCGTAAAGCCCGTGGACAACTATTCCTTTTTGCTTAAAATGACACGCATTTTGGACCGGGTCGCAATCCGACCCGATGATATGTTCTGCGTATGTGCAGAGGGTGAAATTATCAGCCTTCATATACGAATGTTGCGGTATTTAACGGTAGACGGACATTATGTTATTTACCACTCCAAAGAAGGAACCTTTGCGGAATACATCACCTTGAATGCAGCGGAAAAGAAATTGAATGATCCTGCTTTTTTCCGTTGTGACAGAGGGTGCCTTGTAAATCTGCGTTATGTAGAGCAAATCCGCAAAAGCACCTGCCTGGTAGACGGTGAGGAATTGCCGATAGCTAGGACTCAATTCGGAAAATTCAAGCAGGCGTATGCCCGATATTTGGGCGGCCTGATTGAGTAAGGAGGCGGAGAGATGGACATTCTGATTCGGTTCGATTATATCGTTGAAATCCTATTGGCTGAATGGGTGTTTTTACATATTTACCCGAAAAGACGTTGTTTTTTTGTGAGGCTGCTTGTAACCACTGCGGTTTCATTGGCAGTGGGCTACGGCTGTTATCCGAAAAGCATCAGCCAGCAGGTCGCAGCCATTGTTTTTGTACAGATGCTGTTTACGATTTTGGTTTCTGCTATAGGGATGTACGTGTGCTGTAAAGGAACCCTTTTGTCTGTTTTGTCAGCCTGTATTTCCGGTGTCGCAATACAGCATATTGGGCATCATCTCAGCCGGTTGATTTCCCTGTTACCGGGCATGGGAACCTGGAATCGATATATGGCGGCGGTCGTCTGTCTGTTTTTGTATGCGGTTGTGTTTTATTTTATTCATACCTCTCACATTAAGTTTTACGAGAACTACGATGTCTGCCTTACAGTGATATCGATTGTAATTGTATTGGTGTGCATTGGCATTACACGTTTTTCCCGCATGGGGGGCTACGGAGCCCAAAGTGAAAATCCGTACCTGACCATCAGTATTGCCTTGTATGCTATAACATGCAATCTTTTGGCACTGTTTATTCAATTCTTCCTCTGTCGGTTTATTCGGCTGAAAAGCGAATATGCCGTTTTGCAACGAATCCGTACAGAAGAAAAGCGCCAGTACGAAAGCAGCTGTGAAAATTCGGAGCTGATGAACCTGAAATATCACGACTTAAAGCACAAATTAACCGCACTGCAAACACGCTTGCCGGAAAAAGAAATCGAATCCATGCAGGAACTTCTGCAGGTATACGATACTACATACCACACCGGTTTGGATGTATTGGATATTATATTAAACGAAAAATGCCGCCAGGCACTGGCAAAGAAAATTTCCATTACCTGTATGGGTGACGGAAAAGCGCTGCGTTTTATGGATACGATGGACATTTACTCACTTTTTGGCAATGTTTTGGAAAATGCCGTTGAAGCCGTAGAGAATATAGAGCCTGCGGAAAAACGTGTGATCAGCCTGACAATTGAACAAAGAGGTGAGATGGTTTTTATAGATGCAATGAATTATTGTGGAAATAAAAGCCTGACCTATGAGGACGGACTGCCCATCACAACAAAAACCACAGAATATGGGTACCACGGCTTTGGATTAAAAAGTATCCGCGCCATAGCAGAAAAATACAACGGCGATGTAGAAACCTCACTGACAGACGGTGTGTTTAAGGTCAACGTATACATGATGGTCAACGACAGCACAAACTAGAAGGAAAATCTTTTATATGCAAATAGTGGCACATATACCCGCAGTATGACTGATTACGGTATGCCTAAAAGCGACACCGTACGCTGTAATATATAAACGGGGCGCTGTGCAAGCCGTACCTGCTATGTCGGAATCGGCAAAAGCAGGGTAGACGGAAAATACATTTTTAGCCATTCTCTAATTCCTTGTTTTTTTCTCCTTGTGAAATCGGCTCGTTCATCATAGGCTATCTGCCGCAACAGATATGTCCTGCGGTGGGCGGGCTGATTTCCTTATATTTTTGTGCAATCAGGAGTAATTGCTTATGAATGAAACCAAAAACGGCAACGCGGTCAACCGCGCCAAACCTTATCAGCTGGTCTTGTTCCCGCTGAACAACGGTGCCACGAACGTGTATTACGTTCTGGTGCTGTCTTATATTGCGACCTTCGGCAGCAAGGTTCTGGCTTTGTCTATGATCTTTGCCTCCGTTATGGTCACGGGTATGCGTCTGTTTGACGCCGTCACCGACCCCATCATCGGTGCGCTGATGGATCGCACCAACGGCAAGTTCGGCAAGTTCCGCCCGTTCATGGTCATCGGCAACCTCATCATGGCCGTCAGCATTCTGGCGCTGTACTGCCTGACCCCGCTCATTCCCGACACGATGATGTGGGCGCGCTACGCCATGTTTGTGGCGCTGTACGCAGTGTGGGTCATCGGCTACACCTTCCAGACCAGCTGCACCCGTTCCGGGCAGACCGTTCTGACCAACGACCCCAAGCAGCGCCCGCTGTTCACGATTTTTAACACCGTCGGTTCTTTGCTGGGTATGGGCGCGATGCAGTTCTTCGCCCCCATTCTCGCCAAAAATTATGAGGGCGGCTACGGCTCTGCCGGGTTCTTCCGTATGCTGGCGCCTGTCGGCATCGTTATTTCTATCCTGCTCACCCTGCTGGCGGTCGTCGGCATCTGGGAGAAGGACCAGCCCAAGTACTTCGGCATCGGCGGCGAAAAGATCGAGAAGCTGAAAGTTTCCGAGTACGTTCAGATCATCAAAGAGAACAAGCCCATGCAGCGCCTGATGGTGGCGGGCGCGGGCTGCAAGCTGGCACTGTCCATCGCCACCAACACCACCGTGCTGTGTATGCTGTACGGCTGCATGATGGGCGACTACGACGGGCTGTACCTGCCCATGATGGTGCTGGGCTATGTGTTCAGCGTGCCGTTCTTCCTGCTGACCGTGCGCACCAGCCAGAAGCACGGGCAGAAGGCCAGCCTGATGAAGTACGTCACCGTGGCGCTGGTGTGCTATGTGGGCGTCTTTGTCCTGCTGCTGCTCTGGAAGCAGGACAGCGCAGCCTTCAGCCTGAGCCTGCTGGGTGAGGGCGGACTGTCTATCAACCTGTACACGGTCCTGTTTATCCTGCTGTTCGGCATCGGCTACGGCGCGTACTACGCCACCGCCGATATGCCCATCCCGATGGTTGCCGACTGCTCTGACTACGAAACGTATCAGTCCGGCAAGTATATCCCCGGCATTATGGGGACGCTGTTCAGCCTGGTTGACAAGCTGGTTTCCAGCCTGTCCGCAACGGTTGTCGGCGTGGCGGTCAGCTTCATCGGTCTCGAGAGCCTGCCCACCCAGTATGACCCCTACACCCCCGGCATGAACGTGGTCGTCATCGTCCTGTTCTGCGTCATCCCGATGGTCGCCTGGGCGGCCACGCTCATCGCCATGAAGGGCTACAGCCTGACCGGCGAGAAGATGAAGGAGATCCAGGCCGTCAACGCCTGCCGCCGCGACGCCGTGGCAAACGGCATGAGCATGGAAGATGCTATGCGAAATTATGTAAAAATGGAGGATGTTCCTGACAGCTATAAATAATGGTGAAAAGATTTCACTTTATGAGCGTCGCAGGCGGTTGATTACGGTTTTGTATGAGAGGCAGAATGATACCATTGGTAATCTCGCTTTTGAATTTTCCGTAAGCTCACATACCATCCGAAATGATATTCGGGTATTAGAATTGGAATATCCAATTTATACAAAGATGGGAGCGGGTGGCGGTGTGTTCATTCTGGATTCGAGCCGCTTGCAACAGCGATGGTTGACGGTACGTCAACGGGAACTACTTATGGATGTATGCGGTATTTTGGACGATGAGCAAACTTTGATGATGAAATCTATTATAGGCGGGTTGTCGCCTTAAAACTATTTAACGACGGCGCGAAAATGAAATCTTATTCTTCCGCTTCGGATTGAAGCAGTGCCTCGATATCTGCAGACAGGGGAGAAGAATGTGTAATCGTTGAGCCAAAAGACCATTGCAGTTTCCACTCAAAATACTTTTCATGGGTGATTTTGCCCGTATGATATCTGTACTGCATTACGGCGTAGGTGTTAAGTAGGCAATTCAGTAAGTCGTTCTCAGACCAAAGCATGGTTGGCTGTGTGTTGAACGGAACAGTTTTTGCGTTTGTCTGAATGACAGGCACTGTAGCACTGCCTATCTCAGCTGGACGTTTGTCCAAAGGCATGGTCAATGAGCATCTGAGAACATCCGGCATATCCTCATCCAACCAAAACAGTGTTTCCATAATACCTTCCAAATTGCCGGTATCCGGCTCCAGCAGCGCGCACTCCTCGACTTGGAGTGCCGCTGCTATTTTTTTTACCATATCCTCTTTCGGAACGCGAAACCCGGATTCATATTGTGCAATACGGTTGGCGGCACCATCGGTAAAGCCAACCAGTTCGCCTAACTCGCGCTGCTTCATGTGGCGGTGCAGGCGGATTCGTTTGATTTTTTCTCCGATTTTCATGGGATGACCTCTTTAGCAATTTTATGCTGTCATTATACCACATTGGAAAGAAAAATCAACAATTTGATAACATATATGTAAAATCGTTGACAGAAATACTGCGGTGGTGTATTATCAATACAACAGATATGATGTAAAAAACAAGTAAGGAGGTTTCCATATGAAATCCATGAAGTTACCCAAGAACCGCTGCGTGACGGTTTATTACTTTGAAAATTCTATTTGCAAGTAAACTTTGTTTACTTGCGCGTGGGCCGCCCATACAAAATGATTTATCATTTTTGTTGTAATGAATCAAATCTGATTCACTATTCAGAGGATGAGGCGTAAAAGTGAATCAAATCTGATTCACTCCTACATTTCGCCCAAACAAGCCCCGTGTGGGGCGGCAGCTCCGCATCGCACACGGACGCGACATCACCCGCAAAACCGCCGTTTGGCGCGTTTGTGGGGCTGTGGGGCGGCGCAAGCCGTACAACTTAACACTGGAGAGTAAAACTTACTACACACAAAATTACGATACTATGAGATAATAGATGTACACCAAACAAGAAAGGATGATGCAAATGACTTTTACGAAACTTCCGAAATCAATCACCGCAGAAGAACTCCTCTCTACGCCGCTGCCACCTGTAAAGTGGATTATCCCCGGTCTACTCCCAGCCGGATTGGCGCTGTTCGCAGGCCCCAGCAAGGCGGGCAAAAGCTGGCTGACCTTGTGGCTGTGTTTGCAGATTGCGCAGGGCAATCCTGTCTGGAATCAAGAAATAGAGCCACGCACCGTGGTTTATTTCTCGTTGGAAGATACATTTAACCGTCTGCAAAGTCGCATCTTCCAGCTGATCGACGGTGGTGATGCCCCGGAACGGCTGATTCTCCAAACGGAATGTCCGAGCATTGGGCAGGGGTTGGAAGAACAAGTCGAGGCGCTTGTCCATACATATCACGATGTTGGTCTAATTGTTATCGATACGCTTCAAAAAGTGCGTGTAAGCGATGGAAACGGTGGAATGTATGCAAACGACTACAAGGAGGCCGGTGCATTGAAAAAGCTTGCGGATAAGTATGGCATCTGCATTTTGCTGATCCATCACCTGCGCAAACAGAGCGCATCCGACCCATTTGATCAGATTTCCGGCTCCACAGGTCTTATGGGTGTGGCAGATACCAGCTGGGTCATGCAGCGCAAGCGAATGAGCCAGACTGCTGACATTTTGCTCACCGGGCGCGACATGGACGACAGGACGCTGCATTTGCGTGAGGAACACTGCGTCTGGACGTTGGAAGATGAAGAAACCGCAGAGGAACGAGAGATCAAGGCTGTGCCGGATTACTTGTGGAAAGCGGTGGAGTACATCGAAAGTGTGGGAAACTGGCAGGGAACGGCATCTGAGTTGCTTGAGGCGGCACACATTGAGGGAGTACAGCCAAATCAATTTACCTATAACATGGCGAAGTATTTCGATAAAGTATTTGAACCGAAAAACATCCGATATAAAA
>OLPQ01002454.1_pt1 | contig 10656 bp, 9 predicted proteins | sample 1672451 | NCBI WGS metagenome assembly OLPQ01 (sample SAMEA3136687, study PRJEB25190) | human gut metagenome | biome: human gut; feature: human-associated habitat; material: faeces | place: Austria | collected 2013 | reverse complement strand
TGCCGCACCTCGCTCGCCGTATCGGCACTTAGAATTATGCGGTATTGCCATAAAATAATGGAGGAATCCCCCTTGCAGAACTACAAAGCCAGACAAACCGCCCTGCTTGGCATGCTGTTTGCCCTTTCCATGGCGCTCTCTTTTTTGGAATCCATGCTTACCCCGTTTTTTGGCCTGATGCCCGCCATGAAGCTGGGGCTTTCCAATATTGTTGTCATGTATGCCGTTTTGTTTTTGAACCGCCGTTCGGCGCTTTATCTTGTGCTGCTCAAGGCGTTGTTTGCGTTGCTTACCCGCGGCGTTACAGCCGGGTTTCTTTCGCTGTGCGGGGGCGCGCTTTCCCTGGCTGTGTTCTGCCTGCTTCTGGCATTGCCATTCACCATCACAGGTTACATTTTTTCGGTCAGCGGGGCACTGGCGCACAACTGCGGCCAGCTGCTGGGGGCTGCAGCGCTGCTTTCAGACAAAATGGCAATCACCTATGCGCCGATGCTGCTGATAGCGGGTCTTATCGTTGGTTCCTGCACCTATATGGTATCGCGCCTGATTTTTCCCGCTGTCAAGAGAATTATTCCGCCGAAGAGCAAAGCGGAAAGCAAAATTGTATTTTAAGATAGCGTCTTAAAAATTTTTAAAAAAGTGTTGACATTTCACATTTCTGCGGCTATAATATAACCATAGCACAGGGAACGAGTTCAAAAAAACGAACGTCTTGTGCGGCTCATAAAACTAAAAACCAAGAACAAACCATTATTTTGATTCGGAGGTATTTCTTATGAAAAAGTATGTTTGCACTGTCTGCGGCTACATTGCTGAGGGCTCCATCCCCGATTTCTGCCCTGTCTGCAAGGCTCCCGCTTCCAAGTTCATCGAAAAGACCGATAATTCCTATGTGACCGAGCATGTTGTCGGTATCGCCAAGGACGCTCCGGAAGATATCATCCAGGGCCTGCGCGAGAACTTTAACGGCGAGTGCAGCGAAGTTGGCATGTACCTGGCCATGAGCCGCGTTGCCGACCGTGAAGGCTACCCGGAAATCGCCGAAGCTTGGAAGCGTTACGCTTTTGAGGAAGCTGAGCATGCTTCCAAGTTCGCAGAACTGCTGGGCGAAGTCCTGACCGACAGTACCAAAAAGAACCTGCAGATGCGTGTGGATGCCGAGTCTGGTGCCTGCGCAGGCAAGATGGAGCTGGCCAAGAAGGCAAAGGCTCTGAATCTGGATGCCATCCATGACACCGTGCATGAAATGGCAAAGGACGAAGCCCGCCATGGCCGCGGCATGCAGGGTCTGCTGGACCGTTACTTCAAATAATTGAATTCCTAAACCGCAAGGGGGGTCGGGTAACACCGGCCCCTTTTTGCTGTCATTTTTTCTGTATTTATTCTCCGCGGCAGGCAAAAAAGTTGTCCTGATTATCACAGGCAGCATAAAACGTTTCGCTCAACTGGCCGATGCCCGTGCGGGAAAGCTGGGTGTTCAACCAGGTGCGGTCCTTTCCGCTGGTGTGCAAGTTTTCTTCAATCAGCTTGCCATCTAACACCAGGTCATACCACTTGCTGGCCGGATCTGTCTGGATGTCAAGGTCCTGCGGGGTGACCGGGCGGTTGAAACTTTTGGGTAAAAAGCTGATCTGGCCGCTGGTTTCCAGCATGGCACACTGCACTTCATTCAAATCAAAATATCCGGCTACTCTGGCTTGTGCTAAAAATTCATTTAGGTCTATTTTGGCGCGGTTCAGCTCCGTTTTATAAATCGTTCCGTTCTCCATCAGTGGAATGGCCTGTCCGCTCAACCAAAGGCGGACGTTCCGGTTTTTGCAGGTGCCGTAATGCACCGCAAAAGCTGCGATACCATACACGATCATGGCGGTAAGCGGGCGGTACCATTGTTCCAGGTTGGTGGCCATCTCTGCCGCAATGGAACCAATGGTAATGCTGTTGACATAATCAAACAAGTTCATCTGGGCAATCTGCCGTTTGCCGCCCAGCCGCGTTAAAATAAACAGTACCGCCAGCGAAACCACACTGGCAACAAACACATTGATAATTTCCTGCACTGCCTGCATCTTGCCCATCCGCTCCCTTATCATTTGCCATGCAACCCGCATGGTAACCTTATTGTGGCCCCACCAGCGGTGCATTATACGCACAATGTACCAACGGGGCTTGCACAGGAAGGGGAAAATGTTATAATAAAGTTGTTTCTGTATACTTCGACTTCCGGCGGCTTTGGGCCCGCTGCGCCGGAGCCGGGCAGGGATTGGCAGCAACTGCCAGCTTGATAAAGAATTGATATCAGGATGTGAAATCATGCAGATTTACCTTTTGCGGCATGGGCAGACAGAATATAACGCCCAACACCGATACCAGGGTCAACAGGATATCCCGCTTTCCGCCGCGGGCCGCGCCCAGCTGCGCCCGGCCGGGTTTATGCCGGATGTTGCCTATGTCAGCCCGCTCATCCGCGCACGGCAGACGGCGGAAATCTTTTTCCCCGGCTGCCCGCAGATCATTGTACAGGACTTGCGGGAAATGTGCTTTGGCAGTTTTGAGGGGCGGCATTATATCCACATTGAGCACGACCCCGACTACCTTGCCTGGCTGGAAGCCAACAAGACTGCTGCCCGCCCGGATGGGGAGCGCATTCAGGATTTTTGTAACCGCAGCTGTGCCGCCTTTGCCAAACTGGTGGAAGAAAGCCTTGCGCAGCACAAACAGCAGCTGGTGATTGTAGCGCACGGCGGCATCCAGATGGCGGTTATGTCCCGTTACGGTCTGCCGCGGCGGGATTATCACGACTGGTGCGGTCCCAACGCGGGCGGCTACCGCCTGGATGCCGCCAACTGGCAAACAGACCACACCTTGCAGCTGTTGGAAACCGTGCAGTATACCAAAGCCACACAAAACGAGGCAGCCTTATGCGCAATGGTTTGATTCATTTATACCACGGTGACGGCAAGGGCAAAACCACAGCTGCCATGGGCCTGGCTGTGCGGGCGCTGGGCTGCGGGCGGCGCGTGGTGATCGTGCAATTTTTGAAAGGCGGTGCAACCGGGGAACTGGAACCGCTGCAAACCCTTGGCGCTACCTTCTACCGCGGCAAAGCCGGGCAGAAGTTTGTATTCCAGATGAATGAGGAAGAAAAGGCCGCCACCCGTGCCCTGCAAACTGAAAACCTGCGCCGGGCGCTTGCCGAACCGGCGGACCTTTTGATTCTGGACGAAGCCTGCGCCGCCTGGAATCTGAACATGGTGGACCGAGAGTTGCTGCAAAACGCCGTACTGCACAAGCCTGCCGAGCAGGAACTGGCAATGACCGGCCGCGACCCGGCCCCCTGGATGCTGGATGCCGCAGATTACATTACTGAAATGTGCTGCCGCCGCCACCCATACGAAAAAGGCATTCCGGCAAGAAAAGGCGTTGAATTTTAAGTTTGCCGCAGCGCAGTTCCATACAGGGAAGCGCACCAGGCAATAAGAAATTAAAAGTATTTAGGACAACCAGAAAAAGAGAAAAACAGCCTGTCCAAACAGCAGGCGGGGAGGGGTATCATCATGGCTACACATAGCCGCCAAATGTCCGATGCATTCCGTACGACAGTATTTCTAACCCTGTCCGGCGGATTTCAGGACGCTTACACCTACATGGGCCGCGGCAAGGTTTTTGCCAACGCTCAAACCGGCAATATCGTGCTGATGGCCACCAATTTTTGCGAGGGTGATTTTGCCAAAGCGCTGCGGTATCTTTTGCCGCTGCTGGCCTTTGCCGCCGGTGTCTATTTTGCCGAGGGCATCCGCAACCGCTACCACCTGATGGAGAGATTCCACTGGCGCCAGCTGATTTTGCTGATTGAGATTGCACTGTTGTTTGTTGTTGGCTTTATCCCCAACAATCTGGACTGGCTGGCCAATATGCTGGTCAGCTTTGTCTGCGCCATGCAGGTACAATCTTTCCGCAAGGTGCACGGCAATGCATATGCCAGCACCATGTGCATTGGCAACATGCGCAGCGGTATGCAGTACCTGTACACCGGCCTGCACACAAAAGACCGCGCTGTATTGCGTCGCGCCATGCAGTATTTTGCTGTAATTGCACTGTTTGCTGTGGGGGCCGCTGCCGGCAGTCTGCTGACCATCCATTTTGGCAACCGTGTGATCTGGTTCTGCTGTGCTTCGTTGCTGGTCAGCCTTAGCTTCATGTTTATCCGTGAAGACATTGAAGAGAACCCTGAACTGCAGCGGGAAGCCGCCGCTTTGCACCAGGATGTAAAAGCCATGGAGCACACCATCGGCAAAACCTTGCAGGAGCAGCAGGAAGAACTGCACCCCTTAAATCACAAGTGATATGGACAATATATAAAATTTGAACAAAACTTTCGCAATCTCGCTTGTCGTTTTCCGGCACAAATGCTACAATACAGTCAAATGTTAAATATGTGCGCGAAAGCGAGGGATTTCCGTGAAAATCATCACCGTTACACTTGCTCCTAACCGGGCTGTTCTGACCTGCTATCTGCAGGACCAAAGCCCCAAAATGCCAAATGCCGCCATCCGCCCGGCTATGCTGGTCGTGCCCGGCGGCGGCTACCAGTATTGCTCTGACCGTGAGGGCGAACCGGTTGCCCTGGCTTATATGGCACAGGGGTTCAATGCGTTTGTTCTGCGCTATACGGCAGATGCAACCACCCCGATTGACAAAGCATTACAGGATGGTGCCGCCGCAATGGATTACCTGCGCGCCAACGCCGCGGAGCTGGAAATTGACCCACAGCAGATCGCCGCCGTTGGCTTTTCTGCCGGTGGGCATTTGGTTGCTTCGCTGGGCACACTGCTGCCCAAGGCACAGCGCCCCAACGCCCTTGTGTTGGGCTATGCCGCAACGCTGGGCGCAATGTGGACCGTCGCTGGCCGCCAGGAGCCCGACCTGCACGCGCTGGTTGATGATGACACCCCGCCCACATTCCTGTTTGCTACCCAGGGGGACGCGCTGGTTCCTGTTAAGAACAGCCTTGTTTTTGCAGATGCTTTGGCTGACCACAGCATCCCGTTTGCGCTGCACATCTTCCCGACCGGGGCACACGGCATTTCCCTTGCCACTGCCTGTACCTCCGGGCCGGAAGCTTCCCGTGTCAACCCGGCAACCGCCCAATGGCTGCCGATGAGCGTTGACTTTTTGCAAAAGTTGTGGGGCTGCCTGGGCGTTACCGCACCGGATACCGAGCTTGCCGCCCAGCTTGCCGCCGGGCCGCTCAGCCTGAATATGCCGGTGCGCAGGTTGATGAAGAACCCGCAGGCCAGCGCTCTGCTACAGGCTGTGCTGGGGGATATGTGGCAGGCCATTGTGTCTAACCCACTTTCCCAGGGAATCAGCCTGCGCGAAATTTCCGGCTTCCTGCAGGCGGCATTGCCGGAAAGCGCATTGAATCAGCTGGATGCCCAGCTAGCCAAAATCCCGGTTGAATAACCCAAAGGAGCTTATCATGCTGTTCATTGAATATCCCAAATGCTCTACCTGCCAAAAGGCCAAATGCTGGCTGGATGAAAACGGTGTTGCTTACACCGACCGCCATATTCTGGAGCAGCCCCCCACCTATGAAGAGCTGAAAGAATGGCACGCTCGCAGCGGGCTGCCCCTGCGCCGCTTTTTTAATACAAGCGGCCTGAAATATAAATCGCTTGCCCTGAAAGACAAACTGCCCACCATGACCGAGGATGAGCAGCTGCACCTGCTTGCCACAGATGGCATGCTTGTCAAGCGGCCTTTGGTGGTCGGGGATGATTTTGTCCTTGTCGGATTCAAGCCTGACGAGTGGGCCAGCACCCTGAAATAATCCACCTTCTAAATAGCAAAGCAAAAACAGCACCGCAGTTTGTTGCACACACAGTCAAGTAAGACGATGTGCACGGCAAAGATTGCGGTGCTGTTTTGTTTTTATTCTTCCCAAAACCGCCAGAGTTCCCGTTCCAGCTTTTCTGTATCATAAATCATTTTCAGGTGGCTCCAATGCGGGGGCATCAGGCGGCGGTAGTCCGGCATGGCAAAGCGGTTATCGATCAGCAGCACCACGCCTTTGTCCTGCGGGGTGCGGATCACACGCCCGGCGGCTTGCAGCACCTTGTTCATGCCGGGGTAACGGTAGGCGTAGTCAAAGCCGGAACCGCGTGTCTGCTCAAAATAGTCCCGCAGCTGCTCCTGCCGGGGTCCAACCTGCGGCAGCCCTGGGCCCACAATGCCTACACCAATCAGCCGGTCGCCGGTCAGGTCAACGCCTTCCCCAAATACGCCGCCCATCACGGCAAAGCCAAGCAGGGGTTGGCTGGGGCCCGGCACAAACTGGGCCAAAAAGGCCGCTTTCTGCTGTTCATCCATCGCGTTTTCCTGCTTGATGCAGTTGATTTCCGGGCAGTGCTCCTTGAACTGTGCATAAGCCTGCTCCATATACGCATAACTGGGGAAAAACGCCAGATAATTCCCGCAGCGCGCCCGCACCATCGTCGCCAGGCTTTCCTCCACAATGGCAAGGCTTGCATCCCTGTCCTTATACCGGGTGCTGACATTGCCGATGCAGAACAGTCCCTGATTGCCCGCGGGGAAGGGGCTGCGCAGGGCAACGGCCCGTGCTTCCGGCACGCCGCACAGGTCCTTATAATAACTGGCCGGGGCCAGCGTTGCACTGAACAGCACCGCGGCGCGCCCCAGGGCAAAACTATCCGCCAAAAAGGCGCTGGGATCGAGGCAGAGCTGCGCTGCACGCACCTCGCTGCCGGATGCCGTGATTTGCAGCACAAAATGATCGTCAAAGGTATCCGCTACGCGCAGCCAGGCCCGCACATCAAAATACAACTGCAGCAGTGCCGTGTGGGTTTCATCCGGTTCTCGGTGGTCGTCCAGCCATGCTTCCAACGGTTCACACAGGCGGTTCAGCAGTTGATCAAACTCCTCGCTGCGCTCTTTTAGAAAGAATGTTTTGCCAAACCGTCCATCTCTGGCGGCAGTTTCTTCCTCGGCACGGTGGCGCCATTCAATAAATACATCATTTACTTTGGTCAGAGCGTTTTTCAGGCTGCTTTTGCCTTTGCCCAACAGCTTCTTCGCTTCATAAAAGCTGGTTTTGGTCAGGGCAGCACTGTGCATTTCCCGTGCACGCCCCGGCAGGTTGTGCGCTTCGTCCACCAGGAAGATATAATCCCCGGCAGATTCAAAAAATCGCACCAGATGTACAACCGGATCAAACAGATAATTGTAATCCCCAATAATCACATCGCTCCACAGGCTGCTGTCCAGCCCCAGCTCAAAGGGGCATACCATGTGGCGTTCTGCATATTCCTGCAAGGTTTCCGCCGTCAGGCAGGGGACATCCAGCACATCCCAGAGAGCGCCTTTGATGCGGGCATAATACCCGTTGGCATAGGGGCAGGCTTCCGGGGTACACTCCCGCGTCTCACACAGGCAGATCTTGTCTTTCGCTGTCAGCGTTACACTGCGCAGGTGCAGTTCCGGCTCGGTATCGCGCAGGATAGCCAGTGCGTTTTCCGCTGCCGTACGGGTTGTGCCGCGGGCCGTTAAATAAAAAATCGGTCCCACACTCTCATTGCCCATAGATTTCAGGGCAGGGAACAGCACGCTCATGGATTTACCAATCCCGGTTGGTGCCTGGCACAAAAGCCGGCCGCCGTCCCGGCACACTTTGTATACCTCGCCCGCCATCGCGCGTTGCCCGGGGCGATACGCAGGGAAAGGGAACTGCATGGCCTGCAAATCCGAGTTCCGGGCCTTTTTCCACTCAACCGCCCGCCGCGCCCAGGGGGCATATTCCGCCAGCAGGGCTTCCACTTCCTCCTGCAGCTGCTGCGCGGTGTAATGCCGCTCAAACCGCAGAATCAGCTCTTCATCTACCTGGAAATAGGTCAGCTGAACCCGCATCTCTTCCAACTCATGCTGTGCCGCATAAATTGCTGCATACACAATAGCCTGTGCCCAGTGCTCCGGTGCAAAATCCGGGGTAATATCTGCCGCCGGGCATGCGGTGGTCTTGATCTCATCCACCACGGTAACACCGTCCGCTGCGGTAAAAATGCCATCGGCGCGGCCTTCCAGCGTAAATTCAATTTCTTCATACGCAAAAATACCGCGAAGAAATACCTCCGCGGCGTAATCGGCATGTTCTTTTACAGCGGCGCGCTGCAATTTGCGGTGGATGCGTGCGCCCTCATTGGCGCGGTCAAAGCCGGTAAAGCGGTTGTCAATGCTGCCAGCCCGGCGCAAGAATTCCACCAGCTGGCGCACCGGCAGCGTGATTTGTATTGGGGATACAGGTTCCTGCAAGGGCTCGTCCTCCTGTCAGGGGCAGTCAGCTGCGGTTATAGGTATGGTCACACACCTGCTCAATTTTCTCGCGCAGGGCTACAAAATCTTCAAACGCGGATATTTTGCTTTTTGGGTTGCGCAGCAGCGCTGCCGGGTGCAGAGTTGCCATAAACAATGTGCCCTGCTTATCAAAAAACTTACCGTGGTCCCGCGTGACGGAAAAGTCTTTTCCAATCATCTGCTGGGCGGCAATGCGGCCCAAGCACACCACAATTTTTGGGCGCAGCAGCCGGAACTGCATGCGCAGCCACGGGAGGCAGGCGGCGGATTCTTCCGGGGCAGGGTCGCGGTTTTCTGGCGGGCGGCACTTAACAATATTGGCAATATAAATATTTTTGCTGCGGTCAAGGTCAATCGCTTCCAGGTAATGGTCCAGCAGCTGGCCGCTGCGGCCCACAAACGGCAGGCCTTGTGCGTCCTCGTTGGCGCCGGGGCCTTCGCCCACAAAAAGAACCTCGGCGTCCGGCACACCCTGCCCAAACACCACATGGGTGCGGGTCTCACACAATCCGCAGCGCTGGCACGCCAGGCATTGCTGTTTCAGCTCATCAAAATTCATGAATATCCCTCGTATTGCCCCCTTGCACAGGGGACTATAATATAATAAAAGACAACCGCTGCCCAAACAGTGGTAAAAAGGAGCTATCATTTATGCATCCAGACGCCTTGGCCGCCCGGCTGGCCTGTATCCTGCTGGGTTATCTGTTCGGCAGTTTTCTTACGGCAGAAGTTGTCGCCCGCGTTGTTTCCGGCAAAAGCGCGCGGCAGCTTGGCACCGGCAACCCCGGCATGGCTAATATCATGGCCCAACTGGGCAAGGGGGCCGGGCTGCTAACCCTGGCAGGTGATACGTTAAAAACGGTTGCTGCCTGCGGTGCGGCGTATTATGCTACGGCACCACTGATCGGGCAGGCGTCGATTTTATATGCCGGGCTTGGCGCAGTGCTGGGCCATAACTATCCCGCATGGGCAAGGTTCCGCGGCGGCAAGGGGGTTGCGGTAACCTGCGTTTGGCTCGTTTTGTATCTTCCGTTTTGGGGCACGCTTTGCTGCATCGCTGGCGGGGCACTGGTCCTGTGGCTCGGCTACCTGCCGTTGGGGGCTGTGGTGATCCCCGCGCTGGCCATCCTGCCCGCGTGGCTTTCCTATGGCCCAGAAAGCGGCATTCTAACTTTGGCCCTGGCCATCATTATGTTCAGCCGCCACTACCACGGCCTGCTGCGGATTCGGCAGGGGACAGAGTCCCGATTTTTCCAACGCCGCAATCCAAAATGAACAACTTTATCATAGCATATTTTCACCAGCCTGAAAAGCTGTAAACACATGAAAAAACGATATGATCTTAGAACCATCCAGTCATGCCGTTGCCGTCCGATTTTGAGGTGAAATCTCACAATCTAAACTATTTATACCGTAATTGCTCATAAAAACAGCGGAACAACAGAAACCCCAACAATCCCAAGGTAATAAGTTTGTGTAACTTGGTGCCTTGCATTATCGACATATCAGAATTACAATATAATTATTACGGAATTGTAAAATGGAGGCAAACTGAAAATGAAGTATTACTTGGCTTACGGTCCCAACCTCAACCTGGTGCAGATGCGCCAGCGTTGCCCCAATGCCCGTGTGGTCGGGTATACATATTTATTCGGTGCGCGCCTGGTCTTCCGTGGTTCCAAGAACGGCTGTTTTTTGACCACGGATTTTCAGCAGCCCTGGTGCCCGTCTATGGTGGGCTGCGGGGTTTATGAGATTTCTGATAAAGACGAGCAGGCTCTGGATGTCTATGCGGGGGTTCCTTATTTCTACCAGAAGCAGACAATGCAGGTACAGTGCGTCTGGGACGTCACTACGCGACGGGAAGTTCTGCATAATATTGAAGCAATCCTTTACACCCTGCCCGCCAGCCACCCCTTGGGTGTTCCTTCCCGCCGCTATCTGCAGGAGTGCAAGAGCGGGTATGATGACTTTCATTTCAGCTTCCTTCCGCTGCGCCAAGCTCTGATTGACAGCAGCCCGGAGCCGCACACGAAGTAAAGGAAACACTTTTGTGTGAAAGAAAAGGCAAAAGCAAAAGATAGGCAAGCGGGAAGCGACGTTCTACCGTTTTGTTTCTTGCTTTGCGAAACAAATTTGAAAAAATTAAAAAAAATATGAAAATATCTGTTGACAAAAGTGGTACTGCTGGTTATAATAATACTCGTCGCCGGTGAGGCGGCCAAACAAAATAAGCGGATGTGGCGGAACTGGCAGACGCGCTAGATTCAGGTTCTAGTTCCCTTAAAA
>OLPQ01002452.1_pt1 | contig 10663 bp, 10 predicted proteins | sample 1672451 | NCBI WGS metagenome assembly OLPQ01 (sample SAMEA3136687, study PRJEB25190) | human gut metagenome | biome: human gut; feature: human-associated habitat; material: faeces | place: Austria | collected 2013 | reverse complement strand
TTTATAAAGATAATTTATATGATGTACCAGTTGAAAATACTTTTTTTAGAGCATTATCGAGTACAAAAAAAATTGATTTACAAACACAGGAAGAAAAAACTAAAATTATAGTATACATATATGAGTTCTTAAATAATTATTTTAATTATCCTGAATTGGATTTACCAGAGATAGATACGGATATTTATTTGAATAATAAAGAAAATATAGAAGATATTGCAATAAAAGTAAGAAATTATTGGGAATTAGGAACTCAGCCAATAGAAAATATGGTAAATTTATTAGAAAATAAAGGAATAATTGTATCAACATTAAATGTAAATAATAAAAAAATTGATGCCTTTACTCAAGTACATAAGGTTAATAAAAAAGATAAATATTGTGTTGTATTGAGTAACGATAAGCAGTCAGTGGCAAGAAGAAATTTTGATGCGGCTCATGAATTAGGTCATATAATATTACATAGAAATATAGAAAAAATAGAAGAATTATCACCAGAAGAACAAAGAAAATTAGAAGAACAAGCAAATTCTTTTGCAGCAGCGTTTTTATTGCCTAAAAATGAATTCTTTAATGATCTAAGAGATCCTTTAAATTTAGAGTATTATAAAGAACTTAAGAAAAAATGGAAGGTTTCAATAGCAGCAATGGTAATGAGAGCAAGACAACTTGGAAGGATTAATAATAGTCAATATTTAGAATTAGTAAAGTCCATGAATTATAGAAAATGGAGAACAAGAGAACCTTTAGATAATCAATGGAAATTGCAACAAACAATTTTGTTTAAGAAGTCAATAGATATGTTAAAAAATAATAATATTCTTTCTGGTAGCCAATTTGTATATGAAATAGGAAAATTTGGTATTCCTATGTATGCAGAAGACCTAGAAGAATTATTAGATTTAGAAAAAGGTACCTTATCAGATGATAATGTGTTATCAAATAATAATATAATCTTGCAATTTAAATCTTAAAAATAGTCCTAATGAATAAAAATTCATTAGGACTATTTTATAATATATAAATACAAGTAGGTTTTAATTATTTTTATCCAACCATTTATCAAATTCTTTATAAGTTTTCTTTTCAGATCTAATGGCATCCATAAATTCTTTAGCTTCTTTTTTCCAATTTTCATAATCAATCTTATAAACTTCTATATCAGGATTACGCTTTACTAACATTGCTTTTTTTGCATAAATCTTACGATATTTACCATAAACAATTTCATTTTCTTGTTTAATTCTTTGAGCAATCTGATTTCCAATATCTCTACAAGTTTGTTTTCCTTTGTATAAATTATTACAGTAATTAATGCGTGCATTATCTGTTATAAAGTATTTATCACAATTCTTACATTTTTTTATAAGATATTTATTATTAAGTACAAATTGAAACAATGTAACATATAAAATTCCATAAATGTTTTCGTTACTAGTGCTATAATTTGGTTCAACATCATAATCTGGAGCAGACTTAAAGAATTTGATTAAATCTTTTTCTGTAGATTCTTTAATACCAGATATTGTTCTAAAAGAAAAGCCTTGTGGCATAGAAAAGTAGTTATTTATAAATCTATCTAGCTTTTTAGCATGAGAGTTATAATAAATATAAAATCTTATTTTAGAAGTAAAATCTTTAATTTCTTCAATATTATTAATGTTAAATATATAATCAACAAATTCTGATAATAGTTTTTGACTACGTTTTGAGTCATTTTTTATTTCTTCAAAATATTTTTTAAATAATTCTTTTACTTTATTAAAAGAATAAAGTTTATTTACTTCAAATTTATTTATATCATCTTCACCAGTATATATGATGTATGAAGTAAAAAACTTAGTAAACCACATAAAACAATCATCATAATTATCAAAATTACAATTTAAAAAGTTAATAAGTTCAGTACAAAGTGTCTGAGTGGTAGTTGTAGTATTAATAGTAAAATAACCTGTATTAATGTTTTTTAGATTATAATATTTTGGCTTAGATGATTTTGTTTTTGCATATAAAAATGCTTTATGTGTAAGTGTTTCGTTCTTTGAAACAAATATACTAATAGGTTCATCAATTTTTAATTTGTTCATAAAATCGCATCCTTTCAAAAAAACAATTTCTTTTAATAGTATTCTAAATAAAAATCATAATTCATAATTTTATGTGTTTTTAATTTCAAATAATAATACTATGAGTTAATTTTGTCAATAAAAATTCAATATACCCCCATATTTACAAATACCCCTCTAAGGTATATACTTCATATGGTGGTGATAAAATTGAAAGAATGTTGTAAAAAGAAAACCATAAGAGGTGAAAACGAAAAAAAATTAATAAACAACAGATTAAACCGAATAGAAGGCCAAATAATGGGAATAAAAAGAATGATACAAAATGATGCATATTGCACAGATGTACTAATTCAGCTTTCAGCAGTAGAAAATGCAACCAAAAGCTTATCAAATCATATTCTTGAAAACCATTTATATTCTTGTGTTTCAAGAGATTTAGAAAATGGCAATTTAGATGTAATAGATGAACTAATAAATTTATTCAAAAAATTTAATAAATAACAATATAAAATAAATTTATAAAAATATATGTATTTGCAAAAAGCAAGACAAAAAGGAGGAAATTAATTATGAATAATTTAAAATTAAATGTAACAGGAATGGCTTGTGAAGGATGCGAAAAACGAATAATAAATGCACTAAGCCAAATATCAGGAGTTACAAAAGTAACAGCAAACCATAGTACAGGAATAGTTGAAATAGAATGTTCTCAGGCTTTAAACAAATCAGAAATAATTGAAAAAATAGAAGATTTAGGATTTGAAGTTGGTCAATAATATTTATATAAAATCAGAAAGGAACAAATCAAAAAATGAAAAAAATAATATTATCTATAGATGGTATGACCTGCAGTGCTTGCTCTAATGGTTTAGAAAAATATTTAAATAAACAAAATGGCATTATAAATGCAACCGTAAACCTGGTAATGGCAAATGCAACAATTGATTATGATGATAATATTTTAAATCAAGAAAAAATCGAAAAATATATAAAACAAGCAGGATTTTCTAGTGCTGGAATATTCAAAGAATTTAAAATTGAAAAGTCCAATAAAAAAGAAAAAAGAAAATTCATCACATTTACAATTTTAGCAATTATATTAATGTATATTTCAATGGGACATATGATAAATTTGCCAATTCCAGCAATACTAAATCCACATATTAATCCACTTATCTACACATCTACCCTACTAATACTAACAATTTTATTTTTAATATATGGATATGATATTTTAAAAAGTGGTTACAAAAATTTAATTCATAGAATGCCAAATATGGATACTTTAGTTTCAATTGGTGTTCTAAGTAGCTTTTTTTACAGCGTTTATGGAATGTATATGACCTTAAAAGGAAATCATTCTTATATAATGGATTTATATTTTGAATCATCAGCCATAGTAATATATTTTGTAAAACTAGGCAGATACTTGGACAAAATAAGCAAAGATAAAACAAAAAGTGCAATTCAAAAATTAGTAGAAATAACACCAAACACAGCAACAATCGAGGAAAATGGAACTGAGCGAACCGTAACTTTAGACGAAATAAAAAAAGGCACAATCGTTATAGCCAAACCAGGAGATAAAATTGCCGTAGATGGCGAAATTATTGAAGGAAAAACACATTTAGACGAAGCATTCATAACCGGTGAAAGTAAACCATCTTCAAAATCTGTAGGAGAAAAAGTAATAGCAGGAAGTTTAAATTATGATGGAATAATAAAATACAAAGCAGAAAAAATTGGAAAAGATTCAACAATATCGGAAATAGTACGACTTGTAATTGAAGCAAGTAATACAAAAGCGCCAATTGCAAAAATAGCAGACAAAATTTCAGGATATTTTGTCCCAGCTGTTATTTTAATTGCAATAATAACATTTATCGCTTATTTATTATTAGGATTTAATGTTTCTACAGCATTAACAACATTTGTAACAATTTTAGTAGTAGCTTGTCCTTGCAGTTTAGGACTAGCAACCCCTCTTGCCATAATAGTTAGTGAAGGATTATGCGCAAGCAACGGAATACTTGTTAAAAAAAGCGAAATATTAGAAAATGCATCAAAAATAAATACCATAGTTTTTGATAAAACAGGAACTTTAACATATGGAAATTTGCAAATATCAAAAATATATAACTACTCAAATTTAACAAACGAAGAGCTTATAAAATTAGCCAGTAGTTTAGAGCACAGTTCCACACACCCTATCTCAAAAGCATTTACTTCATATATGGAAGAAAAAAATATCAACAATTTAACTCCAACAAACTTTCAAAATCTTCCAGGATACGGAATTGTTGGAGAGCTAAATGGTGAAACAATTATGCTTGGGAATAGAAAACTAGTCGAAAAATATTCAATACAAAATTCACATATAGAAGATGAAAACACATTATCTTCAGATGGAAACACTATAATTTACATTATAAAAAATTCAGAAATAATTGGACTAATTGGAGTTAACGACATAATTCGCTCAAATGCAAAAGATGTCATAAAAAAATTAAATGACAAACATATACAAACAATAATGCTAACAGGAGACAACAAATCCACAGCAGAAAAAATAGCAAGAGAGCTAGGAATTACAAAAGTAATAGCCAATGTTCTACCATCAGAAAAAGCAGATATCATAAAAGATTTAAAACTATCCAACAACAAAGTTATGATGTGCGGAGATGGAATAAACGACAGTCCCGCCCTAGCCAACAGCGACATTGGAGTAAGCGTACAAAGCGGAACAGACATCGCAATGGACTCATCAGATGTTATATTAACCAAAAACGACTTAAATTCAATTTTAAAACTAATCACAATAAGTGAAAAAACAATAAAAAATATTAAACAAAACCTATTCTGGGCATTCTTTTATAACCTATTAATGATACCAATAGCCATAGGAATACTAAAACCACTTGGAATTTCAATAAATCCAATGATAGCAAGCCTAGCAATGGTCTTCAGCAGTTTGACAGTTATTTTAAATACATTAAGATTGAAAAAATAAAAAAGTGAAGAAGGAAATTTTGACAAAGAAAAAGAGCGGGCAAGTTTTTTACGACTTGCCCACTCCCCTGTGGTTAGTTAGTTGCCTTCAATGTCTCTAAGCTTCTCCTTTATGGCCTCCTTTTCCATTCTCAGATCCTGAAGCTCTTTTTCAAGCCTCTTCAGTTCTTCAGCTCTTGCTACCGAAAACTTTTCTCGAACAGCATCACATCGCTCTTTTACTTCCGCGAGTTTTTCAATTCCCGCATCAGCTTTTTTGGCAATTTCAGCGTCGATTTTTCCGATAGTTTCCTGCCATGGTTCATCAGAATTACAGATTTTTTCCGGAGTGATGTTGTTGTCCCCCCAGGTTCTGAATTCCTGAATCACCTTCTCGTATTCTTCATCAATGTAGTCGCTAACTGACACACTTGCGTCACAAGCGTTAAACACATGGACAAGAACATTCATCAAGTCGGCCTCAATCAAGATTCGAGCAATTTCTAAATCGCCCCTTGATTTTTTAACCTTCTTAATGACATCAGTGTCACACTTCATGTGCTTCAGTTGATGAAGTACAGGCTTCTTGTAAACCCGGCAATCGCCGTTATACAAAATTCCTGTATACTCGCCGTTGTGCTTTCCTTTGGGCATTCTCTCGACCTCCCCAGTTCTGAGATTTAATCTCCCTACCGCCGGATACTTTTCCACATTTTCATAATTTTTCATCTTACATATTCCTCCAATAAGATGATCAATTTATCATTTTGCCAGACATCAATTGAAAAAAATAATCTAGCTCAGTACTAAGTACACATATGTAAATATTATTATACCATTTTTCGTTCATCTTGTCAACTTATGTAAAGTATTTTTTACGAATTAAAAAATGTTACGATTTTCCTTTGTTTTGTATTCCTCGAAAAATTCATCTGAAACTGTTTTAAATTTTTTTATTATCTGTTCCAAAGATACATCTTTTGTTGCTTTTATGTGCTCTTCATTTCTAGAATTATTTTTGTATGCTTTGCCCATGAATTCATTTAATTTATTTGTAAATTCCGCCATAAAATATGCTCTATTTTTAATGTCAGGTTTCTTTCGCGTTGCTATATCTTCTATTCTATCAAAAGGGGATACTATCCCTTTGTCTGTTGCCATTAAGTCAGCTATAGTTAAAATATTATCATACTCATTATACTGGTAATTTTCTAAAAATTCGGTTATATCGTCTTTTATAGTATTTTCTTTCCATTGAGGATTACCTCTATTATCTACATAAAATCCATCTTCTGCAGGCTCATTATTGGCACATCTGTTCCCATTTATAAATGAATGAGTTAAACAAGCAACAGCTTCTGCATTCCAACCTAAATCAATAAGTTTCTCATACCCTACAATGACATGTTCAAATGAGTGAGTATATTTTCTACCATAATCGTGTAATATTCCTATTTTTTTGGCAGTTTCTGGATTAAGTCCATCTTTTAGAGCTAGCTGACTGCATAATCGCCCTTCAAATAAAGAATGACTTATCCAACTGCTTGTGTTAATCCTTCCGTCCATAATTGTATTGTTTCCTAAATATTGGCCATTATCAATGCATTTATATGCAAGTTCTAGTAACAATTTTTTGTATTCTAACTTAAGACCATTTTTTTGTGTTATTTCATATGCTTCGTCTTCTGTTAATTTTAAGTTATATTTTTTTATAAAAGTTTCTTGAATCAATATAATTAAATTAGATAAATCTTCCTTTTTTATGTCCTTCAAAACTAATAAAAAAGCATCTTCAACGGTATTATTATTTTCGTAATTATATTTCTTTAAATGTTCTAATGCTTCTTTTTTATAATAATCATTTTCAAAATTTAATTTCATTTTATCTTCTCCTTGCAATCAAGTTCTACTTTATTACATCCCATTTTTTTATAAAAAATTCTACAAAAACTATAGTAAAAAAAAATTTGTAGAACTTTTGTAGAATTTTTGAATTTTAGGCAAAAAAATAATACCTCGAGAATCTTCCAAACCCTTGGTATTACTTTGGTGCAGATGGCCGGAATCGAACCGGCACGGTTTATTCAACCGCAGGATTTTAAGTCCTGTGCGTCTGCCAGTTCCGCCACATCTGCATTTGTTATATAACTGGCATTTGTCTTACGACAAGACTTATTATAATATTTTAGGTAATGTTTGTCAATACTTTTTTCGTAAAATTTTATTTTTTTAGTTATTTTAATAATGCCAAACTTCCATTTAATATTTGTTTCGATTTATAGATTTTACATTAAAATCTATATTTCTACAAAATTATCTTAAAAAGCATAGTTTTGTCCGATTTAAAATTCACTATTATTCACAAAAAAAGGAATGTTGCCATTCCGTTTTTATATAAAATTTATATCTGCTGTTTATTTAGATACATCTATTTGAAATTTTTGTTCTTCATAATATTCTGCAATTAATTGGTCTAATTTTATACTTAACTCATATGTGCACTTGAAATCTTCAGTTAATATGCTTTTGTTCAACTTGTTTCTAACTTCACAAATCTGATCTAGTAACATAGTAACCATCTCCTTCTTACTTTGATGCTTGCTATTTTATGTATATACTATATTTAGAATAACATATAAAATTTTAATAGTCAACAAAACTTCTCATTTTACTGCGTTTTCAGGCATTTTTCGTACGACAAAATATGACATTTTTTGCATTTCCGTATACTACTATATGTAAACTTGTTAAGTAAAGATATAGGATTTCTTTATTATTCATTTGTTATTCTTTTATCGTTTAATGCTCACAATAAAAAATATACAATTTTGTACAAAGCATTTTGCACTAATTGTATATTTTTTAGTTAACCCAATAATATTTATAATCTATTTTACATTTTCTCGCTCTTTCAATTTAATTCTTTTATTTTTTGCAATTACTATATAAACTACTGTACAAATTATAAAAATAATTAATGATAACAATTGTGAAACTCTTATATTTCCCATCATTAAGCTATCTGTTCTAAGACCTTCTATAAAAAATCTAATAAACGCATATCCTATAAAATATAAAAAAGTAATTTGTCCAGAAAATTTCCTATTTTTGCTTACTTTTAATAGTATTAAAAATAAAATAAAATTTTCAACTGACTCATATAAAAATGTTGGATGCACATATTTTGTAACTCCATTTTCTATTACTTCCATTTTTAATGGTAAATCTGTTTCTGTTCCATATGCCTCAATATTTATGTAGTTTCCCCATCTTCCAATTGCTTGTCCTAATGGAATTATTGGTGCAATATAATCTGTCAAATTTAAAATATTTACTTTTTTAATTTTACAAAAAACAATTATCGTTATAACTGCACCTATAATTCCTCCATAAATGGCAAGTCCTCCATTCCTAAAATCTAATATTTCCAATGGATTACTTGTGTAATAATTTAAATTAAATATCACGTAATATGTTCTTGCACATAAAATTGAAATTGGAATCATAAATATGCATAAATCTAAAATTGTATCAAATTTTATATTATATCTGCCACTTTTTAATAGTGACCATATTATTCCAATTACAATTGCAGAAACTATTAAAACTGCATACCAATAAATGTCAATTCCTGCAATTGTAAAGGCAACTCTTGAAATAAATCCTGTTTTTATAATCATATTTTTTACCTTTTATAAACTATATTTTTCTATAAAACTTAATTTTTAATTACTGACAATACCATTTTATCTTCTACAAACACTTCATTTAATAGCTCTTTTGCGTATTCCATTGTAATATTGTCATATTCATCTACATAATCAAATGAATTAATTTGTTTTACAGTATCTGCCAAAAACATTCTAGAAATACTTGCAACATCATTAAACTCTGTTACAAATTCTCCATATATTTTTCGTTTCATTCTTTCAAAATCTTCTACCACAAAACCGTTATTTTTTAACTTTTCAATTTCAGTTATCAACATATCTTGTACCAATTGTGGATTATTTGACTGTCCACTTATTAATATATGTGCATATTGATTTGAAAATTCATATTCAGAATCTGCTTCTCCTAGTAATATTTGCTCTTCATATAATTTTTTATATAAATTAGAACTTTTTCCTATGAGTAAATTTAAAATAACTTCAATAGCCATATGTCTTCTTACACGCTCTGATGGATTTACAATTTTGTCTTTTATACCAATCATAAAAATTGGCATACTTACAGACATTGATTTTTCCATATGTTTTTCATTTATTTCTTTTGGCTCTTCTTCATAAATTCTGTGTATTTCTCCAATATTTTTAGAAGGTTTTAAACGTTTTTTTATTTCTTCTAATATATTTTGTGGTTCAAAATTTCCACATACAACAAGCACCATATTTGATGGATTATAAAATGTATTATAACATTTGTATAAAACATCTTTATCAATATGACTTATTGTTTCTACCGTTCCAGTAATATCAAGCTTTACATGATTTTTGTAATACATAGCTTCTAATGCATTTAAGTAAACTCTCCACTCTGGATAATCATCATACATTTTGATTTCTTGTCCAATTATGCCTTTTTCCTTTTCGACATTTTGGTCTGTGAAATATGGATTTTGCACATAATCCATTAGCTCGTCTAAGCCCTCATAAAAATGGTCTGTACACTCAAATAGATATGCTGTGTGGTCATTTGTTGTATATGCGTTTGCATCTAATCCCAGAGCCATTAATACATATAAACTATCTACACCATTTTTTTGTTCGAACATTTTGTGCTCTAAGAAATGAGCAACTCCATCTGGAATTACAACTTTTTCTCCTGTTGTGCTATCTATAAATGTATTGTCTATTGAACCAAATTTTGTGGCCCAAATAATATATTTTTTCTGGATTTCTTTTTTAGGAATTATTATAACTTGCAAGCCATTTTCTAGCTTTTCCATATAGCACTTTTCTTTAATATTTTTGTTTTAGGATGAAATACTGTAAGATTTGGTATTTCAAACTCGAATTTTAAATATATAGCTTCTGAATCCTCTGTTATCTTATAACTATTATAGTGAAATTCTTTATATTTATTTCTGTATTGTTTAAATTGTAATGAATTATCCATTTATTATCCCTTCCTTTTTAAATTTGTTAACATATAAGAATTTATTAAATAATATTAATTTTTTTAAATTACGTTACAAAGTTATTTATAGCATAAATGTATTGTAAAATCAATTATTTTCGGAGAATGTATTGTTATTTTTTAGCTTTTAGTATAAACTATGATAAAAAATGAGGTGAGATCTTTTGAAATATTTGATAATTGATGAAAGAATGAGAAGCTTTGAGAAAGAAGAATTAAAAAAATTAGGGTATAAACTAATCGAAATAAATAAAAACAATAATGTGTATTCTGAAATTTCATCTCATGTTGATATATTTACATGCAAAATAAAAGAAAAAATTGTAGTTGAAAACACTGCGTATGAAAATTTAAAATCACAATTAAAAAATATGAAAGAAATATTGGTAAAGGGAACGTCAATAGTACAAAATGAATACCCAAATGATATTTACTATAATGTCTGTATTGTAGGAAATAAGGCAATA
>OLPQ01002430.1_pt1 | contig 10772 bp, 6 predicted proteins | sample 1672451 | NCBI WGS metagenome assembly OLPQ01 (sample SAMEA3136687, study PRJEB25190) | human gut metagenome | biome: human gut; feature: human-associated habitat; material: faeces | place: Austria | collected 2013 | reverse complement strand
TGATGTCGGTGGTACGGAAGTAGAACTGCGGACGATAGCCATCGAAGAACGGGGTATGACGGCCGCCCTCTTCCTTGGTCAGGATATAGACCTGGCCCTCGAACTCGGTGTGCGGGGTCACGGAACCGGGCTTGCAGAGAACCTGGCCACGGACGATCTCCTCGCGCTTGATGCCGCGCAGCAGGCAGCCGATGTTGTCGCCGGCCTGAGCCTCATCGAGCAGCTTGCGGAACATCTCGATGCCGGTGCAAACGGTGTTCTGGGTCTCGCGGATACCCACGATCTCCAGCGGGTCGTTCACATGGAGCACGCCGCGCTCCACACGGCCGGTGGCAACGGTGCCGCGGCCGGTGATGGTCATGGTGTCCTCGACGGCCATCAGGAACGGCTTGTCGACGTCGCGGTCGGGAGTCGGGATGTAGGAGTCCACAGCGTCCATGAGCTCCCAAACCTTCTCCTGCCACTCCTTGTCGCCCTCCAGGGCCTTCAGAGCGGAGCCGCGGATGATCGGGGTGTCGTCACCCGGGAACTCGTAGCTGTCGAGCAGCTCGCGAACTTCCATCTCGACGAGCTCGATGAGCTCCTCGTCGTCGACCATGTCGCACTTGTTCAGGAAGACCACGATGTAGGGCACGCCCACCTGACGGGCGAGCAGGATGTGCTCGCGGGTCTGGGCCATGGGGCCGTCGGTAGCAGCGATAACCAGGATGGCGCCGTCCATCTGGGCCGCACCGGTGATCATGTTCTTCACGTAGTCGGCGTGACCGGGGCAGTCGACGTGAGCGTAGTGACGGGTATCGGTCTCGTACTCGATGTGAGCGATGGAGATGGTGATGCCGCGCTCGCGCTCCTCGGGGGCCTTGTCGATCATGTCGAAGGCAGTGAAGTCAGCGTGCGCCGTGCCGTGGGAGCCGTCGTTCTCGGACAGAGTCTTGGAGATGGCGGCCGTCAGCGTCGTCTTACCGTGGTCGACGTGACCGATGGTGCCGATGTTAACATGCGGCTTCGAGCGCTCGAACTTCTCCTTAGCCATGTTTCATCCTCCTTCAAGGGTGATTGCGAAACGAATTGCAACAAAATAAACGCGCCCAGAAAGGACGCGGTAAATCTAAATGGTAGCGGTGACTGGATTTGAACCAGTGACGCCACGGGTATGAACCGTGTGCTCTGACCAACTGAGCTACACCGCCAAGTGGAGCCTGCGACCGGACTTGAACCGGTGACCTCTTCGTTACCAACGAAGTGCTCTACCGACTGAGCTACACAGGCAGAAATGGTGGGCGCGCTAGGATTCGAACCTAGGTAGGCATAACCAACGGGTTTACAGCCCGTCCCCTTTAACCACTCGGGCACACGCCCATTTCGGCGCTTAATTCATGTGTACTTTTCAAGCTGCCACCCGTCTTTCGCGTTGTTCCGCGAAAAGCGAGCGAACGGAATAATACGCTACGGCAACAAGCGTGTCAACCATTTACACGCCCCCGGGCGTGTCTCCACGATTCCTCCCCAACCTCGAACGAGGAACCCGGCGACCGTCTTTTCTTCTTACTATATAAAGAGACACTTGGACACCATATGTTGGATGAGAAAGCGCACATCTCCCCCAAGGTATGGAAACCCTCCTTCACTCATGATTTTTTTCGGCCGCGAACGGCGCGAATTCCCGCGCGGATGGGCTGAGGTCGGCTTGTGAATCCCTTCTGTGGGGGTCGTGAAGAGGCGGCATCCGTGCTATGATACGAAGCTAGTTTGCCCCAACGCACCAGATGCTCAACCAGGAGGATACTTTTATATGAGTGAGCATACACGTCCCTTCAGCAGACGCGCCTTCGTCGGCGGAGCGGCCGCTTTCGGCATCTCGCTGTGCCTGCCCCCGCTCATGCCCGCCAAAGCCCACGCCGTCACGGCCGCCGAGAAGCAGGCCGAGGCCAACGCAGCACTTGAGAAGCTCAACGCCATGCAGGAGAAGCTCGACCGCGCCGAGGTCTCCCTCTATGCGGCTGAAACCGAGCGCGACGATGCCCAGGCCCGCATGGACGAGGCTCAGGGTCGCATCGATTCCGCTTCCTCGCGCATCAGCGAGCTGCAGGACAAGCTCGGCAACCGCGCCCGCTCCATGTACCGTTCCGGCTCGTCTACGTTCCTCGATCTTCTTCTGGGAGCCACCACGTTCCAGGCCTTCGCCTCGAACTGGGATCTCCTGAACGATATGAACCAGAACGACGCCGACATGGTGGAGGAAACCAAGGCCCTGCGCTCCGAGGTGGAATCTGAGAAGGCCGTCTACGAGGAGCAGCGCAACGTCGCCGCCCAGAAGGCCGAGGAGGCCGAGGCCGTCAAGAAGGAGGCCGAGAGCCTCGTCTCCCAGATGGAGGAAACCTACAACTCCCTGTCCGAGGAGGCGGCTCAGCTTCTCGCCGAGGAAGAGGCCGCCCGCGAGGCTGCGGCTTTGGCTGCCGCCCAGGCGGCCGAGGAAGAGGCCCGTCGCCAGGCCGAGGAGGAAGAGCGCCGTCAGCAGAGCAATTCCGGCGGCAACTCCGGTGGAAACTCGGGCGGCGGCTCCGGCTCCGGCGGCAATTCCGGCGGCGGCTCGTCGAACAACTCGAAGCCCCAGACCGTTGGCGGCACGGCCGTCGATCGCGCCTACGGCGAGCTGGGCAAGCCCTATTCCTGGGGCGCCGTGGGGCCGGATTCCTACGACTGCTCCGGCCTGGTGAGCTACTGCCTGCTCGGCCGCCACAGCCGCTTGGGCACCGCCGCCAGCTTCATGGGCTACACGCGCGTCTCCAACCCCAAGCCGGGCGACATCTGCTGCAACGACCACCATTGCGGCATCTACATCGGCGACGGCCAGATGATCCACGCGCCGCGCACCGGCGACGTCGTGAAGATCTCCGCCGTGCACTCCGGCATGATTTATACCCGCTATTAGAGCGTATCTGCCAGCTAGCGAAGGGGCTCCCGTCGGGAGCCCCTTTTTCGTGCCGGTCTTTAAGCCTTCCCGTGGAAGAGGCTCACATAGTCGACAATAGCGTCGTGCAGGGCATTCAGGCCCTCCTCATCTTCCACCCATTGGTGGGTAAGCGGGGCTTCCGGCAGCGTGAACTTGCAGCTCTCCAGAGCCTGGTACACCTCGTTGGGGCCCATGGGCGCCCAACCGTAGCTGCCGAAGGGAATGCCGACGCGCCCGGCCGGCGCCAAACCGCGCATGTAGCAGAGAAACGACGCCACCGTGGGCATCATAGTCTTGTTGAGCGTCGGCGAGCCTACAGCGATGTAGCGCGCGTTCAGCACTTCGGCCATGATGTCGGAAATGTGGTTCACCTTCAGGTCGAGCAGGCGCGCGGGGATGCCCATCTCGATGAAGGCCTCGGTGATCTCCGTGGCCATGGCTTCGGTGGTATGCCACATGGAGTCGTAGACCACGAGCGCGTACTCCTCGGGAATGCCGCTGCTCCACTTCTCATACATCGCCAGAATCTCCGGCACATGGCTGCGCCAGATGATGCCGTGGGCCGGGGCGATCATATCGAAGGAAAGGCCGGAGAGCGCCTTCAGGGCCGCTTCCACATTCTTACCGTAGGGCATGACGATGTTGGCGTAGTACTTCTGGGCCTGGACGAGCACCTCGGGCAGGCCCACCTCGTCGTCGAAGCGCTTCGAGGAGGCATAGTGCTGGCCGAAGGCGTCGTTGGAGAACAGGATCTGGTCGTACTCGTCGTAGGTGACCATGGAATCGGGCCAGTGCACCATGGGCGTCTGTACGAAAGCGAGCGTGCGCTTTCCGATCTCGAGGGTGTCGCCGGTCTTCACGCCCACGAGGTTAAGACCGTCCCCGTAATGAGCGCGAAGTCCCTGGATGCCCTTGGGCGCACCGGTGACGATAGTGGCTTTCGGAGCGATTTCGGCCAGAGCCGGAAGGCCTCCGGAATGATCCATCTCCACATGGTTGGACACAATATAGTCGATGGAGGCCGGATCCACGATGGTGCCGATGCGTTCGATGAGCTCGCCGGTGAAGGGCTTCTTGCAGGTGTCGATGAGCGTGATCTTCTCGTCGAGGATGAGGTAGGCGTTGTAGGTGCTTCCGCGCTCGGTGGTGTAGCCGTGGAAGTTGCGCTCGTTCCAATCGATGCCGCCCACCCAGAACACGTCCGGCTTGATCTCGATGGCCTTCAACATATCGCTCTCCTTGTCTCACGGTTGACGTTCGCATCGTAGCCCGAAACAGCAACGGAGCACCCCGCTTCGGAGTGCTCCGTTGAGAAAACGTATCGTTGCCGCGCAGCGCTACACGTCAAGCTCCATGTAGGTGTCGAAGTCGTCGGTGACTTCCTTGCTCGGCTCCTTCGTGAGCTTGGAGACCACCACGATCACGAGCAGCGCCAGCAAAAAGCCGGGAAGCAGCTCGTAGACAGCGAACCAGCCGCCGAGCGGGGCAACGAGGTTCTTCCACACCACTACGGTGACGGCACCGGTCAGCATGCCGGCGATGGCGCCAGGCAGCGTGGTGCGGCGCCAGTACAGCGAGCACAGCATGAGCGGGCCGAACGACGCGCCGAAGCCGGCCCAGGCGTAGGATACGATGTCGAAGATGGAGGAGTTCTGGTCCATGGCCAGGAAGATGCCCAGAAGCAGGATGCAGGTGAGCGTGATGCGGGCCACGATCATGACCTGGTTGTCGGTGGCATCGCGCTTGATGAGGCCCTTGAAGATATTGGTTGCCACAGCCGAGCCGGAGATGAGCAGGTAGCTGGAAGAGGAGCTCATAGCCGCCGCGAAGATACCCGAGACCACGAGCCCGCAGAAGAAGCTCGGCAGCAGCATCTTCGACAGCACGATGAACACAGACTCGGCCGCCGACTGGGTGAGGAACTCGGTCGGAATGACCGCGCGGCCGATAAGGCCGATGCACACCGCCGAGGACAGGGAGACCACGAGCCAGATCATGGCGATGATGCGCGACTTCTTGATCTCGTCGGAGTGGCGAATGGACATGAAGCGGATGAGCACCTGGGGCATGCCGAAGTAACCGAGGCCCCAGGCCAGGCCGCTCACGATGGTGATAATGCCGTAGGTGCCGGCCGGCCCGAACATGGGCTCGTTGCCCTCGATGAGCTGGTTGCCCGCCTCATCGAGCAGGGGCGTGGCGATCTCGGTGCCCGAGAGGAAGCCGGGGATGTTCTGCAGGAAGGCGACGGTGTTTTCCACGCCGCCGGCCGCTGTGACAGAGCCGATGAACACGGTGGCCAGCGCGAAGAACATGAGCATGCCCTGAATGAGGTCGGTGGTGCACACCGAGAGGTAGCCGCCCATGAAGGTATAGAGGAACACGATGATGGCGCCGATGACCATCATGACGCCGTAGTCCCAGCCAAACAGCGTGGCGAACAGCTTGCCCACGGTGACGAAGCAGGACGCGGTGTAGATGGTGAAGAACAGAAGGATGATGACCGCAGCGATGGTCATGAGGATGTGCTTCGTGTCATGGAAGCGATTGGAGAAGAAGTCGGGCACCGTGATGGCGTTGCCGGCCTTTTCGGAGTACTTGCGCAGACGCTTGGCCACGAACTTCCAGTTCAGATAGGTGCCGATGGCCAGGCCGACGGCCGTCCACATGGCATCCGACGCGCCGGTGAAGTAGGCCACGCCGGGCAGGCCCATGAGAAGCCACCCCGACATATCCGACGCTTCGGCCGACAGAGCCGTGAGCCACGGTCCCAGGCCGCGGCCGCCGAGGAAGTACTCCTCGGACGACGAGTTGGAGCGCTTGGCGTACACAAAGCCGATGACCACCACTACGACGAAGTAGAGCAGCATGGCAAGTACGACTTGCATATCGCTTTCGATCATGTTTCCCCTTCCGCGAGAATCCTTGCAACACGTTTGGAACTCCCAGGGTCGGTTTCGGCAAGAGGCGCCAGCGGGCCAGCCCCCAACGCCGCCCTGCCGAAACCGACACCGTATGGCCAGCCATTCTTGCGAAGCGCCATATTCCGTGTCGTTTCATTGACCTTTGGGATTATACTTTACCGTGATGGAGTGACACTCCGTATCTTATGCAGACGAGCAGTTTTACGGCGAAAGGACGGAATATGCCGCGCTATGCAGAGATGTCCAAGGCGGAATTGGAGGCCGAGCTAGCCGAGGTGCGCGCCCGCTACGGCGAGATGGCGGCCCGGGGCCTCAAGCTGAACATGGCCCGCGGCAAGCCCTCGGCCGCACAGCTGGAGCTGTCCCTGCCTATGCTGGACGTGCTGGACTCCGAAGCCGACCTTGCCGCCGAGGACGGCACCGACTGCCGCAACTACGGCGTGCTCGACGGCATCCCCGAGGCGAAGCGGCTCATGGCAACGCTTCTGGACGATGAGCCAGAGAACGTTATCGTGCTCGGCAATGCGAGCCTGACGGCCATGTACGACGCCATGGTGCGCTACCTGGTGTTCGGGGCCCTGGGAAGTACGCCCTGGGGGCGCTTGCCCGAGGTGAAATGGCTCTGCCCCGTCCCCGGCTACGACCGTCACTTCTCTATTTGCGAAGATCTCGGCATCGAGATGATTCCCGTCCCCCTTTGCGAGGACGGCCCCGATATGGAAAAAGTGGAGCGCCTCGTCGCCGCCGACGACACCATCAAGGGCATCTGGTGCGTGCCGAAGTACTCGAACCCCTCCGGCATCACCTACTCCGATGAGACGGTGCGCCGCCTCGCCGCCATGGAGTGCGCCGCCGACGATTTCCGCATCTTCTGGGACAACGCCTACGCCGTGCACCATTTCTCCGACGATCCGGCCGAGCAGGACATCGTGCTCGATATCGCCGAGGCCTGCCGTGAGGCGGGCAACCCCGATCGCTATCTGAAGTTCGGCTCCACGTCGAAGATCACCTTCCCCGGCGCGGGCGTGGCCGCTTTGGCCGCAAGCCCCGCCAACATAGCCGAGATCAAGCGGCACTTGGGCGTTCAGGCCATCGGCCACGACAAGCTCAACCAGTTGCGTCACGCCCGCTTCCTGGAAGAGGGCGCGCGCCTGCCCGAGCATATGGCCGCCCACGGCGCCCTCATGGGCCCGAAGTTCGAGCTCGTCGAAAAGAAACTGGCCGAAGAGCTTGCCGAAGCCGATATCGCCACGTGGACCAATCCGCGCGGCGGCTACTTCGTGAGCTTCGAGGGGCCCGCTGGCACGGCGCGCCGCATCGTGGAGCTGGCGAAGAACGCTGGTGTTACCATGACGGATGCCGGCGCCACCTGGCCCTACGGCGACGATCCGGCCGATTCCAACATCCGTATCGCACCCTCGCTGCCGCCCTTGGAAGAGCTTGACGCCGCCATGGATGTCTTCACCTGCTGCGTGAAACTGGCCGCCCTGGAACAGCTCGTCGAGGAATAAGGCTTTCGGCCCCGAACGGGCTCGCGATGCGGCTCTCTGGCGGGGGCGCGCCCCGCGCGCAGGTTGCGCAGCGAACGGAACAGGACTAAATGTCCTGTTCCGCCGAGCGAGCCATTGCTTGAGCACGGGGTGTGCCCCCGCCAGAGAGCTGCATCGTCCCGCCGTAAGGAAAAGTTACGCCCTCCTTACGCTTTCGTCAGCATTTGCTATGGGAAGCGTAATGGAGGGCTTTCCTATCATTTCTCCTGAACGCAGACGAGCAAAGGTCAGGAGATGAGCCCTATGGAGAATATCGACGCCCCCGATGTATTGCCGGTGATCCTCGGCGGAGACATCGGCGCCTACAGCCTCGCCCGGGCCTTCCACGAAGCTTACGGCATCGTGCCCTTGGTACTTTCCCAGGCCGACTGCCACATGTGCGGCGACTCCTCCATCCTTGTGAACCGCGTGGTGCCGCATTTGGAACGGCCGGCGGTGCTCCTCTCCACCTTGGCCAACACTGCCGAGTGCTTCAGCGACCGCCCGCTGCTTCTGCTCGGCTGCGGCGATTGGTACGTGCGGCTCATCGTCGAGAACCGCGCCGTGCTGGAGAAGCCCTTCATCATCCCCTACATTGGCGAAGATCTGCTGAACCGGCTCACCGAGAAGGATCGCTTCTACGAACTGTGCGCGGAAGTCGGCGTGCCCGCGCCGCGCACCGTGGTGTTCGATGCCCGCACGGGCGGCGACGACCCGGCCGCCCTCGCGCTTCCCTTCTCCTTCCCCGTGGTGGCCAAGCCCGCTTCCTCGGCGGCCTACCACTACGCCGATTTCCCCGGGAAGCAGAAGGTGTTCTTCCTGCGCGACGCGACGGAGCTTCGGGCGACGCTTGCGGCCGTGCAGAGCAGCCGCTACGAGGGGAAGCTCCTCATCCAGGAGACGATCCCCGGCGACGACACGAGCATGCGCATCCTCACCACCTACTCCGATCGGGACGGAAAGGTGCGCTTCGCCTCTTTCGGACAGACGCTTTTGGAAGATATGCGGCCCATGGGCGTGGGCAACCCGCTCGCCATCGTGAGCCGCACCGACGAGACGATCGTGGCCGAGGCCGCGCGCTTTCTGGAGGCCGTGAGCTACACCGGGTTCGCGAACTTCGACATCAAGGTGGACCCGCGCGACGACAGCCATCGCTTCCTCGAGATAAACACGCGTCTGGGCCGCAGCAACTACTATGTGACCGCCGCCGGCGACAACGTGGCCCGCTGGCTCATGGACGACCTCGTGTTGGGCCGACCCCTGCCCGAAGGGCTCACGATAGCCCGGGGCGAGTCGCTCTACACCGTGGCGCCCAAGGCCATCCTGCTCGACTACATCCGCGACGACGCCCTGCGTCAGGAGGTGCGGGGGCTGTACGCGCTGGGCCGCGATGCCGACCCGCTGGACTACCCGGCCGAGAAGAGCCTGCGTCGGCGCCTGTATCCGCTCGTTTTCGCGTTCCGCCAATGGAAGACCTGCCGGGCCGCCATGGCGGATAAGCGGGCCCGGGAGAAGGCGGCGGAGGATTTGGAAGGCGCCGGGGCCACAGCCGATCACCGCACGAAGGGGACTGCCTCCGGCAAAGACGACGAGCACGTTGCCTCCGCCTCGCCGGAGCTCCCGTTGGCAGACGGGCTGGCGGCCTGTGCGAAAGCGGCATCGTGAGCGGGCGCTTGGTAGGCGTGCTCGGCGGCACCGGACCTGCGGCCACGGCCTACTTCCTGCAGCGGCTCGTCGAGCGCACCGAGGCCGGCTGCGACCAGGATCACGTGCGCACCCTCGCCTTCAACGACACGGCCATCCCCGATCGCACGGCATTCCTGCTGGGGCGAAGCGACCGCTCTCCCCTCGCAGCGCTTATCGAGGACGGTCAGCTTCTGGAAGCCTGCGGCTGCGATCTTCTGGCGCTGCCCTGCAACACGGCCCACGGCTTCTTCGACGAACTGCAGGGCGCCTTGGGCATCCCCGTCGTCCACATGGTGCGCGAGACTGCCGCCGCCGCATCCGCTGTGGGCTTGGCGCGCATCGGCGTGCTGGCCACAAGCGGCACCGTGGCCGCCGATCTGTACGGGCACGAGGCCGCACGACTCGGCGTGGACTGTCTTTACCCGGATAGCGCCACGCAAGCGCGGGCGAACCGCATCATCTTTGACGAAGTGAAGGCGGGGCGATTCGTAGAGCCAGCGGCTCTCGAGGCGCTGGCGGCCCCGCTGCGCGCAGCGGGCTGCGACGGCGTCGTGCTCGGCTGCACCGAGCTGTCCTTGGCTTTCGGCGGCGTGACGCGGGCGGCAGGACTTCCCGTGGTAGACGCCCTGGACGTACTAGCCGACTGCGTCATCATGCGTGCCGGCCGGCCGTCGAAAACCTCGAAAAACTTGTCACTTCAAAACTAGCCATTTGACCTGCAGTTTTCTTTGATATCACCAGGTCAGGAGCTTGGCAAGTTTTCCGCGCTTTGCGACACGAGCTTTCAGGAAGGATCCCTTATGTGCGGCTTTGTCGGCTTTATCGACGAGAACGACCAGACTTACGACCACCGCGCCACCATCGTCGCTATGGCCAATGCCATCGCCCATCGCGGGCCCGATTCGGAAGGGTATTTCAGCGACGGCCGCGCCGCCTTGGGCTTCCGGCGCCTGGCCATCATCGATCTGGCCGGTGCGAACCAGCCCCTCTATAACGAGAATCGCTCGCTCGTGCTCGTCTTCAACGGCGAAATCTACAACTACCAGGAACTACGCCGGCAGCTGATCGCCGCAGGTCACACCTTCTCCACCCAGGGCGATGCGGAAGTGATACTCCACGGGTTCGAGCAGTGGGGAGAAGGGGTGCTCGACCGCTTGCGCGGCATGTTCGCGTTCGCTCTGTATCGCCCAGCCGCAGGAGAGCTTTTCTGCGCGCGCGACGCCTTCGGCATCAAGCCCCTCTACTATGCCGTGGAAGGCGAGCGCATCCTGTTCGGCTCCGAGATCAAGGGGCTGATCACGCATCCGCGCGCGCACCGGAGCCTGAACGAGCGGCGACTCGCCCATTGGCTGTGCATGGAGTACCTGCCCGACGAGGAGACCCTGTTCGAAGGCGTCCGCAAGTTGCCCGCCGGCCATTGGCTGCGATGGCGCGACGGCCGCGCCGAATGCGGCCGATGGTTCGCCCCGCGCTTCGTCCCCGATGCGAGCCGCAGTCTGGAGGAGAGCGCCGAGGCCATCGAGGCTACCTTGCGGGAGTCGGTGGCGGCCCATGCCATCGCCGACGTAGATGTGGGCTGTTTCCTCTCGGCCGGGGTGGATTCCAGCCTCGTGGCCCGGGAGGCCGCCCGCATCATGGAGGCGCGCACGTTCACCATCGGCTGGGGTGAGGGGCGCTTTTCGG
>OLPQ01002422.1_pt1 | contig 10810 bp, 7 predicted proteins | sample 1672451 | NCBI WGS metagenome assembly OLPQ01 (sample SAMEA3136687, study PRJEB25190) | human gut metagenome | biome: human gut; feature: human-associated habitat; material: faeces | place: Austria | collected 2013 | reverse complement strand
TCGGCGTCGAGGACAGATACTCGCTGCCGCGGATGACATGGGTAATGCCCATCAGGTGGTCGTCCACAACGTTGGCAAAGTTGTAGGTGGGCATTCCGTCGGTCTTGATGAGGATCTGGTCGTCCATCTCGCTGTTGTTCACCTCGATGTGGCCGTACACCACATCGTCAAAGCCGGTCACGCCCTCGCGGGGGATCTTCTGGCGGATGACATAGGGCTCTCCGGCGGCCAGACGCTTTTCCACTTCCTCCTTGGGCAGGTCGCGGCAGCAGCCGTCGTAGTGGGTCATCTCACCGGCAGCGCGCTGCTCGGCGTGCAGGGCTTCCAGACGCTCCTCGGTGCAGAAGCAGTAGTAAGCCTTGCCCTCGGCCACCAGCTGCTCGGCATACTGCTTGAACATGCCCATGCGCTCGCTCTGCACATAGGGGCCCACCGGGCCGCCCACATCCGGGCCTTCGTCCCACAGCAGGCCGGTCTCACGCAGGGTGTTGTAGATCACGTCCACAGCACCTTCCACATAGCGGCCCTGGTCGGTGTCCTCAATGCGCAGGATGAAGGTGCCACCCTCGTGCTTTGCCATCAAATAGGTATACAGCGCTGTGCGCAGGTTGCCAACGTGCATATAGCCGGTGGGCGAGGGGGCAAATCGGGTGCGGACTTTGTTGCTCGGCATAGAAAAACGCTCCTTTTATACTCATGCAAAAAAATGCGGATAGCTACGTCTTAGTTTACCTGTTCCGCTGCGATTTGTCAACGGAGGGGCGTGTTTTGTACGAAGGCCGGGTGTTTTGGACACAAGGCGGGACATTTTGTCGAAACCGCCCGCAATCATTGACGAAGGCTGTATTTTTTTGTATACTAGTTTCAAACGGTGCTGGCACAATTTTCCTGTTGTGCCAGCTGCCTGCCTGTATGGAGAAAACGTTGAAGGAGAATGATACCTATGAAAAGCACCGGGATCGTCCGCGGCATCGACTCGCTTGGCCGCATCGTCCTGCCCAAGGAGCTGCGCACCACCCTGCATCTGGACGGGGACACCAAGCTGGAGATCTTTGTGGATGGCGACGCCATCGTGCTCAAGAAGCACCGCCCCGCCGGCAGCTGCGACTTCTGCGGCGACGTGGACGCCAACGCCATCCAGTTTGCCGGGTACTGCATCTGCCCCGCCTGCCGCCGCAAGATCGGCGCGCTGTAAACCAGAACCAAAAGGAGGCCTGCGTCCATGAGCCGCATGACCGATTTTACTGTCCCTTCCACGGTGCCCGGGCGCACCCTGCATGCGTTCTGCTGTGAGCCGGAGGGCGAAGTGCGGGCCGTGCTGCAGCTGTCCCACGGCATGGTGGAGTTCATCGACCGGTACAAGCCGCTGGCGGAGTATCTGGCCGGGCAGGGCATCGTGGTGGTCGGCCACGACCACCTGGGCCACGGCGGGTCCATCCGCACCAAGGCCGACTACGGCTACTTTGCCGAGCCGGACGGCAACCGTGCCGTGCTGGACGATCTGCACGCCATGACCCTGCGCACCAAGGAGCGCTACCCCGGTGTGCCGTACTTTCTGCTGGGGCACAGCATGGGCTCGTTCTATGCCCGGCAGTACCTGTGCGAATACGGGCAGGAACTGAGCGGTGCCATCATCATGGGCACCGGCCACCAGCCCAAAGCGCTGGTGCAGTTTGCCCGCAGCACCTGCCGGGCGCTGGCGGCCGTGCACGGCTGGCAGTACCGCAGCAAGCTGGTGGCCAACCTGTCCTTCATGGGCTACAACAAGGGGCTGGAGGGCCGCACCACCCACGACTGGCTCAACCGTGACGCCGCCGAGGTGGACAAGTACCTGGCCGACGAGCGCTGCACCTTTACCTTTACGCTCAACGCCTACTACAGCATGTTCAGCGGCATCCTGCGCCTGCACGACCCGGCTTTTCTGGCCCGGATGCCCAAGGACCTGCCCCTGCTGTTCCTGGCCGGCACCGCCGACCCGGTGGGCGACCGGGGCAAGGGCGTGCTGCGTGCCATCCAGAGCCTGAAGGCCGCAGGCGTGCAGAACATCCGCTGCAAGCTGTACCCCGGCGCCCGGCACGAACTGCTGGTGGAGACCAACCGGCAGGAAGTGTTTGCCGACATTGCCGCCTGGCTGAACGATCAGCTGGGCTGACCACACTGCACCGCACCTTCTTTGCATTTTTCAAAGCCGCTGCCCGGCACACCGGGCAGCGGCTTTTCTGCGTTCTGCAACAAGAAATTTCAATGCGTATCAAGACTATTTCAGCAGTGCAACAATAGCGCACATTTCTCTCTGCATTCTGCGTAAAATCTTGCTGCGTTTTTTTACAGTTTGCCAATTATCCGCGTGTTTTCGTGAAGTTATTGACACAAAAGCCAAAAAATGGTATATCTTAGGCAGAGCATTACGGCTCAGCTTCTCTCTAAAAAGATACATTTTATGGTATCTTTCGTGTGCGAAACGGAGCCATTCAGAGATCGGGTTCCACAATTTGAGGAGGTATTACTCATGAGATTGCGTAAACAAAAAAAGGTCGTTGCTGTCACACTGGCCACTGCCATTGCCGTGAGCACCATCAGCGCCAGCGCTTCCGCTGTGCAGTACGATCTGGCCGACGGTGATGTCACCATCGGCCAGGACGAGACGAAGGGTGCTTACAGCTATCAGGGCGATAAGGATCGCACCTACGTCAACGAGGACAAAGATGACGACGGCAAGATCATCATCAAGCAGAACGATAAGGAAACTGCCACCAGCAACACCGTCACCGTGCAAGAGGACGTCAAAAAGACCAATAAGGATGATGGCTCCGAGGGCCGCGATGTGGATATCGTGATCGACGGCGTGAAGGCCGACACCAGCGAGACTGGCAAGTCCACTGTGACCGTCGGCGAGGGCGCAGACGTTGACCTGACCGTCAAGGATTCCACCCTGACCACCGGCGGCAACGGCATCGACCTCGGCAAGGATCTGGACGGCACCGACGAAAATAAGGACACCAAGGTGGACCTGACCCTGGAAGATACCACCATCAACCAGACCAACAAGAACAGCGCCGGTCTGGACGTGCGGCAGGGTTCGGACGTTGACCTGACCCTCAAGGGCGACAATATCATTGACGGCTCCGCAGCCATCGACAGCGCCACCAAAGAGGCCGAAAGCGAAGGCAAGAAGTTCACTGATATCAACGCCAACGTGGAGGGCATCCGCGTGGGCGGCGAAGTGGCTTCCGACAGCTCGGACGCCGAAAAGGACGCCCACCTGACCATCAAGGGCGACAAGGAAGAGACTTCCGACACCACCGAAGAGACCACCGGCGGCAGCCTGACCATCAAGGACACCACCACCGGTATGGTGATCGCAGACGGCTCTGACAAGAAGGATTCCAGCGTCACCATCACGGACGGTGCAGATGTCACCATCCAGGACACCCATATTTCCGGCTCCACCCAGAGCGGCCGTGACGTCATTCAGCACGGTGATCTCACGCTGGACGGCGGTTCTTCCCTGACCATCGACAAGACGGAGCACGGTTCGCATGTAGGGGAAGACGGTAAACCGCACGAGAACGGCGGTATTGGCATTGCCAGCTGGAACGACATCATCGTCAAGGCCAAGAGCAAGCTGAACATCAAGAACACCCAGACCGGCATTTACGGCCATCAGGGTGCCAGCACCAGCCTGACCACCGAGGACAGCACCCTCACCATCACCGACAGCGATGCCGGCATCCACTACGAAGGCAGCGGTACGGCTAAGGATGGCTCCAAGCTGGAAGCCGCCGGTGACATCACCTTCAAGGATTCGGACGTTACCATCGAGGGCAAGAGCTACGGCATTGCGACCGGCAACAACAGCAATACGACCGTCACGTTTGACAATACCACTGCCAATATCTCGGCAGAACTGACCAATACTGAGAACGAAGGAAGATACGCCATTTACTGTGAGGATTCGGGTGAAAAAGGCAGCCTGATCGTCACAAATGGCAGCAAGCTCAAGCTGCAGGCGAACTATGGCATCGTTGCCGGTTACCGGAATGTACTCATTTCGGGCAACAGCACCGTCGATTCGATCACACGGGATATGGCCATCCAGCTCTGCAACCGCAAGGGAACCACGCTGCATATCACGGACAACAGCTCCTATAATATGACCGATGGTTCTCACGATAACTATAACGTCTATACCTCTGACGCTGCACATAAAATTCTGGTGGATGATGGCGGCGTGCTGTCCATGGATCTGCACAACTCGTATTCTGGCATCCGGCTGGGCGATAATTGCACCCTGACTGTGGATGACGGCACCGTCCTTGTAAAGGGCGATTACAACCACAGCGGCATCTATGCGTCCGGTAATAATGCCAGCATCTATATCAAGGGCAAGGCCCACGTTGAAGCACCTTCCATCGTGAAGCGTCCGACCAGAACCGGCCAGCAGCTCATCGTCACCGGCGGCACCCTGACCTACGATTACAGCAAGGCCAACACCCTCTGGCCGGAAAACAAGCAGGGCAACAAGCTGACCAACTTCCTGCTGACCAAGGACGCACAGCACGCAGACTTTGGTGCCTTTGCCTACAACGGCACCGAGTACGAGTACGTCTCCGACCTGAACAAGGAAGAGGGCAAGCAGTACCTGTCCGTGTGGGTGCCCGCCGCCGCACTGAACTATATGCTGGATGTGGACGGCAGCCACGACCCGGAGATCATCGGCAAGGCGCTGGAAGAGCTGAAACAGGCCGGATACAATTTCGACACTGCCTACCAGACCGCTGAGAATGGCGATCAGGTCGTTATTCTGCGGGATATGGTGGTGAACGGCCACAGCCTGAACTTCACCAAGACCACCGACGAAAACGGCAACACCAAGCTGATCTGGGGCAACTACGAGAACCGTGCCGACGGCACCCCCAACGCCTACGATATGGTGTACGGCACCGAGTACGAGTACGAGGGCAAGACCTACACCATCGTTTGGGGCTATGAGCACAAGAATAACGCCAACGGCAGCAGCGCCGACGGCCTTGACCAGAACATTCTGGACGCTTTTGACGCCGATTCCAACGTGAAGGTGACCGGCAATAACATCACCGGCGAGAACGCCAAGGACTACACCGTGACCATCTACGGTGCCCTGCGCGAAGTCGTGGAGCCCACCCCGGATCCCGAACCCACGCCCGATCCCGACACCCCGGACACCCCCGTCAGCCCGGAGGACCCCACCACGCCTCCCGTGCAGGACGTCACTCCGGACGAAGCCGAGACGCCCGTGAACCCGGAGAACCCCGCCAATCCTTCTGTGCAGGATGCTACCCCGGACAGCACCGTGGCCGCCCTGCCCAAGACCGGCGTGAACTGGTTCGCCGCTCTGGCCATGGCCCTGAGCGGCATGGCCCTCACCGTAGCCGGTGCGTTCACCAGCCTGTTTGCCAAGAGCAAGCACTAAAAGCCAACCCCCAGTGAGCCGTAAAAAGCTCGCTGTTCCTCGCACACAACAACAATGCCCCCGGAGAGTTCTCCGGGGGCATTGTTGTTTCTATCGGTTTTTATTTTCTCAGCCAGCCGTCCACAGCGGCCACCAGCGCCTTGCCGCGGCGGCCCAGCAGGCGGGGCAGCAGCACACGGGCCATGGCCCACACGCCTGCAAAGTTGATCAGGATGACCACTGCGGTAATCAGGCCGGTCCACAGGCCGTACAGCGGGGTCTCGGCCAGCAGCACAAAGGCCTCGAACACCAGCAGACCCACGTTCAGCAGCACCCGGCCCGGATGCACATGCATATGGATCATGCGGTTTGCGTCGATGGAGCGCAGGGTGAACACCAGCGCCAGCCCCAGGAAGGAAGCGTATGTGGCACCGATGGGGCCCCACCACTTGATGAAGAAGTAGTTCATGACGCAGTTGCTGATGGCACCGGCCATCATGGTGACCATGCTGCGGCTGGACTTTTTGGTCACCACATACACGCTGTTCATGAACTGGTTGAAGCAGCTGCAGGTGGAGGCCAGCACCAGGAAAGGCACAAAGTGCCAGGCGTAGTAGTAGTTGGACTTCATGATGTGCATCACCGGGCGGCACAGCCAGATGATGCCCGCCGCACAGCAGAACAGCACACTGGAATAGGTGCGGAAGATCTTGGTGAAGAACCGCGCCCGGCCCTCCTCCTCGGTGACAGCCGAGAGCTGCCAGGCGTCGTAGAAGATCAGGCCCAGCGTGGTGAGGATGGTGGGCAGGAAGTAGCCCGTGGACAGCAGGCCGCTCCAGGCGTTGCCGTCCCGGCCGTTCAGCCCGTTGCACATCTCACGCACAAAGAACAGGTCGGAGGCGTTGATGATCCAGAAGCTGATCTGCGCGGGGATCATGGGCAGCGAGAAGTGGAGCATCTGCCGCCACAGCCCCCGGTTGACGCCCCGGAACTCCAGGTAGTTCCACAGTTTTCCGGTGATGCACAGGAACAAAACGCTGACAAAGTCGCCGCTGATGATGGCCAGCAGGTAGCCGTTGGCACCCCACTTGAAGCCCACCAGGTACAGCACATAGAACGCCATGGTGGCCACGGTGCACAGCACGCCGTCCACGGCCACCAGCTTGTTCCACTGGCGACTGCGCACGAACTGGGTGCACAGGGTGCGCAGGCAGCTCATGAGCACATAGAGGTAAATGAGCAGGCCGTACTGGGCCATATCGGGCAGGAACCGTGCAATGGGCCAGCACAGGACCAGGATGCCAAAGCCGCCCAGAATGGTGAGCAGGCCGTTGGTGAACACCTGCTTTTCGCTGTTGCCTTTATCCAGGCCAAAGCGGATGATGGCGTTGGACATGCCCATGGACACAAAGGGGATGAGCAGGTTTGCGTACTGGCTCAGGATCTTGGACAGGCCCAGATCCGAGATCTCGGCCATGGCGTAGGTCAGGAACGGCTGCACGATCAGCGTGAGCAGTTTGGACGAAAAGCTGGAAATGGCAAAGATGAGGGTGTTGCCGGCCAGTTTGGAGTATTTATCGCCGCCGGACTTTTTTTCGTTTTCCAAGGGAAGTCTGCCTCCTGTTTCTACTTCTTCAATAGCTCCCGCCGGGCTTTCCAGTCCGGCAGCAGCTTTGCCACCTCGGCCCAGAACGCCGGGCTGTGGTTGGCCTGCAAAAAATGGCAGTATTCGTGCACCACCACATAGATCTGCGCCGCAGGCGGCATGTTGTACAGCTGCAGCGCAAAGGTGATCTGCTTTTTGCCGGGGCAGCACACGCCCCAGCGGGTGGTCATGCTGCGCACCTTGAGGGTGGGTTTCTGGCCGCCCAGCACCCCGGCAAAGGCCGGGTAGACCTGATCGCTCATGGCGGTAAAACAGGCCAGTGCGGTCTCCTTGTCCGGCAGGTCGGCATTGTCGCGGGCCGCTTTTGCCATCACTTTCTGCCGGGTGTCGTGGATCCACTGTGCGTTCTTGCACACAAAGGCGTCCGCCTGTTCCAGGCTGGTGTGCAGCGGGATGCTGACCATCACGGTGCCGTTGTCCCGTACCCGCAGATGCAGCTGTTTGATCTTTTTGCGGTACAGCTCGTACTGGATGCCGCCCGCGCTGCGCAGCTGGACTTCCGGTTTTTGTGCGGCCACGTCAGGACGCACGCTCTGCCCGCTGCGGGGCCGGCAGCTGGGCCAGCACCACGGCGGCAAAGATCAGCACACAGCCCACGCCTTCGCGCGGAGAAAGGCTCTGATGCAGCAGCACCCAGCCGCCCAGTGCGCTGAACACGCTTTCCAGGCACATGATCAGGCTGCCCACGGCAGGGTTCATATCCCGCTGGCCCAAAATCTGCAGCGTGTAGGCCACGCCGCTGGACATCACGCCGCAGTACAGCAGGGGCACCGCGTTCACGGCAAATTCCGCCGGGGCCGGGTGCTCCAGCAGCAGCGCTGCCACCGAGCTTTCCACCGCCACCACAAAGAACTGCCGCAGGCTCAGGCGCACGCCATCCACCTGCGGACCATAATGGTTCACCGCCATGATCTGGAAACTGAACAGCACGGCGCACAGCAGCAACACCATGTCGCTGCGTTCCACGCCGCCAAAGCCGTTCTGCATGCACAGCAGATACAGCCCGCACACCGCGATGGCCACGCTGAGCCACAGCTGGGGGCTGCCGCGGCGGCCCAGTGCCAGCCCGAAGATGGGCACCAGCACCACATACATCGCCGTGAGGAAGCCTGCTTTGGCCGTGGAGGGGTTCAATGTCAGGCCGAACTGCTGGGCAGCCGACGCCACAAACAGCAGCGTGCCGCACACCAGGCTGGCCCGGCGCAGGCAGCGGCGCTCCTCCGGCGTTTTCGGTGCCCCAGTGGTGCCGGTGCTGCGCTGACGCACCAGGTCAAACACCTTGACCGTGGGCAGCAGCACCAGCACCGCCAGCCAGCTGCGCCCGGCCAGAAAGCTGCAGGCTCCCATGCCGGAACCGGCGCTCTGGGCCACGAAGGCCGTGCCCCAGATAAACGCGCACAGCAGCAGCAAAAGCGAATTCTTGCGTTGTGTATTCATCAGCCGACGCCCTCCACCTTGAGCAGACCGTAGAGGTAGTAACGGCTGGAATCATAGGAGATGGTCATGCGGTAGATGGCCGCCGGGTCCAGCCCGGAGATGGTGCAGGTGTAGTCGGTGCCGTCGGTCTTGATGTAGTAGGTGCTGTCCGGCACATACTCTGCGCCGCCGTCCACCTTTTTCCACAGTGCAACCTTGAACTTCTGGGTGCCCTCGGCGGTGCCGCAGGCCATGACGGTCAGCGTGCCGGTGGGTGCCGCAAAATAGTTGGTCTGGCGGCTCCAGATGCCGTTGAACACAGCGTACAGGGTGCCGTCCACCATGGCAGTGTCAAACTTTGCCGAAGCGTCCGCAATGCCCTGAATGATCAGCGGGTCTGCGGTAGCGTCCGCCCAGCGGGTGGTGTCCTCTTCCTGCACCTCGCCGGAGCTGCCGGAGATCTTCTGCGCCACACCGCGCAGTGCGTCCTTGCAGCCGGTCAGACCGGCCACCAGCAGAGCGGCGGCCAGCACAACGGCCAAAAAGCGTTTTTTCGTTTTCATAAACGTTTCCTCAACCTGTCAAAGGGTTTGATGTTCCTGTTTTTTCGGGTTCCGGCAGGGCCGGGTCCATCTGTATAGTATACCGCATTTTGCAGCACCGCACAAGAGAGCCGCCCGGCTTTTGCGCGCGCTGCCGCCCGATTTCATGCAGTTTCTTTGCCGTCGGCGGCGGTCAGCGCCGCGCACTCGGCCGCAGCGAGGGAAGTCTGCTCCGGCCCGAACAGTGAACCGTACCGGTACAGGGCCCAGCCCCCGGCTCCCTGCTCCCGCAGAAAGGCCACCTGGTCGGCCAGCGCACGGCCGGTGCTCCAGCCCGACAGGCTGTTTTCGTTGCTGCCGCCGTCGCCCACTCCCACACGGTAGGCTCCCAGCCCGAAATACAGGGCCACGTCCGCCGCGCGGGGATAGGCGAGCCATGCGGGCACGATGTTCTCAAAGGCAAAGCGGGTGCTGCCGTTGTGCAGGGCAAAGCCCTGCCCCCAGTACACCTGCGGGCACAGATAATCGACCACCGCATCCCCGCCGCCGGACGCCAGCCAGCCGGTCACATCGCTGTACTGCTGGTTTTCGTCGTTGTCCGGGTTGCCCTGGGGGCTGATGCCGAACCGCAGGGTAGGGTCCGCCGCTTTCACCGTGTCGTGCACGGCCCGCACCAGCGCGGTCACATTTTCCCGCCGCCACGCGGCAAGATTTCCCGCCCCGGACGCCGCAAACTGCGCCGCGTCGATGCTCTCATCGGTGGTAGGGTAGAAGTAATCGTCAAAGTGGATGCCGTCCACCGCGTAGTTCTGCACCAGCTCGGCCACGCCCTGCATCACATAGTCGGCGGCGGCAGGCTCGGCGGGGTTCAGGTAAAGGCCCTCGTCCACCGTGCATACCCACTCCGGGTGGGTGTTGGCCAGATTGCTGTCCGCAAGGTTCGGCGGCATGGCCGCCGAGGAGCGCAGGCGGTAGGGGTTGACCCACGCTTCCACCGAGATGCCCCGGGTGTGGGCTTCCTGCAGCAGCACGTCCAGCGGGTCAAAGCCCGGGTCCTTGCCCTGCACCCCGGTGCATAGATGGCTCCACGGAAACAGACTGCTGCGGTACAGCGCATCCCCGAAGGGGCGCACCTGGGCCAGCACTGTGTTCAGCCCCAGTCCGGTACAGTTGTCCAGCAGCTGCACCACTCCGGCGCGGAAGGCATCCTCCGTGGAAAAGTCCATGGCGGCCCATTCCAGATAGCTCACCCACACGGCCCGCCACTCCCCGGCCGGCAGTGCCGGGTTGGGGTCTGCCGAGGGCTCCGGGGTGCTGTCGGCGGCCGCAGGGGAAGTGACCCGGCGCAGGGCCAGCCCTGCCGCGGCACACACAGCCGCCCCGGCCCCCAGCAGAAAGGTGCGCCGCCCCATGCGGCGATTTTTGCGTCCTGTCTTTTTCCGGCTGCGCCGGGTCACAGCTCTTCCTCCTGCAATTTATACAGGGTCAGCGCCGCCCAGCCGCGGGCACAGGCCAGCAGCACGAACAGCAGGTTCGTCCAGAAGGCAAGCCCGGCCATGCCCGCATAGCGGGTGAGCAGCCAGAACACCGTGCGCAGCACCTCTGCTGCGCACACCAGCTGCAGCTGCCGCTGGATGGGCTTGCCGCGCTCGTACTCGGTGGCAAGCAGCGCAGGCCACACCAGCGCCGAGCAGATATCGCCCGCCCAGCCGCTGGCACCCAGCTTGCTGAGCATCAGCACCACGAACACGCCGG
>OLPQ01002420.1_pt1 | contig 10815 bp, 10 predicted proteins | sample 1672451 | NCBI WGS metagenome assembly OLPQ01 (sample SAMEA3136687, study PRJEB25190) | human gut metagenome | biome: human gut; feature: human-associated habitat; material: faeces | place: Austria | collected 2013 | reverse complement strand
ACTCCGTGGTAAAACGTTAAACCTGCCAAAATAAACCTGTCCCTTTTTGGTAGGTCGACGGCCGCATGCGACACAAAAAGGCGGGCCATCTCCCGCAAGAGATGACCCGCCTCTCCAATCAGTCCCGCGGCAAGCATGGCCGCCGCGGGCCTCAAGCATGTCCCGGACTAGGAGAACATGCCGGTGAGGTAATCATTCAGCCGCTTATCCTTGGGCCGTTGGAAAATCTCGTCGGTCTCGTCGTACTCGACCATATCGCCCATGTAGAAAAACGCCGTGCGGTTGGACACGCGCGACGCCTGCTCCATGTTGTGCGTCACGATGACGATGGCGCGGTCGGCAACAATCGATGACATCAGGTCCTCGATTGCCAGCGTCGAGATAGGGTCGAGCGCCGAGCAGGGCTCGTCAAACAGAATCACATCGGGATTGAGCGCCAGCGTGCGCGCAATGCACAGGCGTTGCTGCTGGCCGCCCGAAAGCGCGTAGGCGCTCTTGTCGAGCTTGTCCTTGACCTCGTCCCACAGCGCCGCGCCGCGCAGGCTTTCCTCGACCATGCGATCGAGCTCGTCGCGGTCAGTAATGCCGTGGCGTTTGGGCGCAAACGTGATGTTGTCGCGAATGGACTTGCGAAAGGGGTTGGGCTGCTGGAACACCATGCCAATGGAGCGACGCAGCTCGTAGGTGTTCTCGGTCTTGGTATTCACGTTGCGCCCGCGGTAGTTGATCTCGCCCTCCACGCGGCAATCGCGAATCTCGCGATTCATAAGGTTGAGGCTGCGCAAAAAGGTCGACTTACCGCAGCCCGAAGGCCCGATGAGCGCCGTGATCTCGCCCTTGTGAAAGTCGAGCGACGTATCGTGCAGCGCATGGTGGTCGCCATAGTACACGTTGACGTCCTTGGTGGAAAGCACGACCTCGTCGCTCACGGCTTTGCCGCTTACGCGCACGCGCTTCTCGCTCTCCCCCACGCTCGACAAAAAGTCCTGGGTCTCGGACGCGGCCGCCTCGGTTGCGGGCGTTGCATTTATCTCGCTCATTCGGCCGTCATCCTCCTTGCCAGTTGCTTGCCCACGATACGGGCGACTACGTTAAACAGCAGCACGCAGATCATCAGCAGTGCCGCGGTGCCCCAAACAATCTGCTGTGCCTCGGGACTGCCCTCGCCATAGATCTTATAGATGTGCACGGCGAGCGACTCACCGGGGCGGAACACGTTCCAGGCGCAAGTGGGGCTCGACAGGTTAAAGCTCAAGAAGTTCAGACGCACCGGCGAGCTCATGCCCGAGGTAAAGAGCAGCGCCGCGGCCTCGCCAAACACGCGGCCGGCCGAAAGCACGATACCGGTCACGATAGCGGGCATGGCCTCGGGGATCAGGATGTGCAGCGTGGCCTCCCAGCGGGTGAGGCCCATAGCCAGGCACGCATCGCACTGGGCCTGCGGCACGTCCTCGAGCGCCTGCTGGATCACGCGCACCAGGATGGGGATGTTGAACATGGTGAGCGCGACGGCGCCGGAGATGATGGAGTACTTCCAACCCAGCTGCACCGAGAACACCAGAAAGCCGAACATGCCGACGACGATGGAAGGCAGCGAGGACAGCGTCTCGATGGCGGTGGAGGCGATGTCGCGGATGGGTCCGTCCGGCGCGTACTCAACCAGGAAGACCGCGCCGCCCAAGCTGATGGGCACCGAGATACCTAGGGTGATCAGCAGCAGATAGAACGAGTCGAACAGCTGGTAGAGCACGCCGCCCTGGGTTCCGTTGGCGCGCGCGGGCTGCGTGAGAAATCCCGGCTGGAACAGCGTCGAGATGCCCTCGAACAGAATATAGGCCACCATGGAGACGACGATGAGCATGACGATGGCGACGATTGCCGTCAGCACGCCCGTGGCGATGCGGTCCTGTTTTTGGACGCGTCCGAGTCTCGCCTCGTCGATATGAATGCGCGTGCTAGCCACGAGCCTTCGCCCCCTTGCGGCCGATAAGGTGGATGATCAGGATAAAGATGAGGCTCATGCCCATCAGCAGCAGACCGAGCGCCCACAGGACGTCGTCTTGGGCCGAGCCCTCGGCATAGACCGCCATGGACGTGGTGAGCGTGGTGGTGATGGTGGAGGCCGGCGACAGCAGCGACGTCGGCATGGCCTCGATGCCGCCGATAACCATGCGCACGGCGAGCGTCTCGCCAAAGGCACGGGTCATGCCGAGGATGACCGCGGTCATGAGCGACGGCATGGCGGATTTGAGCACCACGTGCCAGATGGTCTGCCAGCGGGTGTAGCCCAGCGCGAGCGAACCCTGACGGTAGCTATCGGGCACGGCACGCAGGCCATCGACCGAAAGGGTGGTCATCGTCGGCAAGATCATGACGGCCAGCACAATGGCGCCGGGCAAGATGCCCAGGCCCGTGCTCACGTGGAAAACGCTCTTCATAAGACCGACGACCACGTGAAAGCCGACCAGGCCAAAGACGACCGAGGGAATGCCGGTCAAAAGCTCAATAAGCGGCTGAAACACCTTGGAGCCAAACTTAGGGCTAATCTCGACCGCAAAGATGGCAGAGCCGATGGCGATGGGCAGCGCGATAAGCGTGGAGAGCACCATGACCGCAAACGAGGTGACGATCAGGGGCAGGGCACCGGTATAGGGCAGGCCGTTTTTGGCCGTGTTGGCCAGGTCCCACTTGGTGCCGGTAAAGAACTCGACGACCGAAACGCCGTCCTTGAGAAAAGCCGAGAGGCCCTTTTGGGCGACCATAAAGATGAGCGCGGCAACGACAAGCGTCACGAGCGCTACGCACGCGCCCGTGACGCCCAGGCCCACGTTCTCAAGGTCGCGCTTTGGCAGCTGTTTTGCCATTGCAAACCTTTCCGGGGCGATTACTTATTTAGCGGAGACCTTGCCGCTGGCGTCCTTGACGACCTTCATGGCAGAGACAGGGATAAAGCCCTGTTCCTCGACGAGTTTGCCCTGGACGTCGTCGGAAAGCATGAACTCCAAGAAGGCCTTGGTGGCATCGTCGGCGTCCTTTGCGCAGTACATGTGCTCGGTCGCCCAGATCTTAAAGGAGTCGTCAGTGACGTTTGCGCTCTTGGGCTCGACGCCCTCAACCTTGATGGCGTTGAACTTGGAGTCGTCGAAGTGCGAGAAGTCGAGGTAGGAGATGGCGTTGTCGGTGCTGGCCATCTGAGTCTGGACGTCGCCGGACTTGTCGAGCTCGGCGTCGCCCTTAAAGTCGACGGCCTCGTCACCAAAGACGGCGGCCTCAAAGGTGGCGCGGGTGCCGGAGCCGGCCTTGCGGTTGAGAACGACGATGGTGGCGTCGTCGCCGCCGACCTCCTTCCAGTTGGTGATCTGGCCGGAGAAGATGCCCTTGAGCTGCTCGAGGGACAAGTCGTCGACCTTCACGTTCTTGGAGACGACGGGACCCATGCCCACGACGGCGACCTCGTGGTCGACGAGGTTCTTGACCTGGTCGGCCTCGAGCTTGGTCTCGGCGAAGACGTCGGAGTTACCGATGGTAACGGTACCGGCGGCAACGGCGGTCAGGCCCTTGCCCGAACCGTTGCCCGAGCCAGAGACGGAGACGTCCGGGTTGGCGTCCATGAACTTCTCGGCAGCGGCCTCGACGAGAGCCTGGAACGAGGAGGCGCCGTCGTAGGTCACCTCGCCGGAGACGGACTCGGCAGCGGCGCTGCCCTTGTCGGCGGCGTTGGAAGCGCCTGCGCCGCCGCAACCAACGAGGCCGAGGCCCACGAAGCTGGCAAGACCACCAGCGAGGCCGAGGAACTGACGACGAGAATAAGCCTGATCGAGCATGATCTTCCTTTCATACATGCGACTCGCGGGCACCCCGCCCGCTTTGCTGTTTGGAAAGATACGGCCTCGATCGGGCGGCGCCCGCGCCAACTGCGGTTTCTTACGGGCATTTGATAGACCCTTACCGCAAGCGCGACTCGGCTTTACAGACGAATAACAAACCCGCCCCCAAGCATGGCCCGCCTTTTACACCAATAAAAACAAAGTTGCGGTGAAATAGTTCCTGCTTGGCCATCAAATGGCCCATTCTAGGAACTATTCCATCGCAACTTAGATTAGGAAACCGCGAAACCTTAAAGCTCCAGCTCATTCAAGCGCAAAATCGCCACGATGTAGATCTTGAGCGCCTGCTTGAGCTGTTCCTCGTTGGCGCACTCGTTGGGGCCGTGCATCTGGCCGCCCCATGCGGGCAGCTCCAGGCCGGTTTCCTCGGGGCCAAACGACACGGCGCGGGCAAAGTTGCGCGCGTACGTGCCTCCGCCCATGGCAAAGGGCTCGGCGTGCTTGCCCGTAAACTCGTTATAGGTATTAATAAGCGCCTTCACGGCCGGATCGTCGGCGGACACCGAGAACGGCACCTTTGCACGACCCACACGGCACGTCACGCCAAAGCGGCCCACGAGCGGCTCGAGCTGCTCGCAGATGGTAGCGGCGCTCGTGCTGTCGGGGAAACGTACGTCGATGACCTGCTCAATATGGCCATCCATCACACGGATAACACCGGGGTTGCACGTGAGCGGGCCAAACGCCGGGCTCGTCGCGTCGATACCCAGGCCGTGGCCATAGGCATCCGCATGTACAAAGGTCAGAAACTTGACAAACTCGTGCTCGGCGGGCGTCAGCAGGCGCTCGTCGCGTGCACCAAACGCGTCCTCGGCCTCGCGCAGATACGCCACGATGAGGCCGACGGCATTGATCGTTCCCTCGGGCATCGAAGCGTGACCGCCAATACCGTGGGCGAAAATCTGCGCATGCCCGTTATCGAGCGCCGTGATCTCCAGGCGGCCGGCGTTCTCAACGGGCGCCGGCAGCTCATCGGCGGCAATCGCGAGCTCGCAGATAGACTGCGACGGAATGGCGTTGCTCGCCTCGGCACCGCTCCACGATACGATGCGCCCGTCGTCGATCTTGGAGCTCACAAACGTCGCCCCAAACTGGCCCTTCTCGGCATTGCAGACCGGGAACTCGGCATCGGGCGTAAACAAAAAGTCGGGGTCTGCGTGGTTCTCCAGATAATGGTGAACGTCGGACATGCCCACTTCCTCATCGCAGCCCAGCAGCGCGCGGAAGGTATAGCGCGGCACAATGCCGTGCTTGATCAGGTAGGCACCGGCGTAGAGCGACAACACGGCCGGGCCCTTGTCGTCGATCACGCCACGACCGAGCAGCCAGCCCTCGCGGCGCTCCATCGCAAACGGGTCGGTGTTCCAACCGGGACCGGCGGGCACCACATCCACATGGCAGATGGTCGCAAGCTGCTTATCGCCACGGCCGGGAATGTCGGCGATACCCACATAGCCCTCGTCGTCGCTCGTCTGGTAGCCGAGCTTTTGCGCAATGCCGAGCGCACAATCGAGCGCATCACGGACCGGGCGGCCAAACGGCGCACCGGGTTCCGCATGGGCAGCAACGGCCACGGACGGATAGCTCACCAGCTGCTCGATATCGGCAACGACATCTTCCCAGATCTCGTCGACATACTCGGTAACGCTCTGTTCCACCTGATTCATGGACGACCTCCTTACCAATGAGCGACGGCCACACCCGCCCCTCGCATAACGTCATTAGATGGCGAAAAGTTTAGCAAGCTCGGCCACCGAGTGCACCACTGCATCGGCACCCGCCGCCTCGTGCTCGCCCGGCACCGCCGCGCCCGAATAGACGCCAATGCACGGCACGCCCCTTGCGTGCGCGCCCTCCACATCGTTAAAGCGGTCGCCGATCATTACGGCATCGTCCGCCGTCGCGCCGAGCGCCGCCAGGGCATCGCGAACCGAATCGGCCTTGGTCTCGCGCCCCTGCGGCGGATTCATACCGACCACCGCCTCAAACTGCGAAAGCCCCAGCTCGCCCACCATGTCGATGCACTTTGCCTCCATGCGCGACGTCGCCACGGCCAAGTGATGCCCCTGGGCGGCCAGGCCATCGAGCAGTTCGGGAATTCCATCGAATACGGGGTACTCTTCCGGTCCCAGCTCATCAAAAAAGGCACGGTACTCGTCGGCCACCACAAGCGACTCCTCGCGCGAGAAGCCGTAAAAGTCGTGGAAGCTCTTCCACAACGGAGGCCCGATCATGCGGCGCAGGTCACCCATCTGCGCCTCAGAAAACCCGCGCGCAGCCAGCGTTTTACGCGTCGAGGTCATCACCGCCCGGCCCGTATCGGCCACCGTGCCGTCAAAATCAAACAGCACGACCGACCGCTTGCATACCTCCAGAGCCTCCATCGACATCCCTCTTCCCCAGTTGAAGATTTCCACATCGACACTTCAAACTGTTGACTATTCAACAATTGAGCCTAGCAATGTGGAGCGACTCTACTATACTTGTCGCACTTTGCTCTCAGAAGGCGGCGCGCAAGCGCCCCAACGAAAGGTGCAATTATGTCTTTTGCCATCATAACCGACTCCACGTCGGACATCTCCCCCGCCCGCGCCCAAGAGCTCGGCATTTACGTGATTCCGCTTCATGTGATTATCGAAGGCGAAGACCTGCTCGACCAGGTGCAGATTACCGCCGAGGAATACGTCGCCCGCATGGCCGGATCCGAACAGCTGCCGCACACCTCGCAGCCAAGCGCCGGCGAGTTCAAGGCACTCTTTGACCGCGTGCGCGCCGACGGCCACGATAGCGCCATCTTTATCTCGCTGTGCAGTGAGTGGTCCGCCTGCTATGCCAACGCCAGCCTGACGGCCGAAGCGCACGAGCTCGACGTGCGCTGCATCGATTCGCGCACCGGCTCGGGTGCCGAGGGCCTGCTGGTGGAGTACGCGCTGGCCATGCGTGAGGACGGCCGCAGCCTGGACGAGACCGAAGCGCAGATCCGCGCGACGCTGCCCGACGCCCATCTGCTGCTGATTCCCCGCACGCTCGAGAACCTCGTTAAGAACGGCCGCGCGCCCAAGCTCGCCGGCCAGCTCACGCAGATGCTCAATATTCGCCTGGCCGTTTCGCCGGAGTGGAAATCGGGCGAGATCAAGGCGATTAAAAAGGGTCGTGGCGCCAAGCGCATCGTCACCAACACCATGGCAGATTGCCTCGCATTTTTGGCCGAGCACCCGGGCTCCAGCGTACGTGTGCTCACGACCGGCGCCGCCGAGGAGCAGGAGCTCGTCAACCAAGCGCTCGCAGGCCAGAACTACGTAGACGCCGGCACCGGCCCCATCGGCTGCACCATCGCCACCCACGTAGGCGTCGACGCCATCGCCATCAGCTACTGTCCCCGCTACCAGCCCATCCACTAGGGGCACCTTTACCACTTGCGGTGGAATAGGGACTGTTTTTTGGCTTATCAACCGCAAATCAATCCCTATTCCACCGCAACTTAAAAGCGGGCACTCAGCCCTGTGGGCCCTGGAATAGCTCATCATGTGAGCCCATTCTGACCAGTCTGATCACCGGATTAGTCTTATGCGGCAAGTAGAGAACGACCACATCGACCAAGCCATCGGATAGATGAAAATCGATGTGGCCATTGTAGTTGCCACCCGGGTTTGAAAGCTCGTGGGCGCCATATTCCGCGGGAAGCGAGCCGTGAGCCGCAAGCTCTGCAACTGCCGCCTTAAACTCGGTTTTTAGCTGCGGATGGACGCGCATCGTCCGTTTGTAATCCGCCTTAAACTGAGCCTCGACTTTAATCTCAAACATCGCTAGCCCTCATCGAGGAACGATATAAGCTCATCGGCGTTATTGAATGACGGGCTGTCGTCCGGCAAAATCCCCAACTCATGAGCCTCGGCAATCACCATGGCGCGCCTCGTCGCCTCATTGGGCACCTCCGCCCTTCCTACGATCTCAAAAGGAATCTTTCGTTGATTTACCAGCTGCCGGACAGCAAGGTTGAGATACGAATTGAGACTCAGACCAACCGTATCCAAGAACTCAGTCGCCTGTTCCTTGAGCCCTTCTTCGATGCGAACCGTCGTAGGCTTAACCGCTGCAGTAGACATATGCGACCTCCTCGCCCTCGTCTTTTGCATCAGTATACCCCGTTTAGATGGCAGGCTGATGTTAAATAGCATCAGTCTGCCGTTCACATTACCACAACGACAGGCACGCTCGCCCTACATCAGCCCGCTCAGGGCGATGTCGACGGCCTCGTTGAGGTCATCGGTGATGTGGACAAGGTCTGGATCGAGTGGGCTGATCATGCCGGCATCCATCACCGGACCGTTGAGCCAGTCGAACAGGCCCTGCCAGTATTCGCTGCCCACCAAAACAAGCGGCATGCGCTTGACCTTGTGCGTCTGCACCAGCGTGAGCACCTCAAACATCTCGTCGAGCGTACCAAAACCACCGGGAAACACGATGGCGCCCGAGCTGTATTTGACAAACATGGTCTTGCGCACAAAGAAGTAACGGAAGTCCATGCCGAGGTTCACGTATTTGTTGAGCCCATGCTCGTGCGGAAGCTCAATACCCAAGCCGACCGACTTGCCGTTGGCGCTCGCCGCTCCCCTGTTGGCCGCCTCCATAATGCCAGGACCACCGCCGGTGATAACCGCCACGCCGCGCTGCGCGATCTTGCGGCCGACCGTGCGCGCCGCCTTGTAGAGCGGATCGGTCTTGGGCGTGCGGGCACTGCCGAAGATGGTCACCGCGGGCCCGAGCTCGGCAAGCGCGCCGAAGCCATCGACAAACTCGGCCTGAATGCGCAGCACACGCCACGGGTCGGCGTGCAACCAGTCAGTCGAGTCCTCGGGCGCCAGCAGGTTGGCGTAGGTGTTGTCCTTAGGAATCATAGGGCCGCGCATAACCACGGGGCCGCGTCGGTACGTCTCGTCGTAGGCCGGCTCGCCCTCGACGTTCTCATTCTTAATCATGGGATACTCCTATCGAAAATAGAAACGGGCGGGGTCGACGCCATGCGTCAAACACCCGCCCGAACATCAACCATTCGGTATGGTACCCACGATGCATCAAACGCTTGCAAGGCATCGGTCAGAGGTCGTGCAACCGATGCCGACGCATGCGATGCCCGGCGCCGGCTACGCACGGTTGATTGGCACGTAGCCTCGACACCGCGAGAGCGCCCCCGTAAGCGCACCCGCAGCTCTTAGTAATCCACTGCCGCGGGGCTGTTCATCCAGTCGCTCACGAACGCACCGTAGTGGCCCTCGATAATGGCCTGGCGGGCACGCTGCATAAGGTTGAGCAGGTAGTAGATGTTGTGCATCGAAAGCAAAATGCCGCCGAGCATCTCCTTCTGCGTGACCATGTGGCGAATGAGCGCACGGCTGTAGCCGCCCGTGCACACCGGGCAGGTACAGGTGGGATCGATGGGGCCGTCGTCGTGCGCAAAGCGGGCGTTGCGGAAGTTAAGGCGACCCTCGCTCGAGAACGCCGTCCCCATGCGGCCGGTGCGCGTCGGCAGCACGCAGTCGAACATGTCGATGCCCACGCCTACACCACGCACGAGCGTCGTCGGGTTGCCGACGCCCATCAGGTAGCGCGGCTTATGTTTGGGCATGTACTCACTCGCGAGCGGCGCCAGCGTCTCAAACATGGTCTCGTGGTCCTCGCCCACCGAGTAGCCGCCAATGCCGTAACCGGGGAAGTCACCGCACTCCTCCAGATGGCGCAGCGAACGCAGGCGCAGGTCCAGATGCATGCCACCCTGAACGATGCCAAAGAGCGCCTGGTCGTCGCGGGTATGAGCTTTATAGCAGCGCTCGGCCCACATGCTCGACAGCTCAACGGCGCGCTCAACGTAGGCGCGCGTGGCGGGATAGCCCGGGCACTGGTCGAGCTGCATGCAGATGTCGGAGCCGAGCTTCATGGCGATTTCCATGTTGTCCTCGGGCGTCCAGAACACGTGGCGGCCGTCGTAGTCGTTGACGATAAAGCACACGCCCTCGTCGGTGAGCTTGACGGCGTCGTTGTGGCTGAACACCTGGAAACCGCCGGAATCAGTGAGGATGGGGCCATGCCAGTTCATAAACTTGTGCAGGCCACCCAACTCGGCGATGGTATCCTCGCCGGGACGCATGGACAGGTGATAGGTATTGGCGAGCACGATCTGGGCGCCGAGCTGCTTGACAGTATCGGCAGGAATGCCCTTGACGTTTGCCTTGGTACCCACGGGCATAAAGATCGGCGTCTCGATGTCGCCGTGCGGAGTGTGCAGCACGCCGGCACGCGCATGCGTCGTCGGATCCTCGGCGATCAGGTCGAATTTAAATAGGCTCTGGTCCATAAACTGGAACTCCTTGGTTGCGGTTCATACGCAAACCATTATAAAGACCGCGGCAGGTGAACGGCATAACGTCTTTCGGAGAAGGAAATGTCAAGCGCAAACTGAATATAGCGGCCAAATTTTTGCTATCCAAGCGAGCCATCGAACACGTTTTGAAACTTTGCTGCGGCGCGCGGGATGCCGGCGCGAGACTTTATCATAGGGTGACAATCAACGATGAGGAGCACATGCCTATGACAGACGAGCTGGACCCCCAGACTCAGCAGCATATTGATGATTCCGCAGACGCCGTCGACGACTGCAGCACTCCTACCTGCGTCGCCGCTTCCGTCGATGCATCCGCCAGATCTTCCTTGCTGCTTGTGATATCCAGATCCTCCCCGGTTTCATAATCTTTATCCGCCTGGTCACTTACGGCACCCTGATTCATATTAGCTACCGTCTCGGCATCTTTGATATCAGCGCCCTTTTTGTCATAAGTAACATAACCGGCCACCGCAATCAGCACCGCCAGCGTTGTAATAACAATCTGATTTTTATGCACTCTTTTTTTCACGTCTATTCCTCCTGTACCGA
>OLPQ01002419.1_pt1 | contig 10820 bp, 10 predicted proteins | sample 1672451 | NCBI WGS metagenome assembly OLPQ01 (sample SAMEA3136687, study PRJEB25190) | human gut metagenome | biome: human gut; feature: human-associated habitat; material: faeces | place: Austria | collected 2013 | reverse complement strand
GCTCATCTCCGCCAAGCAGCCCAATTTCGAAGACCGCGGCGTCTCCTTCGAGCCTTTGCTCGGGAAGGTGACAGCCCTGCTGGGGTAAAGGTTCGTGCTTTCGCGCGGCTCGCACCGGGAAGAGTGTGGGCCGCGTTGCAGAGCAGCACATCTACCGCAAGGGTTCGCTATTTTGCGAAATGATGCCGTAGGGCTGATTGAGGCTTCTCTGTATTTCCCCTATTTTTCCCTTATTTCCCTATTTCTTCCCTTATTCACTTATTCCTTCTCTTATTTTGGGTTCTGAAGGGAAGAGAGGCACGGAAGGGGCTATCTCGTCGCCCATTCGGCCCGTCGCAGCGAAGCCCAGTTCTTCATAACGTGTGGCAAGAAGCTGGTGGAGCGCTGCCCAGTTAAGGCTCTGACCGTCGCCGAGCGGCCCTTCTCTTTCGAATGCTAGTCTTGTGTGAGGACTTCGGCGGCGGCAATGAGAGCCGCTCCATCTACGTGCGTCCGATATGAGTTGTTAATCTCAGCTTCCCAAGTTGCATCCGTCGGAACAACGCGGGCTACTTCATCGCCCTCTTCGTTTAAAGCAACGTAGGCATCGTCCTTGCGACGCACTATGAGCACCTCGCCGGTGTCGCAGCGCACCGAGCTCCGATGCTCGTGCAGCCGCGCGTACTGAGAGCCCCATTCCACCATTGAAAGCAGCACGGGCCTCAGGCTTTGGCCCAAGGCGGTAAGCGTGTACTCTACGCGAGGGGGCACTTCGGCGAAGGTCTCGCGGGTAAGCAGGCCGTTCTCCTCCATGGTACGCAAGTTCTGCGTGAGTACCTTGGTCGACACGCCGCCGAGGGCCTTGCGAATCTGCCCGAAACGTCGCGTTCCGTAGATAAGCTCTCGCAAAATAAGCACCACCCAGCGGCTACTGATGAGCGAAAGGGTAACTTCAACGGGGCAACGAGGAAGAGAATGAGCAGAAGGCGTGGTCATTTTACAGCTCCTACCTTAATAGATTCAAAATGAAACTATATAACAAAATAGTTCCTACTTTCCATAATACTGTACAGCATTATATACTCTCTCCGGCAAATCGCAACCGAGAGAAAGAGAGCGAACCATGCAGGAAGTCGTTGAGTTCCTTACCGCAAATCCCGTCCAGTATCTGGCTACGGTCGGTGCCGATGGGAAGGCGAAGTGCCGCCCCTTCATGTTCCTGATGGAGCACGAAGGAAAGCTGTGGTTCGGCACCAACAATCAGAAGACCGTGTTTGCCGAGATGCAGGAAAATCCGTACGTGGAGGTTTGCGCGTCCACCCCTGATTTCCGGTGGATCCGCTTGGGAGGGAAGGCGGTGTTCGAGGACAATCGCGCCGTGAAAGAAGCCTGCATGAACATCCCCATGCTGAAAGACCAGTACCAGACGGCGGATAACCCCATTTTCGAGGTGTTCTACCTGACTGATGGAGAGGCGACCATTGCCGATATGACTGGCAATGCGCCCACGGTGGTGAAGCTGTAGGCTGCTTTATCGAGAAAAGGAAGCGGATCGGGCTTTCACCTAGCCTCCCCTGTGAGAGCCCATTCGACGCATGAACGATGTGAGAGAAGCCGGTGCTGTTGGGGCGCCGGCTCGTATGAGAAAGTGTCGCTATGGATATCACTCCTTTCGCCGTGAATCAGTTTATTCCGCATCCTATGATGGTGTTTGCTGCGAGCACCTACAACAAGGACGAGTCGCCCCATCTTGCCCTTGTCAGCTGGGTGAACTTCTATTGGGACGACGGACTTGGGGTTACGCTGTGCATGGATGGTGATAAGGCGGTGAAACGGAACTTCGAGCGTGAGGGGGCGCTAGTTCTCAACGCGCTGTCGCGCGATATGTTCGATGCGGTAGAGGCCCTTGGTCGCGCCTCGGGGGCGGAAAAGGACAAGGCCATCGCACGCTTCGCCCTAGAGGCTGCCGAGCACGTGCATGCGCCCCGGCTGTGCGAGAGCCCTCTGCGCTATGAACTCAGCTTGCGGGAGAATTTTTCCTATAAGGGCAGCAACCTCTACCTGTGCGCTATAGACAGCGTCTCGGCAGCCGATGACGCTGTGAGCGACGATGGCTCCTCTTACGATATCGTCGCGGCAAATCCGCTTTTGGCGTCCCAAAAGAACTACTGCTGCTTGGGCGCGCAAGATGTGCTCGGCGCATGGTGCTAGGTGCTGCCCCTTCGCAACGTATTTCGACGTTCATGTTCGACTATTGCGATTTTGCAACAGCTGTCAGATCGCAGCGCGAAGGCCGAATCGCTACAATGGAACAGTCGTCAGTCCATGAGAAGGGGTTTGGTTGGAGCGGCGTCGCCTTGCAAAAAAGTTCTTTCTGCTTGCCGGTGTGGTAAGCGTGCTTGTGCTGTGCGTGTATCTCGCCTGGTTTTACCACGCCCAAAGTGTCGAGAATGAGCGGCGCGCTCTCGCTGAAGCCCGTGTGCTGTCTGCGGAGATCGGGGCGGCTTGGGACTATATCGATGCCGTCCAGCCGCAGATCAACCGCGAGACGGGTGAAACCTCGGGAGTCTATTGCGCAGTGGCGGCCAAAGACATCGCCAAGCGCTTCTCTGCTGGATCTGCCTATTCGATTCGCTATATTCGTGAAAATCCCCGTAACGCCGAAGATGTCCCCGACGGTTTTGAGCGCAAAGCGCTTGCCGTCTTCGAGGAGGGCGTCGTTGAAGAGTGCTACGGGCTCGAGCATCAAGGAGACAGTTCGGTCTTCCGCTATGTGGGCCTGCTTGAAGTAGAAGAGGGATGCCTGCCGTGTCATGGTGACCCGGCAGGCGAGAAGGATATCACTGGCTATGCGAAAGAGGGCATGACCGAGGGGGATGTGGCCGGCGCGGTATCCATTGTCATGCCCATGGACTCCATTATTGCCGACGCAAAGGCCGACCTGGCCGGTACAGTGGTATTTTTCTGCGTGCTCATGGGGTCGGTCACGCTGATTCTCGCATTGGGCCTGCGCACCTGGATTACCGCTCCCATTGTTGACGAGAACAAGAAGCTGCGCCACGAAGCCGAGGACCAGTCGAACTTCCTTACCATCATTACCCATGAGCTGAAAACGCCGCTGTCGTCTATTCTCGCCTTTACGGAGTTATGGAAAGAGCGCGTGCCCGATGACTCGCCAGAAAGCCGTGCGCTGGTAAATGAAGTGGAAACGAACGCACGCGTGCTGCTGGCGATGATCAACAACGTGCTCGATGCGGCAAAGTTGGAGGCAGGCACGCTCAGTCTCGCCCAAGACGAGTTCGACGTATACGATTTAGCTGGTCAAGTGAAGGCTACTATGGGGCCGCTGGCCAAGAAGAAGAATGTATCTCTTAAGGTGAAGGTGAGTCCCGATACCCCCTTGCTTTTGGGCGATGAGGAAGTGCTGCGCCGTATCGTCGTGAATTTAGTGAACAACGCGCTGCGATTCACCGATTCAGGAGGTTGGGTTGAATTGCAGCTCGCCTATCGAGAAGGACGGTTCGTCATTTGCGTGTGCGACAACGGCTGCGGTATTCCTGCCGAACAGCTCGATCATGTCTTCGATCGTTTCGTGAGCGCTCCCCATTCGGAAACAACGAGCGAGGGGGGCACGGGCCTCGGTCTCTCCATTGTGCGCAATTTCTCTGCCATGATGGGCGGCAATGTTTCAGTGAAAAGTGTGGACGGGGAGGGTAGTTGCTTCACGGTGGAGCTGCCTCTGCCGGCCATTCCTGACGAAATCGAGGAGATCGAGGACATCGGTGGCGCGGGGAGTCTGCAGGGGGAATCGTCCGTTGATCCGTTGCCTTTCCGTGAAGGAGGAGACAGTGAGCCGTCGTGATGCGTTGATCCTCATTGCCGACGACGATAGTAGCTCGAGCAGTGCTATCGAGAAGATGCTTGCCAAGGATGGCCATCGCTGCTTGCGCGCGACGAACGGTCAGGAGGCGCTTCGTTTGTTTCGGGATGGCCAGCCCGATTTGATCATCCTCGATGTGATGATGCCGGTGCTCGATGGCTTTCAGGTATGCGAGCGCATTCGCGAACATGATCGCGTTACGCCGGTGCTGTTCCTCACGGCCAAGGGCGACATCGTAGACAAACGCATCGGGTACGGCATCGGTGGCGACGATTATCTGGTCAAACCATTTAGCGGAGAGGAACTGCGGTTGCGGGTGGGAGCGCTTTTGCGTCGTGCTCGGATCGCGAGGGAGGCTACGGCACGCGTGCCCCAGCGCGAAGTGTACCGGGCGGGCGATTTGGAAGTAGACGTGCGCACCGGGAACGTGCGTTTGGCAGGCAAGCGAATCGAACTTACTCCCAAGGAATCACGGATCATGGCGGTGCTGGCATCGCATCCGGGGGAGGTGTACAGCAAGCGCGATCTTATCGAGGAGATTTGGGGAGAGGAGTATCTGGACTCGTCTATCGCCATTTCCGTGTACATACGACGCATTCGAGCCAAGTTGGAGCCGGATCCGAGCGAGCCGCGCTACGTGCAGACGGTATGGCACTGCGGTTACCGGCTGGCAGATGAGGAAGACGAGAAGCGGGACAGTTCTGGGGAATAATCTCGCCTATAGCTTGCGCAAAAATTGCAATAGGGCGAGGACGCCCATTGCGAAAGCGCAATAGTATCGGTTTACGGCTGAGCTTCTTCTAAGATGGTTCGTAGAAGGTTGGAAGGTTGCATCGTTCGAACGACCGATGAGAGGAGGAAGCGATGAAAACCATAAAACCGAGAAAAATCGCCCTTGCCGGTACGGTGGTGGCGGCTGTGGCGCTGGTCGGCTGCCTTGGCTGCGCAGCCCAGACTCAAACGGCGGACACAGGTGCCGCGCAGGAGCCGGTTCAGCAAGAGCAGACGGAGCAACAGGCCGCTGCTCCGGAGAAGGGGGCCAAAAAGACGCTCGCTGAGTGGGTAACTACTTATCCCAATCAGGGAAACAGCTATATGGAAGCGAAGATGGCCCACACCTATGACGCCTTTGCGGGGGCGAGTCAGCAGGCGTTTGGCGGGGAGGATGCAGCAGTGGCTTGCGCCGCCTGTCATGCCCGTGAGGACTTCCAAACGGTTTATAATGAGCAAGGCGAGACGATTCTTGACAAAAACGCCTCTGACTACGAGATGGAATGGTCCAATTGCACCAATTGCCACGTAGGCGATCCTGGCGAAGGTAAAGTAGAGGGTGGCAACGCCTATGGTGATGCTACTTCCGTGAGTGCCAAGGCATTGTTCCCCGAGGAGGACTATGTATGCGGTCAGTGCCACGCCATGTTCCCCGGCGCGGCCTATCTTGAGGATGCGAACAAGGGTATCGATCAATACAAGTATGGCTTCGAGCCTGAAGAGATGCTTCGTGCCATGAAAGAGTATTACGAGGCGAATCCAGTTACTGAAACAACGATTTGCGCCGGCATGGTAGGGGTTCCCATGCTTGATCCCGAAATTGATACGATGCTGTACCTCACGGACGCTTGCACCGAATTGGAGCTCTTCCAGGACGGCAACCATCAGAAGATGGGCCTCACCTGCACGGACTGCCATATGCCCCAGACCGAGGCCGCCGATGGCGCCACCTACACGCACCACAACATGACGCAATCGCCGCTTGAGAACCCGGCCGCGCTGGAAAAGTGCCTCACGTGCCACAAGAGCCAGGGCGTTGAAGATGCTGACGCCATGGTTACGTTCGTCAAGGGCAAGATGGACGAACTCGCGCAGATTCAGCAGGCTACCAAGACCAAGCTGGACGAGTTCCATGCTAAGCTGGCCGAGGTTGTGGCCGCTGGCAACGCCGATGAGACAAAGCTGCAGGCCGCCAAGGATGCTTACAATCTCGCTAACGTGTACTTCCTGTACCAGGGCACCGCGATGCGTCCCACCGACGGTTCCATGGCCGCCATGAACTTTAGCAAGAGCGTTGAACAACTACAGAAGGCCGACGATGCCATTGCCGAGGGCATGGCTCAGATCGCCTAGCTTTTGCTAGGGGCGCGTGAAGCACGTAGCTGAAAGACAAACTGCTCCTTTCCCGAAGGGCCGCCGCAATGGCGGTCCTTCGGCGTCTTTCGCATTCGGATTGGGTGTGAGGCTGGTTCTTAAGCCTTGCCGGTGGCGTCCTTCAAAAGGTCGGCGAGCTCGGCGTCGGTGAGGTCGTAGTGGTACATGGTGTGGAAGTACGCGCGGGTCACGTCTTCGATGGAGTCGTCGAAGGCATCGGGGTACAGAAGGCGCGGCAGCCACTGCAGGCCCATGAGCTGGTTGACGGTGGGCGGGTTGTTCAGCCAGCAGTAGGGCACGTTGGGCACCTGATAGTAGTTGCCGGAGTCGATGGCGGCAATGCCCTTCCACGCCGAGTCGTCGCCCACGGTGTCGTAAATGCTGCCCGTCTGGAACACAATGAGGTCGGGGTTCCACAACGCGATCTGCTCGAGGCTGATCTCGTTGCCGTTGCCCTTGCCGGACACGTCGTCGACCACGACGACGTTGTCAGCCACCATGTCCACCACGGCCGCCTGGAACGAAGTCTTGGCGATGGCGTTCAGGCCATTGTCGCCCAGCAGGTAGGCCATGCGCACGCGCTCGTTCTCGGGGATGTTCTCCATGGTGGTAACGGTCTTGTTGTACACGTCCGTGCAGTAGGTGGACAGCTCGCTGCCGCGTTCTTCCATGCCCAGAAGCTCGCCGAGGCGCTCATAGGCCGCGCCGTAATCGGACAGCTTCGCCTCGATGAAGATGACCGGAATGCCCAGCTGCTCCTGAAGCGCGTCCAAGTCCTCCTTGGCGCCCTTCTTCGCCTCGCCGGTGTCGATAATGACCTGGGGCGCGGCGGCGGCCACGGCCTCGCGGTTCAGGTCGTCCTTGGCGCCGAGCACCGCGCCGAACACCGGATAGTCGGCGAACTTCTCACCGAAGATCTTCAGCTGGTCGTCGTTGAGCTCCTGGGCCAGGCCCACCATTTTGTCGGGGGCCATGGTGAGCAGCACCTGCTGGGCGGTGAAGCCCGACGGGCAGATCTTGTCGATCTGAGCCGGCAGCTCCACGGTGCGGCCCAGGTCGTCGGTGAAGGTGATGGTGCCGCTTTCGGCCTCGGCAGCGGCCTCGGCGTCGGCATTCGCCTCCTGCTCGGTGGCCGGCGTGGCGGCCTCACTGGTGCCGTCGCCCTCGTTTCCGGCGCATCCGGCCAGACCCAGCGCCAGACAGGCGGACAGGGCGAGCGCCCCGGTCAGAGCCGCGATGCGGCGTTTGTTCCTCGTAGGTTTCAACATTCGTTTTCCTTTCCTTCCAAGGGGTGCCAGGTTCTACTGGCGTTCTATCTCGCGTACGGGCACGCAGACGCGCACCTTGTCGCCATAAAGAGAGTTGACCTCCACCTCGAGGTCGTACAGCTCGCTGATGAGCTCGGAGGTGATGACTTCGCGGGGATCGCCGAATGCCTTAAGGCCGCCTTCGGAAAGCACCATGGTGGCATCGGAATAGAGAAAGGCGTGGTCGGGGTTGTGGGTCGATTGCACGATGGAGAGCCCCTCGCGGGCCAGCTGCCGCACGCAGGACAGCACGCGCATGGTGTTGCCGTAATCAAGCGCGCTCGTGGGCTCGTCCATGATGATGGTCTGGGCGTTTTGCGCGAGCGCCCGAGCGATGAGCACGAGCTGCTGCTCGCCGCCGGATATCTGCGTGTAGGTGCGATGGGCCAAGTGCTCGATGCCGATGCGGGCCAGCGCCTCGTGGGCGCGCTGCAACTGGGCTTCCCCGGGCGTGGCGAGCATCTTCAGGTCGTTGCCCGTGGCCATGAGCACCACGTCGACCACTTCGTAGTCGTACACCGGCGCGTGCGACTGGGGAATGTAGGAGATCTCGCGAGCGCGCTCCCGCACCGAAAGCGCGCGCAGATCCTTCCCGTTCACCAGAATCGTGCCGCTATAGTGCGGGGAGAGCCCCAAGATGCAGCGGAACAAGGTGGACTTGCCCACGCCGTTGGGCCCGAGCACATTCACGAGGCACCCATCGGGAATGGAGAACGAAAGGTCGTGCAGAATCTCGCGACTTCCGTAGGAGAAGCTCAAGTGCGCTACGTCGATGCTCATAGCTTCTTCTTCCGCGTGATGAGGTACAGAAAGAACGGCGCGCCCACGAAAGCGGTGAGGATGCCGATGGGGATTTCGGCGGTGGTGGCCAAGCGGGCGACGTCGTCCACGATGAGCAGGAAGCTGGCGCCCATGAGCATGGATGCGGGAATGAGGCGGCGATAGTCGGCGCCGACGAGCATGCGGCACAGATGCGGAATGACGAGGCCCACCCAACCGATCATGCCGGTGACGCAGACGCTCGCGGCGGTGACGAGCGTGGCGGCGATGATGACGACGATGCGGGTGCGTCGGGCGTTCACGCCCATGGTGGCGGCCTCGTCGTCGCCCATGGTGAGGATGTTGATGCGCCAGCGCAGGGCGAACAGCGTAGCGCAGCCGATAAGCATGATGGGGAACACCATGCCGATGTCGCGCATGTTCGCGCCGGTGAGTGAGCCCATGAGCCAGTAGGTGATGTCGGCCAGCTCGTCAGTGGGGTCGGCCACCAGTTTGGCGTAGGAGACGCCGGCTTGGAACAGTGACGACACCATGACACCGGCGAGCACGACCACCATCATGTGGTTGCCGCGGGCTCGCGTGCTGATAAGCAGCACCAATAACACGGTGATCAGGGAGAATCCGAAGGCGAAGAGGGATGTTGTGAAAGAGCTCACGCCGAGAAGAATAGCCACGGCCGCGCCGAACGCGGCGCCCTGGCTTGCGCCCAAAATGTCGGGGGAGACGAGCGGGTTTTGGAAGGTGCCCTGGTAGGCGGCGCCGGCGCAGGCCAGGCAGCATCCCACCATGAGGGCCAGCAAAATGCGCGGCAGCCGCACGTTGAAGAAGAGCGTCACCTGCTGTTCGGTCCAGATGGGGTCAAGCGGGACGATCTGGTTGACGAGCATGGCCACAGCTTGAGCCGGATCGATGGGGTAGCGGCCCAGCAAAAGGGAGATCGCGGTCGCGCCAATGAGGATGAGGGCAAGGGCCAGCACGACAAATCGAGCCCTCCGAGAGGCGGCCGAATGAAGCATGGGTTTTACAGTGCTCGTTTGCATGGCATCTATTATATTCTCAGTCATGAATGATTTACAAGAGAGAATTATTCATGAAGTAAAATGATTTACAAGAGAGAACAATTCGGTAGGATGAGTACTGAGCAAAAGCGCCCGGAATGTCGGGTCGCCATCATCTGAGAAAGGACTGAAGCCATGGGTTGCGCCGAGAAAGACTGCTGCACGAAGGGGGTTGCGACGGGGGCCATTGCGTTTCCCGGCACAAACGAGCCGAATACGCCCTGGAAGCTGTACAACCACCTGATCGCCGGCATTCCCGAGGACGTCGTGGTGCGCGACTATTGTCTGGGCACCCACTGGTCCTATGTGGAAGCCGACAGTGGCATGGGGGTGAGCTTCACCACGACCGGCGGCGCGCGTCGTGGCTACACGGGCGATTTGCGCGGGATGTCCCTGCGCGAGGTGGCGGAGCTTTCCAAATCGTGGTGCTTCGAGGAGGCGAGCCTGGGCGTGGCGGCGCTGAACGCGTGGTACTCGCAGCGCACGCTGCTGGACCCGTTGGGGTGCACCTACGATGCGGCGGTGGAGGTGCCCGACGGCACTATTCGCAAGATGGACGCTTTCGAAATGTACCGTCCGCAGATCAGCGCTGCCGGCGGGGATGCGCGTGTGGTCGTGGTGGGGCACTTTCCCCATGTGGAGCGCATCGAGGAGTACGCGCGTCTGACGGTGCTGGAGCGCAAGTGCTCTCAGGCCGGCGACGTGCCCGACCCGGCTTGCGAGTACGTGATCCCCGGCGCCGACTATCTGTTCATGACCGGCGTGACCCTCATCAACAAGACGGCCCCGCGCCTGCTGGATTTAGCGGCGAACGCCACGACGGTGTTCGTGGGGCCCAGTGTGGTCATGGCGCCGTTTCTTTTCCGCTGGGGCGTGGACATGCTGGCCGGCAGCGTGGTGGCCGACCCCGACAAGGCTCGCTTCGCCGTCAAGAACGGCGCCGGCCAGTTCTTCGGCGAGGCGCTGACCATGGCCGCCCTGCGCAATCCGGAGGCATAGGTGCTGTTTCTTCTCACGGGCGAGGTGCAAATAGGAAAGACGCGCTGGCTGGAATCGCTGGTGGCGGAGCTGGGCGCTTTCGGGGTGCCCTGCGCCGGCGTGCTTGCTCCCGGGCAGTGGGTGCCCTCGACGGGGCCGCACGCCGATGCGAACGGCTTCGAGAAGCTGGGCATCGACAACGTTCTTCTGCCCGGGGGCGAGCGCGTTCCCTTCGCCCGGCGCGGCGACTTGGCCCGGGCCGACGGCACCTTCGACGAAGAGAGCCAAGCGGCGAAGGCGGAGCTGGCCTGGCACATCGACGACGCTGCTATCGACCGCGTGAACGCCCACTTCGACGAGATCACCGCGCACGCCAGCGCGGCTGCGCCCGTCGGTGCCAAACCGCATTCCGAGCGGAGTGCCGAAGGTGCAGAGTCGAAGGATCCCTCCCGCGCTCCCGGCCTCCTCATCGTGGACGAGCTGGGCCGCTTGGAAATCTGGCGTGGTGGCGGCCTTACCTCGGCCATGGCCCTGCTTGCCCAGGGCCCAACGCCGGTCTTCCCCCATGCGTTGGCCGTCGTGCGCGATTATCTGCTCGACGACACCGAGGCCCTCCTTGCCGAAGCGTGGCCTGACCGCTGCCGCATTTCTCCCGATGATACAGGTCGAGCCGTTATCCTGTCCGCCTGTGAG